>Ga0209023_10001953_pt1 | contig 26645 bp, 24 predicted proteins | sample LakOneMetagenome_FD_187468 | JGI IMG/M metagenome (GOLD analysis project Ga0209023, IMG submission 187468) | Freshwater and sediment microbial communities from Lake Erie, Canada (SPAdes) (version 2) | ecosystem: Environmental > Aquatic > Freshwater > Lentic | place: Lake Erie, Canada...
GAAGTTGTTGGATTTCGGCATCGCCAAGGTGCTCGATGACACCGACGCGCAAGCGCCGACGCGAACGGCCGCGCGCCTGCTCACGCCCGACTACGCCGCGCCGGAGCAGGTCGCGGGCGCGGCGGTGACGACCGCGACCGACGTTTATGCGCTGGGCGTCGTGCTGTTCGAACTGCTCACCGGTGTGCGGCCCGCGCGCGACGGCGCGGGCGAGATGAAGGCGCCGGGTGCCGTCGTCGACGCGGCTACCCGGCGCGCGCTGCGCGGCGACCTCGACCGCATCGTGCTGACCGCACTCGCGTCCGAGCCGGAGCGGCGCTACTCCTCGGTCGAGGCGCTCTCGGCCGACCTCCGCAGTCACCTCGGTGGCCGTCCGATCGCGGCGCGCAGCGGGGCCGGCTATCGATTTGCGAAGTTCGCGCGGCGGCATCGTTACGCGCTCGCTGGCGCACTGATCGCGTTCGCGTTCTGCATCGGCGCGACGCTGGTCAGCCTGCATCAGGCGGCACTGGCGCGCGAGCAGGCCGATCGGGCCGAGGCCGCGCGCGGTTTTCTCGCCGGCGTGTTCGAGCAGGCGGCGCCCGACGAGAACGAGGGTCGGCCATTCACCGCGCAGCAACTACTCGAAAAGGGGGAGGCGCGCCTCGCCGACGAAGCCGCCAACGCGTCGATCGCGGCCGACATGACCGGCCTCATCGGCAGCCTGTACTGGAACATAGGCAATTACGAGCGCGCGACCCCGCTGCTGGAGAAGGCGGTCGCGCTCGGCGAGAACGGGGGCGTCGCCGCCGAAGTGCGCGCGCGCAATCTGGTGCGGCTGGCCTCGAGCGAGGCCGAGCGCAGCCTGTACGAGCCGGCGACCACGCATGTCGAGCGCGCACTCGCGCTCGCTGCCGGTGCCGGCGCGCAAAAGGACCTGTCCGATGCGCGTCGCCTGCAGGTGCGCGTGCTGACCGAGCGGGGCGAAACCGCGCGAGCCGAATCGGTCGCGCGCGAATTGCTGGCCGGGGATATTGCCCGCCTCGGCGACGGGGCGCGCGAGGTGGCGCTGGACTGGGCCTTGCTCGCGCACGCGCTCGACGAGCTGTCGCGCTACGACGACTCGATTGCCGCCGAGCGGGCGGCGCTCGCGATCGACCGCCAGCGACTGGGCGGCCGCAGCACGACGGTCGCCGCCGATCTCAACGATCTCGGGTTCGCGCTGTCGCACAAAGGTGACTACGTCGGCGCCGAGCAGGCGCTGCGCGAAGCACTCGACATCAAGATCGAACGCTACGGCAACGACCATCGCGAAACGCTGGGCGCGCGCGCGAACCTGTTCATGGCGATCGAGAAGCAGGGGCGCTACGAAGAGGGTCTGCGCGGGCGGGTGGCGCTTCTCGACGACCAGCGCCGGGTACTCGGCGCGCGCCATGCCGACGAGATTGCACGCGCGCAGAACATGATCGGTCTCGATCGCATCATGCTGGGCCGGTTCGCGGAAGCGCAGGCCGCGTTCCGCGAATCGATTTCCACCTGGAGCGGCATCGAAGGCGCGACCGAGGAAGCACGCGTCGGTCCGCTCGGCAATCTCGCCCTCGCGCTGCAGTACGGCGGCGACTATGCGTCGGCCGAAGAGGCGCTGCGCGAGACGCTGGCGATCGACCGTCGCAGCTATCCCGCCGACTCCGAATGGCTGAACCAGGATCGTGGCTACCTTGGCAATCTGCTTCGGCTGCGCCACCGTCCTGCCGAAGCGCTCGATGAATTGCGCGCGGCGCTGGCGGCGGTGAAGGGCGCGAGTCGCGGTGCGGATCCGGTCGTCGCCTTGTTGCACGCGCAGCTCGCCGAAGCCGAGCTCGATGCGGGTGACGCGGTGAAGGCGCAGGCGACGGCGTCGAAAGCGCTCGAGCTCGCGCGCACAGCGCTGCCTGCGCACAACATCGGACTCGCCAATGCGCTGTTCGCACTGGCGCGTGCGGAACTCGCGCTCGAACGCGGCGCCGTTGCGGAGCCGTTGTTGCGCGAGGCGCTCGCCGTGCGCAGTCCGTTGGCGCCGCACGATCCGCGCGTGCTCGAAATCAAGGTGGCGCTGGCCCGCGCCATCGAGGCGCGCGGTGCCGACGTCGAGGCGGCGGCGTTGCGCGCGGAGCTGGAACCCTTGCTCGGTGCATCCGGTTCGCTCTACGCTGCCGACCTGCGCAAGCGCCTGGCCGTGCGCTGAGAGGCTGTGCAGCCCTCCGCGCCGGGCGTTTTCCGCGTCCCCCGATCACGGAAACCTGCATGTCCGGCAAGGCCGATTCCCTCAAGACCATCTTTCTCGCGCTCGGCGCGAATTTCGCGATCTTCGTGACCAAGCTCGGCGCCGCGATCGTCACCGGTTCCGGCGCGATGGCCGCCGAGGCGGTGCATTCGCTCGCCGATTGCGGCAACCAGGGCCTGCTGCTGATTGGTCTCAAGAGCACCAAGCGCCTGCCGTCGCCGGACTATCCGCTCGGTCACGGCAAGGCGATCTATTTCTGGTCGTTCCTGGTCGCGCTGCTGCTGTTCTCGGTCGGCGGCGCGTTCTCGCTGTACGAGGGCCTGCACAAGCTGCACGAGCCCGAGCCGCTGCGCTGGCCGTGGCTGGCGGTCGGCGTGCTCGCGTTCGGCATCGTCGCCGAAAGTATTTCGATGTGGGGTTGCCTGCGCGAGGTGAACAAGGCGCGCGGCGAACACAGCCTGTGGTACTGGTTTCGCGAGAGCCGCCAGAGCGAGCTGATCGTCGTTTTTGGCGAGGATCTCGCCGCGCTGCTCGGCCTGGTGATCGCACTTGCCGCGGTGTTGCTGACCATGATCACCGGCAATCCGGTGTTCGATGCGCTCGGCACGCTCGCGATCGGCGTGCTGCTGGTGCTGGTTGCGATCTTCGTCGCGGTCGAGGTCAAGGCGCTGCTGATCGGGCAGAGCGCCGAGCCGGAGCTGAAAGCGGCAATCAACGAATTCCTCGAACAGCGACCGGAGATCGCGCGTCTGTTCAACGTCATCACCATGCAGCTTGGTCCCGACGTCATGGTCGCGATCAAGGCCGAGATGCGCGGCGATCTCGCTGCGCGGGAACTGGTCGCGGCGATCAACGCTGTCGAGGGTGATCTGAAGGCCAGGTTCCCGGAGATTCGATGGTCGTTCTTCGAGCCGGACGTGGCGGATTGATGACCGCGCAGGCCGGATCGACGACCGACGCCTCCAAGGCCGGGGACGCATGCGCGCCGCAGGCACCGACGGGTCGCGCGTGGCCGTGGCTGGGTTACGTCCTTGCCTGGCTCGGCATCGGCCTGTGGCTCGGCATCAATGTCGTGATCGGCCAGCGCAACAGCGGCAGCCGCGTTCCCGCGTGGGAGCCGATGACGTGGGAACTCAGCAGCGCGCTGGTGATGGCGGTGCTGGCGATTGCGGTTTTCCGCTTCGAGCGGCGCCACCCGCTGTCCGGCAGCGACTGGTTGCGGCGCATTCCCGTGCACGTACCCGCCGCGATCGTGTTCTCGCTGCTGCATACGTTCGGCATGGTCGGCATTCGCAAGCTCGTCTACGCGCTGATGGGCGAACGCTACGACTTCGGTGATCCGCTGCTCGGTATCGCCTACGAACTCCAGAAGGACCTGATCACCTATGCATTGATCGTCGGTTTCTGCGTCGCCTGGCGCGCGCTGCGCGCGCGACGCGAACGCGAGCTGACCCTGGTGCAGCTCGAGCGCGATCTCGGCCAGGCGCGCCTGGCCCAGCTGACCGCGCAGATCGAGCCGCATTTCATCTTCAACACGCTCAATGCGATCTCCAACCGCATGCACGAGGACGTCGAGGCGGCCGACCGCATGATCGCCGCGCTCGCCGTGCTGATGCGCGTGGCGCTGAGCGAAACCGGCGAGGCGCGCGTGCGCGTCGTCGACGACGTGGTCTGGCTGGAGCGCTACTTCGAGCTCATGCGCGAGCGCTTTCGGGGCAAGCTCGAAACGGCCGTGCGGGTCGATCCGGCCGCGCGCAACGCGCGCATTCCGCGCCTGTTGTTGCAGCCGCTGGTCGAGAACGCGTTCGAGCACGGCCTCGCTTCCGGGCGCGGACGGGTCGACGTCAGCATCGACGTCGACGGCGAGCGCCTGCGCTGCGTCGTCTCCGACGATGGTCGCGGCCTTGCGCCCGGCTACACGCCGGGTGTCGGCCTCGCCAACGTGCGCCATCGCCTCGAACTGCTGTATCCGGGCCAGCACCGCTTCTCGATCGCGCCCGGCAAGGTCGCCGGCACCTGCATCGAGATCGAGTTGCCGCTGCTGCTCGAATGAGCGAGGTGCGCGTCGCGATCGTCGAGGACGAGCCGCCCGCGCGTGCGAAGCTGCGTCGCCTGCTCGCCGACCAGCCGGGCTATCGCATCGTCGGCGAAGCCGACGACGTCGTCGGCGGCCTCGCGCTGCTGCGCCGGGAGAAGCCCGATCTGCTGTTCCTCGACATCCGGCTTGGCGACGGGAACGGCTTCGACGTTCTTGCGCGCGCCGCGCCGCCGTACCCGCTGGTCGTCTTCACGACCGCTTACCATGAACATGCGCTGCGCGCATTCGAGGTCGCCGCACTCGACTACCTCTTGAAGCCGTTCGACCGCGAACGCTTCGCGCGGGCGCTCGCACGCGTCGATGAACGCATGGCCGAGCGCAGGAACGGAGATGGCGAGGCTGCCGACGAGGAGCGCCTGCGCCGGATCGGTGGCGCGGGCGGCGTGGCGAGGCTGGCCCGCATCGTCGTGCACGAGCGCGGTCGCTCGCTGATCGTGCCGATCGCGGACGTGCATCGGCTCAGTGCCGCGGGCAACTACGTCGAAGTGCACACCGCGACGCGCCGCCACCTCGTGCGCGCGACCCTGTCGCGCCTCGCCCAGCGGCTCGATCCGGCCGAGTTCCTGCGCGTGCACCGATCGCACCTCGTGCGTGCGGATTTCATCGCGGCGGTCGAACCCTGGGCTCATGGCGACCTCCGGCTGACCCTGCGCGATGGTGCCGAGCTGATGTTGAGTCGGCGTTGTCGCGCCCTGTTGCCGGAAGGGTGGTTCGGTTCGTGACGGGTGCAGGCGGGCGGTGGCCCGGCCGCAAACGATGCGACGACGTTCGACAAGCCAATGGCGGCTGCATCGGGTCGTGCGTCATTTGACGATGCGCGCGGCCCGGAACGCGTGCCTCGCTCCCCGCTGCTTGCTCCGCCCGCCTGCGGCACCGATGGTCCATTTCGTCACACGGTCGTTGCCAAGGGCGTCGTGGTCGACTTCAATCGACTATCGAACGGGAGGCTACGATGCGGATGCTGGTATGGATGGGGCTTGCTTGCGCAGCGACGGCGACGGCCGCGCCGTTCGAATGGACCGCCTACGGCGGCGACGGCCATGGCCAGCGACATGCGCCGCTGGCCCAGATCACGCCGGGGAATGTCGCGCAACTCGAAGCGGCGTGGACGTTCCGCACCGGCGAGCTGGGCGACGGCTTCGCGCGGGGGCACGATGCGCTGACGTTCGAGGCAACGCCGCTGATGGTCGGCGGCACGCTGTACTTCAACACCGCGACCGGCAAGGTGTTCGCGCTGGACGCGGCGAGCGGCGCGCAACGCTGGCAGTTCGACGCGAAGGTTCCACGCGAGCACGACTATTCCGAGATGGCGACGCGCGGCGTGAGCTACTGGCGCGACGCGCAGGCCGACCCGCATGGTGCGTGCGCGCAACGCATCCTGTTCGCGACGATCGATGCGCGCCTGATCGCGCTCGATGCCGCGAACGGTGCGCGCTGCAGCGCGTTCGGCAAGGATGGCGAAGTCGATCTCTCCAGGGGCGTGCGTCTGTCCGAACGGCGTGTCGGCCAGTATTCGGTCACCTCGCCGGCCGCGATCGCAGGCGATGTTGCGATCGTCGGTTCGTCGATCGGCGACAACGGCGGCACCGACCTCGAGCTCGGCGTGGTGCGCGCATTCGATCTGCGCACCGGCCGCGAACTGTGGCACTGGGATCCGATCCCGCGCGCGGCGAAGGTGCCGGCGGACGCGGCGAATCCGGATTTCGGTGAAGTCGATGCGCAGCAGGCGCATTGGACCGGCGCGGCGAACGCGTGGGCGCCACTCGCGGTCGATGCCGAACGCGGACTCGTGTTCATCCCGACCGGATCGGCCAGTCCCGATTTCTTCGGTGGTGTTCGCCCGGGCGAAACGAAATGGGCAAACTCGGTCGTTGCGTTGAAGGCGGCGACAGGCGAGTTCGTGTGGGGACGCCAGCTCGTGCACCACGACCTGTGGGACTATGACGTCGCCTCGCAACCGATGCTGATTGACCTGGAGCGCGACGGCCGCACGATCCCGGCGTTGGTGCAACTGCACAAGACCGGGCAGGTGTTCGTGCTCAACCGCGAGACCGGCGAGCCGCTGTTTCCGATCGAGGAACGCGCGGTGCCGCAGGATGCAGTGCCCGGCGAGGTGCCGTCGCCGACGCAACCGTTCTCGTCGATCCCGCCGCTCGTTTCGCACGCGCCGGTCACGCCGGACGACGCGTGGGGACTCACGTTCTGGGATCGCGGCCGCTGCCGCGAACAGATCGCGGCGCTGCACAGCGAAGGCATCTACACGCCTCCCGCTACGAGCGGGTCGATCGAGCGTCCCGGTTACGCGGGTGGCTCGAACTGGGGCAGCGGGGCGTTCGATCCGCAGCGCAAGCTGCTGGTCGCGAACGTGATGGACATTCCATTCGTCGTGGCGTTGATTCCGCGCGCGGAGCTGGACCAGCAGTACGACTCGGGCAAATACGCGGACTGGGAATTCGCCTGGCAGCGCGGCACGCCGTACGGCATGCGCCGCACGCTGCTTAAATCGCCGCTCGGCGCGCCCTGCACGGCGCCGCCCTGGGGCAAGCTCGTCGCCGTCGATCTCGCCAAGGGCACGATTGCGTGGACGAAGCCGCTCGGCACCTCGCGCGACCGAGCGCCGTGGCCGTTCTGGGACACAGAAGGCGCGCCGAACATGGGTGGGCCGTTGACGACCGCCGGCGGACTTACCTTCATCGGCGCGACCAGCGACAACTTCCTTCGCGCATTCGACACCGCGAGCGGCAAGGAAGTCTGGACGATGCGCTTGCCCGCGGGCGCGCAGGCAACGCCGATGAGCTACGAGATCGGCGGGCGGCAATTCATCGTCATCTGCGCCGGCGGCCACGCCAAGATGGGCACGACGCGTGGCGACTACGTGATCGCCTTCGCGCTGCCGCGCGCGTCCTGACGCGAGTCCTTGCGGGCGGCCTTTTCCTTGGGAGCGGCGGACGCCGCGACGCAGTTCAGCCGTCGGTCCTCGAAAAGCATCGCGCCTTCCGGCGCTCCTACACGTCGGTTCCCCCTGGCATTGCGGCACCGGATCAGCGGATCACGCCACCGATGCCGACACCGAAGCTCCAGTGCCCGTGCTCATCGGGGAATTCGCGCGGCCAGCGATGCACCTCTTCGGGCGCGATGCGTGGATGCACGACGTCGCGTTCCTGGATGCGGTGCACTTCGCTGCCGACGATGTGCCCGCGTACGCTCAGCCAGCGACCCGGCGGATAGTCCGCTGCCTCGACATAGCCGGGCATCGCGAGCACGAAGCGCCCGATCGACGGCGCGCGCGTGTCCGGGCGCTGGTTGCGGTCGAGTGGATAGGCGACGACCTGCACCGCGGTCGTTTCCGCGAGATTGTCGATCGCGAGGATCTTTCCGCCCCAGACGACCGTCGCATCGTGGTAGCGTTCGGGGGCCGCGGCGACCTCGGCCGGCGGCGGTCCCGGAGGCGGGGCGCCCTTGAACGCGGGCGTGGCGCAGCCGGAGAGCGCCACCAAGGCGCAGGCAAGGGCGATCGAGACGGAGCGGGCCATGGGCGGACACGAAGATCGGATGGTGGATGGCATCCTATTCTCCTGCGATCGCGCGCGCCTGGATGTCGCTGCGATCCATGAATTCCTGAGTCGCGATTCGTACTGGGTGCCCGGTATCCACCGCAATCTGGTCGAACGCAGCATCGCCAATTCGACCTGCTTCGGCGCCTATGATGGAACGCGCCAGGTCGCGTTCGCACGCGTCGTCACCGACGGCGTCGGCTTCGCCTACCTGTGCGACGTGTTCGTGTTGCCCGATGTGCGCGGTCGCGGCCTGTCGAAGCACCTGATGGATTACGTGATGGCGCATCCGGACCTGCAGCGCATCCGTCGGTTCGTGCTCGCGACCCGCGACGCGCACGAGCTCTACGCGAAGTACGGCTTCACGCCGCTCACGCATCCGCACCGTTTCATGGAGCGCTACGACCCGGATGCGTTGTCGCGCTGAGGCGCCCACGCACCGGTTCCGGACGGCGACAGCCATGCGCGCGCCTGCCGCGCGCGCCAGTGCTCGTGGCCGAGCGCATCCTCGATGCGCGCGAGGGCATCCGCCAGGCGCGCGCGGCCGTCCGTGCCGCGGCCGAGCCGGATCGACGCCGCTCCCAGCAGCGCGTCATCGAATGCAAGCTGCCAGGCGTGGGGGTCCAGGTCGGCGAGATCGCGTGTGCGTGCCGCGAGCGCACTGGTTGCCGCACCGGCCGCATCACCGCGGTCGAGGGCGAGCTCGGCTTCGCTGCGCAGGATGCTGCCGGGCAGTTCGGTTGCTCCGCCGGCGTGTACGCGTGCAATCGCGGCGTCGATCTGCGCGCCTGCACGGTCGAGGTCGGCGGGCGTACGCGGCATGCGCATCCACAATGCAGCACGCCCGAGTTCGACGTTGTTGCGCGTCGTGCTTTGCGGTTTGAGCACTTGCGCATACACCCGTTCCGTCTGGTCGTATTCGCGCTCGGCATCATCGCGCCGCTGCAGCAACGCATAGGCGCCCGCGCGGCGCAGGTGAACGTGCGCGATGCGCAGTCCCGGCGGCTCGTTGTTCGCCGCAAGCATCGCTGCGGCCTGATCAAGCATGGACAGCGCCTGCACCGGGCGGTCGAGATCGAGGAGCACGCTGGCATGCAGGCTCATCTGCTGTGCAAGCCCGATCGATTCGCCGCTGACTTCTCGCCGCAAGGCGATTGCCTTGCTGTATTCGGCGTCGGCCTCGCGTGCGAGGCCGACGTCGGCCAGGACGCTCGCCAGGTTGCCTTCGGCGGTCGAGTAGTCGGCGCTGCGGCTGCGCCCGGCTTCGGCCAGCAGTGCGAGCGCGCGCCTGAACTCCGGGATCGCTGCCGGCGCATTCCCGGCGGCGGCCAGCACGTTGGCGTAGTTGTTGTGCAGCGCCGACTGCCGGCTCGGATAGCGCACACCAAGGTGGTCGATCACGTCAATCGCTTCGCGCGCCAGTGCCAGCGAGAGCGTACGATCGGCATGCTCGTGCGAACGCATGCTGGCATACGAGAGGCAGGAAGCAAGGCTTGCGCGCCGGCTGCCTTCCAGCCGGCGCGCATGCAGGAGGCCGCGGTCCAGCCACCGTTGCGCCTCGGCCTGGTGATCGAGTGCGATTTCCGCCGCGCCAAGTCCGCACATCGCGTCGATGGCCAGCTCGTCGGGTGCGTCGCCGGCCGCTTCGGCGAGGCCACGGAACGTACCCGCGGCACCCGCGTAGTCGCGCCGTTCCAGCTGCAATTCGGCGATCACGTTCTGCGTCATCGCCCGGACATCGGCGCGCATGGCCGGTTCCTGCGCGAGCAGCCTTGCCGCGCGTTCGATCATCTCGTGTGGGCGCAACGGCGCGTCGGCCTTGCTCTCGCTGAGCAGGCGCACGAGGAAGTCCCTGGCGGCATCGCTGCGTTCCGCCAGATCGAGCGCGCTGTCGCGTTCGTGCATGGCGACGCGGGCTTGCCAGAGCGTCCCGCCCGCGCCGAGCAGCAGCGTTGCCGCGAGGCCGACGGCGACGCCCACGCCGACGCGGTGTCGACGCAGGAAGCGATGCGTCCGGTAGAACGCGGATCCGCGGCGCGCCGACACCGGACGCAGGGCGCGTGCGTCGTCGAGATCCGCGAGCATCGCTTCGACCGTCGCGTAGCGTTCCTGCGGGTCTTTCGAGAGGGCCTTCAGGGCGATCGCATCGAGATCCTTCGAGCGCTGTCGCAGCGGTGTGCCGCCTTGCCCCAGCGCAACCGCGCTGGGTGGCAACGGCATCAGGTCGCAAACCCGGCGCACCACATCCGCCAAAGGCAGGTTCGAATCGCCGAGCGGCGTGCGCCCGGTCAGGAGCTGGTAGAGCAGGGCGCCGAGCGCGTAGATGTCGGTGCGCGTCGTGATCGGCGCCCCGGTCACCTGCTCCGGCGCGGCGCAGTCGGGCGAGAGGGCGTGTTCAGCGGTGGCGCCGGCCTCCTCGTCGAGCAACTTGGCGATGCCGAAGTCGAGCAGCTTGGCGTGGCCTTGCGCATCGACGATGGTGTTCGCGGCCTTCAGGTCGCGATGCACGACGAGGTTTGCGTGCGCGTACGCGACCGCCTCGGCAATCTGGCGGAACACCGCGAGGCGCGCATCGAGCGGGGGCGCGCGCTCGACGCACCAGCGATCCAGTGCACGGCCGTCGATGAACTCGGCGACCAGGTACGGACGTCCGAGCGCATCGATACCGCCGTCGAGCAGGCGTGCGATGTTGGGATGCTCGAGTCGGGCGAGCACCTGGCGTTCCTGCACCAGGCGTTCGTGCATCCGCGGCCGATCGAAGCGTATGAACTTGACCGCGACGTTCTTCTGGAACGCACCGTCATCGCGCATGCCCAGCCACACTTCGCCCATGCCGCCGCGACCGAGTGAATGCCGCAACCGCCACGCGCCGACCTGCTGGCCACGGGCGGGTGCCGCCGGATCCTCACGCGGTTCCATGAAGCCCCTGGATCCCTCGATGCTTTCGAGCCTACCGGCGAGCACGCGCGCGGCTTCGGGATCCTGCCTCGCCACGTCGGCCAGTGCCGCCACGCGTTCGTGCGTGTCGAGATCGAGGAGGCCGTCGAGCCGGCTTTCGAGCCCGCCCCAGCGCAGCGCGTCGGCTTCGGGGGCCATATCAGGCGCTTCCGAGGTGCTGGTAGAGCCAGCCGCGTGCCTTCAGCCAGTCGCGGCGCACGGTGCTTTCATCGACATCGAGCACGTTGCCGATCTCGGCGTCGCTGAGGCCGGCGTAGAAGCGCAGGTAGACCACCTGGGCAAGACGCGGCCGAACGGCATCCAGTTGGTCGAGTGCGGCATTGATTTCGAACAGGCGTTCGGCGTCGCGATGATTCGAATCGACCTCGCGGTCGACGGCGCCGAGGGTGTCGTGTGCTGCACCGGCGCCCCGCTTGTCGGCGAGGTGCGCACGCGCGTGATCGACCAGCACCTGGCGCATCGCACGCGCTGCGACGCCGTAGAAGTGCCTGCGGTCGGCGAATTGCGGCAGGGCGGTGCGCTCGAACTTGAGGAAGGCCTCGTGCACCAGCGCCGTCGTCGACAAGGTATCGCTCGCGCGCACCGACATTCGTTCGCGGTGCGCGACCCGGCGCAGGTCGTGCTGCATCTGCTCGAACAGGCGCGACACCCCGTCGCCGCGACCGGCCAGGTCATGCAGCAGTGCAGTGACTGCCGTCAGTGCGTCCCCGTTGATGGATGTTCCGTTCACGGCCGATCCGCGCTGGAAGCCGATGTACGGCAAGGCTAACTCATGCCGTGGCGGTGCGTGCACGGAATCGGCGCGATTCCCCGTATGGAGGAGATCGGCGCCAGCGGGTGCCGGAACAGGAGCAAACATGAACAGCCATTCGAAGGTCATCGCGCGAAAGCTCGCGTCAGCCCTCGTCGTTGCAGCGTTCGGCGCCTTCGGGCCGCGAGCGCACGCGGCCGCCACCTACCTATGGCCAAACCTGAGCGGCATCGGCGCCTGCCAGGCGACCCTGCAGGCCTGCATCGACGCCGCGGCGCCGGGCGATACCGTACTCATCGGCAACGACGAGCTGCTGCTTCCCGACGGCTACACCGCAGTGAACGAAAGTCTTTCCATCTCCAAATCGTTGACCCTGGCCGGTGCCGCCGGAATCGACGCCGTGTTCGCGCCGGGACGCCGTATCGACGTCGATTCTCCGACCAGCGGCGCGGTGAACATCGACATCGAGCACCTGGTCCTGCGCCATGGGCAGCTGAGGGTGACCCATCGCAGCGACACCGACAGTTCCTACACGTTGAGCCGGTTGCGCTTCGAGGAAACGAGCACCAGCACGGGCGAGGGAGCCATCCAGGTGGGCGACGCGGGTTCCGGCCCGGCGCACGTCGCAATCGGCGACAACGTCATCGAGCTTGGCAGCGCGACGACCACCTTGTCGGGCGGCGTCGGCGCTTACAGCCTCGGGGGCGAATGGCACATCAACGTGTTCCGCAACCGCGTGCATCTTCGCAACGTTCCGGCCACCGCGATCGCGCTCTCCGCGAACGGCTTCGGCAGCATGGCCATCAACGACAACGTCATCGATGGCGGCGGCTACCAGAAGGGCATCCGCGCGGCATGGAACCCGGGCAGTACGGCCAACACCATGGACGTGCTCGACAACGTCGTCGTCGGCGCGCGTGGACCGGCCGGTGGTGAAGCATCCCTGATGGTCGCGCTGACGAACACGGCGCTGCGCCTCGTCAACAACACCGTGGTCGGCAACATTCTCGGCGTGGAGGTGAGCCGCTTCGGCGCCGATTCGAGTTCCGGACGCGTGGCGAACAACCTCGTGGCCTTCAATGTGGCGACCGGCCTCGCCATCGACAGCGGCCTGGCTGGCGCAGTGAGCAACGGTTACAACCTCGTCCACGGCAACGGCGGCGACAGCTTCACGCCGGGTCCGGGCACCGTGAACGGTGACCCGTTGCTCGCCAGCCTGGTCAATCCGCGCCCGTCAAGCCTCGCTTCTCCGGCGGTGGACACCGGCAACACGGCCGACGTGCCGACAACGCTGTTCGGTTACGGCTTCGATGCGGATGGCGAATCGCGCGTGGTGGCCGGTGTCGACATCGGCGCCTATGAACTGAGCGTCGATCGCAGCGGCACGCATCGTTCCACCACCGCCAACACCATTCCAGGCGGCGACTACACCCGGATCGACGAACCCATGTGGACGCTGGCGACCAATGCCGTCCTGCTGGCGACGCCCCTGCGCGCATCTTCGGCGGGCGCGGAGTCGGCCAATACACTCGGTGTATTCGAGGACGACGGCTCGCCGTCGCACTGGTCGATCTTCCATGAGAATGCTTCCCCGCTGAGCGTGGGTCGAGGCTTCAACGTGTTTGCGCCGATCGACAGCCGTGTTCACTACGTGCACACGAGCACGGTCGGCAATTCGAGCGCCAACTACACCATGCTCGACGACGCCGGGTTGAACGGCCATCCGGAGGCCGTTGCGTTCGTCACGCACAACTGGAACCCCGGCGGAATCGGCGGCACCTACCACGACCACCGCATCGGCCTCGAGTACTTCGGAAGCCACTGGTACGTCCGCAACGAGGACCTCGCCGACATGGCGATCGGCGTCTCGTTCAACGTCATCGTCACCGACCTGTTCACGAGCCAGAACTGGATGGTCGCCGAGGTTGGTGCCGCAGCGGCGACTGAAGTCAGGCTGGAACATCCCCTGCTCGACGACAATCCGTGCGTGGCGGTGCAGGTCACGCGCGCCGACGGCAACTACAGCGCCGGCACGGTGCTCGACGACGTCCCCTTCGTGGTCGGCTATCGCGCCGGGCTCGCCGGTGCGCCTGGTCACTGGTACATCGAGGCAGTCGGGGCGGGTTCGCCGATGTTCCCCGCCCATGCCGCGTTCAACGTGATGGCGCAGGGCGCGCAGGGTGATGCATGCCGAGACGACCGCATCTTCACGGATGGCTTCGACGGCTAGAGACGCGCTGCCGGTCCGGGCGGGGGCGCGCCAGCGTCCCTGTCCCGCGCGAGCAGCAGCGACAGCACCGGCGGCGTAACGATCGAGGTCAGCAGCGACATCGCGACGATGACCGCATAGGTCTGGTTCGAGAACACGCCCGCGGCAAGGCCGAGGCTCGCGATGACGACGCCGACTTCGCCGCGTGGCACCATGCCGACGCCGACGATCAGGGCGCTGCGTGCTCCCAGCGACAACGCGCCGAGGAAACCGCCGACGAGCTTGGACACGATCGCGATGAGGGTCGCGATCGCGAGCATCCACAGCGCGTCCGCGCTCGCGAATACCGACAGGTCGATCTTCGCCCCGGTCACGACGAAGAAGAAGGGCGTCAGCAGCGCGAGCAGCGGCTGCATCTGGTGTTCGAGCTCCTCGCGCTGCGGTACTTCCGACGCGATCATGCCGGCGAGGAATGCGCCGATGATCGCGGCGAGGCCGAATTCGGTCGACAGATACGCAAGCCCGAGGCAGATCGCGAGCGCGATCGTCAACGGCGACAGCGGATTGATCGGTCGGTCGAGCCAATGCGCGCGCCGGCGCATCACGCGGCTGCCGACCCAGCCGATCACCACGACGAAGCCGACGGCCTGCGCGAGCACGAACAGCAGGCCCTCCACGTTGATGCCTTCGCCACCCTGCAGCGAGGTGACCACGCCGAGCAGCAGCATCGCGAGGATGTCGTCGATCACCGCGGCGCCGAGGATCACCCGCGCCTCGATGCGGGTCAGCACGCCGAGTTCCTGCAGCACGCGCGCGGTGATGCCGGCCGAGGTCGCAACGAATGCGGCAGCGACGAACAGCGACTTGGTCCATTCGAAGCCGTTGCCGTGCGCCCACAGGGCCCCGAGCGCGAACGGCACGACGACCCCGAGCACGCCGACCAGCAATGCACTCCTGCCGACCTTCTTGAGGTCGTCGAGGCGCGTCTCGAGGCCGACCGCGAACAGCAGCAGCACCACGCCGATCTCGGCCAGCACGTCCAGCGGGGTGCCCGCGGCTATCTGCTCGGGCCGGACCAGTCCGAGCGCGGAAGGCCCGATCGCGCAGCCGGCGACGATCTCTCCGACCACGCCGGGCAGTTTCAGGCGCTGCGCAATCTCGGCGCCGACTTGTGCCGCGACGAAGATCGCGAACAGGCTGAGCAGGATTTCGGCGCCGTGCTGCATGTCGTCCTGGTCTGGTTGGTCGGAAGGGAAGGGGCTGAACGGCGGAGCCGAAGGATCGCGGGCGTATCGACTTCGCTTGCCATCGCTTGCTGCGTTCAACGCGACGGATGAAACAGGTCGATCACCGTTTGAAACCCGTTCGCCCCGAGCGCAGGCCCGCAAGCGCGGAGTCGAGGGTTTCGCTGCGAGCAAGTTCCCGCGTTGCGTTTTTTTCGCCTTCCACCGATGCTACACGAAGCGCCTGGTGGCACCTACGCTGCCGCGCTGCGGGGAGACCGACGGTGCCCGAACAGGAACAGGCTGCGCGCGAGTCGATGGCCAAGGTCGATACGGCCTGGTTGCGCATGGAGCGGCCGACCAACCGCATGATGATCACCGGCGTGCTGATGTTCGCCGGACCGCTCGATTCCTCGCGGATCAAGGCATTGCTGCGCGAACGGTTCCTCGCGTTCCGCCGTTTCCGCCAGAAGGCCGTGATGTCGGTGAACAGCGCGTGCTGGGAGACTGATGCGGACTTCGACATCGATGCGCACGTGCGCGTCGCGCGCCTGCCCGGCGCGGCGGGCAAGGCCGAGCTGCAAGCGTTCGTCAGCGAGCTCGCGTCGACCTCGCTCGACATGTCGCGGCCGCTGTGGCAATTCCATGTCATCGAGGACTACGCCTCGGCGGAGGGCAGCGGCGGCGTGCTCGTCGCGCGCATCCATCATTGTTACGCCGACGGCCTCGCCCTGGTGCAGGTGCTGCTGTCGCTGACCGACACGGCGCCGCAGCCGGAAGCGCGCGCCGAACTGGCGAAGACCTGGCTCAAGCGCGAACGCGGCGGCGTGCTCGAACGCCTGCTCGAACCGATGCAGGGCGGCCTGCACAAGGCGGTCGCGATCGGCGAAAGAACCTGGGCCAAGCTCGCCCAGATGATGGCCGATCCGGCCGTCGCCGCGGAGTTCGCGCACGAAGGCAGCGAGATCACGCGTGAACTCGCGATTGCGCTGACCCTCGCCGATGATCCCGTCACCGCGCTCAAGGGCGAGCTGGGCGTCGCCAAGCGCGTGGCGTGGGCCGAACCATTGCAGCTCGAAGAGGTGAAGACGCTCGGAAAGGCGCTGTTCTGCACGGTCAACGACGTGCTGCTCGCGTGCGCTGCCGGTGCGATCCGCGGCTATCTGCGCGACACCGGCGAGGACGTCGACGGCCTGACCATCCGCGCGACCGTGCCGGTGAACCTGCGCCCGCTCGAACACGCGAAGAAGCTCGGCAATCATTTCGGCCTCGTGTTCCTCGACCTGCCGATCGGCGAACCGAATCCCCTGCGCCGCCTCGAACGCGTCGCCGCATCGATGCGCGACCTGAAAGGGCGTCGCCAGGCCGTCGTCGCGTTCGGCCTGCTCGCCGCGCTCGGCATGGCGCCCGCCGCGCTGCAGGGTCCCGCGCTCGAGTTGTTCAGCCGCAAGGCGACCGCCGTCGCGACCAATGTTCCCGGTCCGCAGCAGCCGCTGTTCATGGCCGGCGTCGAGGTGCGCGAGCTGATGTTCTGGGTACCGCAGACCGGCTCGATCGGACTCGGTCTGTCGATACTCAGCTACAACGGCCGCGTGCATTTCGGCGTGATCGGCGACCACAAGCGCGTGAAGGACCCCGACGCGATCGTGCAGCGCTTTGACGCCGAGTTCGAGAAGCTGATGCTGTTGGCGCTGATGGAGGACTGGAGCGACGACTTCGGCGCAGCCGATGCGGCGGCGACGCTCGGTCGCTACATGGGCGGTTCGGCCCGGCCGGACGATGCGCCAGCGCCAACGGAGCAAACGGCGCCGGAGTGACGCAGCGAAACCGTCCACTGGCAGCCGGCGCGCGGCCCGCTTGCGTGCACGTTCTTGACCCTGCAACAAGCCGGCATGACAATCGCCGGCACGGCGGCGGGGGTCCGCCGTTGTTTCTTGGGGGAACGCTCATGTCGAAGCAGTACTGGATGCCGGCGCTCGCGCTGGCACTCGCCGCTTGTTCGTCCGGGGGCGATCGGGCGCCGACCGCCGAAGAGCTCGAGCACGCCGACGCCGTCGCGAAGGAAGCCGAGGCGCAGCTGCAGAAGAACGAAGCCGAAATCAGGAAGGGCATGCGCGACATGCTCGCCGCGCTCGGCAAATCGTGCGATCGGGTCAAGGAATTCGAACAGGTCTCCGACACGCGCCTCAACATCACCTGCAGCTACAACGGTGACACCTTGCACTACGTCGTCGACCAGACGACCAAGACGGTCGAGGAACGATAGCGCCGGCTGGCGCCCTTCCGGATTCCGCCAGGCGCCAGATTCCGGCCAGAATTCCGGCTGCTCGCGGACAGTCGCGCGCGCCACGCTGCTGGCGCCTGGGGACCGCGGTCGCCTTGTTCGGAGTAGCGCATGGAATCGAGCTGGATCATGGCGGCGATCGCCGTGTGCGCGTCGGCCGTCGGGGTGCCTGCCGACGTACCGAAACCGACGGCGCCTTCCTACAAGCCCGTGGCGGTGGTGGATGCGCGCGGGCTCATCGACGTGTGGGCGCTGCGCCGCGATGTGGCCGAGGCCGAGACGCACTTCGCCTACGACGACACCGATCACTGCTACCCGGAAGGCGACGAGGGCGACGGCAGCGATGCGCCGCCGGACCCCGCGGCGAGCGCGCGCGCGGAAGCGGCATCGAAAGCCTGCATCGCGACAACGCAAGCGGCGTACGCCGAGTACGACCGCTATCGCACCGCGTTCAACGCGGCGTGGCTCATTCCAATGCGCAAGGCGATGCAGCACGGCGACATGATCGCGGAAGTCATCCTGCGCCAGTGCGCGACGACTCCGGTGCTCGATCGCAGCGGCATCGAATCGACCTGCGACGAGGATGCGGCGCGCAAGGCGATCGCCTACGCGCGCCTCGAACAGATCGGCTTCGCGCCGGCGACGGATCCGGCGCGGCGTATCGTCAACTGGCAGCAGCAGGCAGACGGCAAGGGCGCGTTGCGCGAGAACCAGAGGCACGTCCTCGATGCGCTGCGCCATGGCGCGATGGGTTTCGACTTCATGGACATCCGCGCCAGCGGAAACGTTGCGCGCGACGCGCAGGAGCTCGATGCGTTCCGGCGCTGGGTGGTCATCCAGGCCGTGATGCAGGATGCGCCGCGTGCGTTCACGATCGTTCCCTACACCACCAGTGCGTCCTGGGCGACTGCGACGTTCGGTGACCTGCGGCTCAACCGCAAGCCGCTCACGCCCGGTTACCTCACTTGGGGGCGGCAGCTTTACTACGGCGGCTCGCCATCGACGTGGAGCGGTCCCGACTACTGGCGTTTCGGCCCGACGATGATCTACCAGAACAACATCCAGATCGCCGTTTCCGGGCCGGACGTCGCCGAATTCCGGCGTGAGCTCGCCGACACGCTCGCCCAAGCCGAGGCGGGGATCGACCGCACGCTCAAGCAGGATCCGCGCTGGGCGGTGTTCCTGCTGCATCGCCTCGGCCATCACGAATGGGTACCTGAAGGCATGCAGAGCGAGACCGGTCGGCTTGACGCGAGCTGGAATGGCGAGTGGGATCTCAAGCGGGAGGCGAGCAACTGGATCGGCCCGATGCCGGCCACACGCGGCCGCGCACGGATTCGTCGCGACGGCGACGGCAATGCGAGGATCGATATCCACGCGGAGAACGCCGCCGAGCCGATGCGCGACGTCGAATCCTGCGCGTTGCGTTACAGCGGCGGGCTCACCTACACGCCGCAGGTGACCCCGGCCGGGCAGAGCCCGCAGCTGACGACGCTCGGCTACTTCTACAGCCGCGCTACGGGCGGTTTCAGCGTGGACGGTGCGAACGCCGCGGCGGTCGCCCCGTTCGATCCGCGCAAGCGCTATCGCCAGGTACTGATGCAATGCGCCAACGCGGAATCGGACGACAGCGAGCGCGTGCGCTTCCTCCTCCTCGCCGGCGACGTGCTGGTCGAGTTCGCGGTGGCGCCGTCCGATACAGGCCTGCATGTGCGCCACTACGAGCGCGTGCGCTGATCCAGGCTTTCGATCTGGCGCGCGGGCGTCGCGTCGCATGACGGTGCTGCCTTGCTAGACTCCGCCGCGATTCCCGAGTTGCGGAGTGCGAATTCCCCATGACCGATTCCAAGCCACCGCTCGCCATCGACGCACTCGATGTCCCCGAGCCCGCCATCCGGACCAGCTACCCCGAGCCGTTCGCGACACTCGTGCGCGGCCGCAGCAAGCGTCGACTCGGCGAGGTGTTCGGCCTCACCACGTTCGGCGTCAATCGCCTGACGTTGGCGCCGCACTCGACCTCGGCGGTGCGCCACCATCACTCGCGCGAAGACGAGTTCGTCTACGTGCTCAGTGGCAGCGTCGTGCTGGTGTGCGACGAGCGCGAGATGGTGCTCGGCCCCGGCATGTGTGCCGGCTTCAAGGCCGGCAGCGGCGTCGCCCACCAGTTGCAGAACCGTGGCGAGGAAGAGGCGGTGTTGCTGGAAGTCGGTTCGCGCATCGACGGCGACGAATGCGTCTATCCTTTCGACGACCTCGCCCTTGCGTGCGCGGACGGGCAGTGGGTGTATACGCACAAGGACGGCACGCCGTATCCGCGGCACGTCGATTGACCGGTGCGGTGGTTCCGCCGCGCCGATTGCGCTATGTTGCCCAACGTCCGGCCAGCCTGTGGCGGGCGCCACATGTGCTGTCGCCGGCAGACGTCGAGGAGCGGCCCATGAATTCCTTCCTCAAGGTGCTTGCTTGCGCCGGCATCGGTTTGTTGTTGTGCCGATCGATCGCGCTCGCGGACGAAGACAAGGGTGAGAGCAAGTCGGAGATGGCGGCAAAGAACCGCCATGCGACGCCGACGACCGCGCAGATCGATGAACATGCCACGTTGGCGGCATTGCTCGACAAATCCTCCGTGGATGCGTGGTCGAGCGAAAAAGCCGCGCGTCTCGAAGGCGTGCTCGTGCAGGTCGAAAACGAAGAGGATGGCGACACGCACATCGTGCTCGCCCCGATGGGCGAGGAGAAGAACACCGCGCGCTGGGTGATTGCCGAGGTGACGCGGGCTTCGCGCGCGCATCACAAGGACCTCGGCCTGGCCAGGCTGAAGGGCCTGCGCGGCAAGAAGGTCGCGGTGACGGGATGGTTGTACTACGAGCCTGACACCGACTCGGAGGATCCGCGCGGCACGCGTTGGGAGATCCATCCGGTCACGTCGATCACGGCCTTGTAGCGCAGGCCGATTGCGCCGCGCACGCGCGGCGCTCCCTGCGGCGGAACGGCCTTCGCGGAAAGGGCGCATACTGGCCCCTTCCGCGGAGCCGTGTACATGAAGCAACAGCCTGTCGTCATCTTCCGCTTCAAGCTCGGCAAGGGCGAGAGCATCGGCCCCGCCGCGTTGCGCACGTTGTGGGAGCGCGCAAGCCAGTGCACGAACGTCAGCGTCGGTCGCCAGTCGATCGGCACCGATGAGACCGCCAAGCCTATCTATTCGCTGTATGCATCGCAGCCGCTCGGCGACCTGCCGCAGGTTGAGCGTCGCCTGCTCGACCTGCTCGAGGCATCCCGCCTGACCGCGGCGATGATGCTGACGCCGCACTGACCCGCGGACGCTGACGCGCCCGCGCGGCGGACACGTTGCCTCCACTGCTCGTCAGGCGGTCAAGCCGCCGTGCGATCCTTTTTTCGCCGATCTGCCGCGTCGACGATGTGCGGCGTTTGTTGCGAAACGGAGGCTGAAGCGGGCGCACGCCCATTTCGTGGTGGTTCAAGCAGTCGAACGCACAGTCGCGGCACGACTGACCTGCATCAGTCGACCGGGAGACGCCATGAACATCGTGCGCAGCCTGCTGTTGGCCACCCTGATTCCGATCTGCGGATCGGCCCAGGCGATCGATCGGGACGGTGCGCAATTGGAGCTCGCGCAGGCCACAACGTCCGTTCAGGCCGCTGAACGGGATGACGCCGCGAGATACGCGCCCGCCGATCTCGCCGAAGCCCATGTGATGCTCGACCACGCGCTGCACGCCGCGGATGACCGCGCATGGATGGAAGTCGCGATCTATTCCGAGCGAGCGAAAGTGAACGGCGATCTCGCTTCGGCGCGCTCGCGCCAGCAGCGGGCGGGAGCGGCGACTGCTGAAATCCAGCGAGGCCTCGACGCATTGCAGGCCGGAACTGTCAATGGAGATGCGCCATGATCGCCTTGATGTGGCCCCGGATCGCTCACGCAGCGTTTGCCGTCGTGCTGCTCGCTCTCGGCGCCTGTGCCGCCACGCCACACGGACCGCCTGCGGACGTCGTGCGCCTGCAGGCCGAACAGGACCGCCTGCATGCCGATCCGCGCGTCGCCGCGAACGGCGGCGCCGAGCTCGCCAATGCGGATGCCGCCGTGGCGACGCTCGCCAGCAACGCACGCGCGCTGTCGCCCCGCGATTACGAGCAGGGCCTTTACCTCGCCGACAAGCTGCTGCAGATCGCCGAAGCCAGCGCCCTCGCGCGTGACGCCGAGCGTCGTGGGGAACAGCTGGCCATGGAGCGCGAGCGCGTCGGTGCGCGCACCTCCGTTGCATTGGCGACAGGAGAGCTTCGGCGCCGAGACGTGCGCGGGCCGATGCAGGACGATCGTGAGCGCTTGTTCGAAATGCAACGTCGCCTGCCGAACAGCGAGTCTGCGGTCGACGAGCGCGGACTCGTGGTGCGCCTGGCGGACTTCAACTTCCGCAATGGCGACGTTGGACTGACCGCAACCGGGGAACGCTCGCTGGAATCGCTCGCAAGGGTGCTCGACGATGAGCCGCAGATGATCGCCAGGGTTGTCGCTTTCGGTGGCCGTGGGGATCAGCGTGATCGCGCGCTTGCCGTGCGCGACTACCTCGCCGCGCGCGGAGTCGAGCCGACGCGCATCGACATTCGCGCCGCGACGAGCGAGGCACCTGCTGGCGGGTCTCCCGGCGACGTGCTGATCGTCGTGCGCGAATGATGCGATTGCCCGGTCGATCCGGGTCACTGCGGAGGAAAGACCATGAAGACCACCATGCTTTGCGTTTCTCTCGCCTCGTTGCTCGGTTGCGGCCTCGTGTCGGCGCAGTCCTCCGCTCCGACCGCGCCCGCATCCGCTCCCCCCGTCGGCACGTCGATGCCGCCACCGCCGGGCACTCCGCCCGTGAACACCAGCGCGCCGCCCGTGAACACCACGCCGCCACCGATCGGCACGGCGCAGAACAACGGGCAACCGAATCGGGACACGCAACGGGATGTGCCGCGCGACGCCAACGGCAATCCGCTGCCTTCCACGGGCACCATCACCGGTGCGCGCCAGAATGGTCAGCCGGCTGCGCCGCAGCCGCTCGATTTCGGCATGCTCGACACCGACAAGGCGGGTGCGCTCAAGATCGAACAGGCGCGCAACGACGCGTGGCTGAGCCAGCATTTCGCGGATTGCGACGCGAACCATAACGAGGAAGTCACGAAGAGCGAATACGAGAAGTGCACGGGGCGCTGATGCGGCGCTGTGTTTCGCGCACCTAGAACGGATCGAAGCCCCACGCGAAGATCGCGTCCGGTGCGATGATCACGTGGTCGCCGTCGCGATCGGCCGAATCGTTCGATGGATGGTTGGCCGCATCCTCGTCGGCGAGTCCGTCGCAATCGTCGTCGACGTAGTTGCCGACGATTTCCGTCGCGCCGGGGTGGATGCTCGGCACATGATCGTTGCAGTCGCCGTTCGCGAGCGAAAAGGTGTCGCCGTCCAAGTCGGACACATCGCCGGACGGGTTGTTGTTGGCGTCCTCGTCGGCGAGTCCGTCGCAGTCATCGTCGTACCCGTTGCCGACGACCTCGGCGTGGCCGGGGTAAACCGCGGCATCGAGGTCATTGCAGTCGCCGCCACCGCCAATGGATCCGAGCAACGCGGCAGGCACGAGCACGTGGACCGTCGGCGATGCCTGCACGGACGCCGCGATGGCGATGGCGAACGCGCCGAGCAGCATCGCGAGTTGCTTTCGAAGCACGCGGCGGTTTCCGCCAATGCGCACGCTGGAAGGCGCGTTGCCGAACGCCGGCACCGTGGATCGCATCGAAACCATCACGGACTCCCCCTCCCTGATTGGCGTGCGTAGTATGCGCCGTTCCGGGCGCGCGGCACAGGCCGCGGGCGAAGCGCGGGGCAAGTTGCATGGACTCATCGTCAAGGGTAGTTTTTACGGACAGCACGCGATTGCGAGGTCGTTCATCATGCGCACCGTCCATTTCTCCGTCCTGATTGGCTGCACGGTCGCCGCCACGCTGCCGCTCGTGGCTTCAGCGTTCGACCCGATGCTCAACAACGGTGCGACCTCGCAGGTGCGCGGTTCGCAGCCACGCGACAGTGCGCGTCCCGGCGAGGTGTTTTTTGCCAAGGGTGTCACCGCCGTGCGCAAGGACGACTACGCATTCGCGATCGACATGTACGAAGTATCGGCGTCGTGGGCGTACAAGCCGGCGCAGTACAACCTCGGCGTCATCTACACCAAGGGCGAGGGCGTTCCCGAGGACAAGCCGCTCGGACTCGCCTGGCTCGCGCTCGCGGCGGAGCGTGGCGACAAGGATTACGTCGCGGCGCGCGATCTTGCCTATTCGCGCATGACCGATGAGGAATACGAACGCGCGAACGCGATCTGGCGCGATCTGAAGAAGAAATATGCGGACGATGTCGCGCTCAAGCGCGCCAAGCAGAGGTGGGTACAGGTGCGCAACGAGGCGACCGGTTCGCATATCGGCGGTGGCACCGGTCCGGTCCAGGTCGGGGGGCGCGACGCGACCGGCATGACCGTGGTTTCGAATCCGGAGAACCCGCACTCTGCGAAGGCGAACAGCAGCACCCAGAACGCCTTCGGCATCACCGGTGCCGGCGCCGTCGATGGCTCGATCGCGTACCGCCAACTGCGCGAGAGCGACAACCCCTACGATCCGAAGTTCAGGGAACCGGAAGGCCGCGTCGATGTCGGCGACGTGATTCCGATCGGCGACGATGTGCGACGCAGTCCCGCGGGCGGGCCCAGGCGCTATCTCTGAGGCCATCCGCTGCGCGGACCCGGCATGAGGCATCGATACCGTGTCTTCCGGCGCATGACGCAAGCCCGCGACGCAGGGTAGGCTTCCCCTTTTTGCGGATCGGGGAAGGGCAATGCGTACGCTTCTGAAGTGGCTGCTAAGGCTGGTCCTGCTGGTGCTCGTGCTCGGCGGTGCGCTGTTCGTGCACGTCTGGTACTTCAAGCCGTATTCGATCGACTGGTTCTACGGCCGCGTATTCGCCCAATTCGCATTGCAGAGTCCGGAGTTGCTCAGCAACCTGCGCGTGTTGCCGCCGTGGGCGGACTTCTACAGCAGCAAGTTCGATGACGCCTCGCCCGCCCACGAGGCCGAAATGGCCGAAATGGTGCGCAACGATGTCGAGACGCTGCACCGCTACGACCGCTCTGCGCTCGATCGCGAAGGCCAGCTTTCCTACGACGTGCTCGACTACTTCCTGACCATGCAGGTCGAGGGCGACAAATTCCGCGACCACGATTTCCCGGTCAACCAGTTGTTCGGCGTGCAGTCGACGCTGCCGGACTTCATGGCCCAGACGCACCAGGTCAACAACCGCCACGATGCCGACGCCTACATCGCGCGGCTGGACCTGTTCCCGCACAAGTTCGCGCAAGTGCTCGAAGGCCTGCGCCTGCGCGAGGCGAACAAGGTGGTGCCGCCGAAGTTCACGGTGGACGAAGTGCTCGCGCAGATGAAGGCGTTCGTCGCGACGCCCGCGAAGCAGCACACGCTGTACACGAATTTCAAGGAGAAGCTCGACAAGATCGCACCGGATGCGATGAGCCAGGCCGATCGCGATGCGCTGCTCGGCAGGGTCGAGTCGTCGATCGAGCGCAACGTGTACCCGGCCTACAGCACGCTGATCGACTATTTCGCCGCGCTGCAGCCGAAGGTCACGCGCAACGACGGCGCCTGGAGCCTGCCGGACGGCGATGCGTACTACGCCTATCTGGTGCGCATGCACACCACGACCGACATGACGCCGGAGCAGGTGCACACGCTCGGCCTCGCGGAAGTCGCGCGCGTCACGACCGAGATGGATGCGATCCTCAGGGACAAGGGGCTCGTCGACGGCCCGATCAGGCCGCGCGTGCAGCAGCTCGCAAGAATGCCCGATGCGACCTATCCGAACACGCCGGAAGGCAAGAAGGCGATGCTTGAGCAGTACCAGTCGATCCTCGACGACGTGAACGCCCATCTCGGCGACGCGTTCCACGTGCGGCCCAAGCTCGGCGTGCAGGTCAAGGCGGTGCCCGAGTTCTCCGAGAAGACCGCGCCGGGCGCGTACTACCAGCCCGGCTCGTTCGACGGAACGCGCCCCGGCACGTTCTTCGCGAACATGCGCAACACCGAGGAGAACCCGAAGTTCGCGATGCGCACGCTGGCCTACCATGAAGGCATACCGGGCCATCACTTCCAGATCTCGATCGCGCAGGAACTGCAGGGCGTGCCGTTCTTCCGTCGCGTGCTGCCGTTTACCGCGTACGCGGAAGGCTGGGCGCTGTACGCGGAACGCCTCGCTTGGGAGCTCGGTTTCGAGAAGGACCCGCTCGACAACCTGGGCCGACTGCGCGACGAAATGATGCGCGCGGTGCGCCTCGTCGTCGATTCGGGCATCCACTACAAGCACTGGACGCGCGAGCAGGCGATTGCCTTCATGATGGACAACACCGGCATGTCGGAGACGGACGTCACCGCCGAGATCGAGCGCTACTTCGTCGACCCGGGCCAGGCGCTCGCGTACAAGGCCGGCATGCTGAAGATCCTCGAATTGCGCGAGAAGGCGAAACAGGCGCTCGGACCGAAGTTCGTGCTGAGCGAATTCCACGACCAGGTGCTGGTGCACGGCTCGCTGCCGCTTGCCCTGCTCGAGCGCGTGGTCGACGACTGGATCGCGGCGAAGAAGGCGGGATAGAGGGAGCCGATCGGTTGCGGTCGTTGCCGTCGGAGGAACTGAACGAACTGGGTCCCGGCTTGTGCCGGGACGACGAAGATGAGGCGCCCGGGCGCAAGCGTCAGCTGCGCCGCCCCGCGCAATCGGGATGCCATTCGAGTTGGCGCACCTCGCATTCCACGTTCCATTCGTCGCCGTGGACTGCGAGGAAGCGCCGGGTCAGTTCGAGTGCTTCCTCCATGGACTCTGCTTCGAGCATGGCGTAGCCGCCGATCACTTCCTTGCTCTCGCTGAACGGGCCATCGGTCGTGCTGAGCTTGCCGTGCTCGAAGCGCACGCGCTTGCCTTCCGCGGTCGGACGCAACCCGGCCGTGTCGACGAGCTTGCCGGCCCTGGTCATTTCCTCCATCAGCTTGCCCATGTCGGCCATGAGCTCGGCGCTCGGCACCACGCCCGAATTTTCGTTGATTCTTACCATCGACAGGAATCGCATCGTGCTGCTTCCTCCAGGGTGAAGTGCAGGAGTCGGAGTCGCCGACCCGCGCCGGGCCGACTGGCCGGCTCGCGTCGATGACGACGAACGGGGGATACGGAAATCGACATCGCGGCTCGGGACGTCGCCAGGCCGCGACCGCGCCGGTGGACGCTC
>Ga0209023_10001954_pt1 | contig 26637 bp, 26 predicted proteins | sample LakOneMetagenome_FD_187468 | JGI IMG/M metagenome (GOLD analysis project Ga0209023, IMG submission 187468) | Freshwater and sediment microbial communities from Lake Erie, Canada (SPAdes) (version 2) | ecosystem: Environmental > Aquatic > Freshwater > Lentic | place: Lake Erie, Canada...
TGGGGCGTTTGAAAAACGTTGGCGTCCCCGGCCAAAAGCACATGAGGCCAACGGCATTGGAACGTCGTCATGCCAGCTATTTATCGATGAACGACGATGCGTCAGGCTACTTTTTTCACCCCTGGCGGCTTCCATGTTCCGTCGAGAATTGAGGGACTGCGTTCATTCGGCCAGTACAAGCGCATCATCAGTTGGAATTTGCCGGATGGAGCCGGAAGCCAGTTCGAATCTTTGTCGGCGCCGGGCGACTGCTTCTGAATATAGAGATCAATGGAGCCGTCCGGATTGGCTTTTAGATTTTGTCTGGCGCTGATCGAAAAGCGGTTGATCGGGTTGGCGACGAAGAAATAGCTGCTGTCGTACATCGTTACCGACCAGAAGCCGCGAGCGGGTGGCATCTGTCCTTTCGGGAAATGCAGAACGTATTTGTTGGCTCCGTCATACGCTTTGCCATCACCATCCTTTTGTGAACTGGGATAGACGGCATCCTGTGGGCGGTTTGCGCCGAGTCCGATGGCTGTGACAAACGCCCGCATGAAATAGTCCGTTCCATAAAGCCCGGTCTTGGTCGTGTAACCCCATCCGTTGATGTCTTTGATGTCCTTGTTGACCTTGAATTGGAGCATAATCCTGTCGAAGGCGACTTGCGGGATGCGTTTTGCAAAGTCTGCATTGAGCAGTTTACTCGGATCGAAATCGTTTCCGGCGACGAGGCCAATCCGTGCGAACTTGGCGAGTTCCGGGGCATCTGATGCTGCTGGCGGGTTAGTCTTCATCAACTGTGCGAGCAGCGTAAAGTACGCGATGGCATCTAATCGGTTCACTTGCTCGCGCACGGCGGTCTTCATATCGACAGCGGCGTCGACCGTGCCGGCTGGCGGCGCGTAGGGCTTGCCGTAGGCGCTCAACGGCACCAGCTTGCACTGATCCTGTGCGGCATGGACCGCTGCGTAGTCTTCCGGCGTTCCGGTGCAATAGATGCGGCCAAGAATCCACACGAGACTGGTTGGTGACTTGTATTCCCTGACGCCCGCAGGGAGCGCGCCGTTCCAGCCCGGCCCGGTGATGGCATAGGTCTGGGCACCGGTCCCGGTTGTACGCTTGCCGGGCACCTGAAATACATCGGTCCAGCCGTCTAGCATGGGAAACAGGAAATAGCGGTCCTTCATGTCCGGGATGCTGAGCACCCACGGCTCCTTTCCGACGTCGATAAATGCCGTCGTATAAAGGGTATCCGCATTCGGTGCGGTTACGTCGCGGAACGAAGCGTCAGGATATTCGCGCGATTTTATGAATTGGCCCATCGGCGCGCGGTTGCCCACGGGGCTCGCCACATTCGTAATGATTCTTCGCGTGTATTCCATGGTGACGAGCGGATAGCCGTAGATATAGGCATCCTGAGCCACCGCAAAATCTTCAATTCCTTCTCCGAAATCTCGCAACACCTCGCCGAATTCAGCGCTGGCCATTGTGCTCAGTGAGGTGCCTGCAAGGAGGCCAAAAGCCCCGATGGTTAGCTGGCGGCGGGATATTTTCATATCTGGCTCCATCAGTGCATGGCTTTAGTTTGCACAGATAGCTCGAAAAATCGGGTTGGGGTTGATCTAGCTCAACCTTTCGTTGCCCGCACGCACGTTCGCCGCCTTGTCCATCGGTCTTCAAATTTGCCCCAGCTCCGGGGACCAAAATTGTTTGCCGAATGAAATGACATGGGATGCCTGCGTTGTGTCGCCGGGCCGCTCCCGTTCCGACGACCGCTCCCGGCGCGAAGCCGAGATTAGCGCGAGTGCCAACAGCGGCCATAAACGGCATTGACCTAGCTCAAGAAGGGCTCGCCTGCGAATGGCTAGATTGACACATGTTTGTCAGTCCGGGAGCACGCTGATGTGGACGAAACGCGATCTCTTGCTCTCTGGTGCGACAGCTGCAATTGCGGTCGTCACGTCCAAATCTGTTCCAGTATCGGCTCAGACGAGCCGCCCCGGATTCTTCAAGGCCAAGGATATCGCCGAGGCGGGTTTCATCTATGGTCTGCCAATAGTGATGAACTACGGCGTGATGTACGAATACATCATCGATAAGAATTCCGGACAGTACAAGGCGCCGTTCAACCAGATTTACAACGACGCGCGTGTCTTTACCTACAAGGACACTGCCGTCGTGACCCCGAACAGCGATACGCCCTATTCGCTGCTGTGGCTGGAGCTGCGGGCGGAGCCCATGGTCGTGTCGGTCCCGGCGGTCGATCCCCAACGGTACTATTCGGTTATGCTTTGCGATGGTAATACCTACAACTATGGCTACATCGGCAGCCGGACAACAGGAAGTGACGCTGGTGACTACCTGATTGCCGGGCCAGATTGGACGGGCGCGACACCACCCGGCATCAAGAAAGTCTTCCGTTCAGGCACTCTGTTCTCAATTGCCATTTTCAGAACTCAGCTCTTCAATCCGCAGGATATCGACAACGTCAAGAAGGTGCAGGCGGGCTACAAGGCACAGCCCCTGTCCAGTTACCTGAAGCAGCCACCGCCTCCACCTGCACCGGCCATCGACTTCCCGAAGATCGACAAGGATCTCGTCAAGAAGAACTTCTTCGAATACCTCGATTTCGCGCTGCAATTCGCGCCCGTTCTTCCCGACGAAATCTGGATCAGGGAGCAGCTCTCCCGGATCGGGGTCGGGCCCGGCAAGACTTTCAATTTCAGGGATATCCCGCTTGAGGACAAGCTGGAGATTGCCGTGGGCATGAAGGAGGGAGACCGCAAAGTCGACGAGGCCGTGAAGAACCTCGGCAAGGAGATCAATGGCTGGCGCGTCGGTGCGGCGCAGGGCAATGACGCCTATTTCCACGGCGATTGGCTGAAGCGTGCGGCAGGTGCGAAAGCGGGAATCTACGGCAATGATCCCGAAGAGGCGACGTATCCGCTCACCCGAACAGATACTACCGGCGAGCCGCTTGACGGGAGCAAGCACAACTACACGCTGACCTTCCCGTCCGGACAATTGCCTCCCGTCAACGCCTTCTGGTCGGTGACAATGTACGATGGCAAGACCCAGTTCCTGATTGAAAATCCGATCAATCGTTATCTGATCAACTCGCCGATGATGTCTGGCATGAAGACAAATAGCGACGGGTCGCTGACGCTCTATATCCAGAACAAGCCACCTGGCCCGGACAAGGAGGCCAACTGGCTGCCTGCGCCGGACGGTCCGATCTACATGGTCATGCGCCTGTACTGGCCGAAAGAAACGCCGCCCTCGATCCTGCCGCCCGGGGAAGGCACCTGGCAGCCACCCGGCGTGAAACGGATTTCATAAGGTCTGTTGAGGCTCATTTCCGGAAGCGGGACCGCGTCACCGCGACGTCCGCTCTAACCTCGGGAGCGAACATCGTGACACTAGGCGCCAAGGTCTGGCAAATGGCACATACTCCTGACGCAATATGCGGACCTCGCATCGGAGCGGGAGCGCCGCCTGAGCGGCGGCGCGCGAGTCGGGTTTGCTGGCAACACCGAATTGCATTCGAAGCCTGCGACAAAACAACCCGTCCGGGCAAATCAGTTGTTTAACTCCGCCCGTCTCCCGCGATGAGAGGGGCGCTCGCGATCGTCACGAACGTGCGGTGAGATGCGGTGGACGCGATGGCGGCGAAGACGAGCGCTGTTGTTGCGTACGGCGAAATCGTTTGGGTCCGACGCCCCGATGCAGGCGTTAAATCGTGACGAGGCTAAAGCCTCGCACGGGGATGGTGTCACAAAAAGCAGGGTCACCAGGACGATCTCGTATAAGCCGCAAAGCCATTGCGCAGGGAAGGCCGGATGCCTCCGCCAAACCTGTATGCTCGTGGGCAGCATATCTTTCTGCAAACAGCCTGCGAGACCGCGGGTGCGGCGCGCACCCGGTCTGCCCTGCGCCCTCTATTTCCGAGGGCAAGGTCGATTGCAAAACTTCGGGCAGATGATGCCGCGAGAACAATCTCCGCTGTCATCATCCGCCTTGTGCGCAATTGCGCACTGGGGCGGATGATCCAGTATTCCGGAGACGATCATGGTTGATCCGATAGGCTGGGGCGTACTGGATACCCCGCCTTCGCGGGGTATGACAGCGCTCATCCGGGTTACGACAACGGCGGACCCGCTTCTGCATGCCAGTCTCGCCTGACGGAATATTTCCGCGCTTGCCAAGGCGGCCCCGACAGGCCAGAAAAATACCGGGAACAAGAAACGCCAGCGGAGAACGATTTGACCATCAAGGGCAAGGCCTACATTGCCGGGATCTACGAGCATCCAACCCGGCACGCACCCGATAAATCCACCGCACAGCTCCACGCCGAGGTCGCCAAGGGTGCGATCGAGGACGCCGGGCTCTCCAAAGCCGATATCGACGGCTATTTCTGCGCCGGTGACGCCCCCGGCGGGGCGATGCCGATGGTCGATTACCTCGGCCTCAAGGTTCGTCATTTCGATTCCACCGACACCGGCGGCTGTTCCTATCTGGTGCATCTCGGCCATGCCGCCGAGGCGATCGCCGCCGGCAAGTGTTCGATCGCGCTGGTGACGCTGGCCGGCAAGCCGCGCACCGGCCCGATGCCGCCGCGCAGCGCCGGCGCCGAGGCCGATTTCGAAGCCGCTTATGGCGCTACCACCCATAACGTCTACGGCATGTGTGCCATGCGCCATATGCACGACTATGGCACCACCAGCGAACAGCTCGCCTGGATCAAGGTCGCGGCCTCGCATCACGCGCAATACAATCCGCATGCGATGCTGAAGGAGGTCGTCACCGTTGAGGACGTCTTGAACTCGCCGATGATCTCCGATCCCCTGCATCGCATGGACTGCTGCGTCGTCACCGACGGTGGCGGTGCGCTGATCGTCACCACGCCCGAGATCGCCAAGAGCCTGAAGAAGCCGCTGGTGCGGATGATCGGCCACGGCGAAGCGATGAAGGGCCCACGCGGCGGCAAGGACCTCGACCTGACGTACTCGGCCGGCGTCTGGTCCGGCCCGCGCGCGTTCGAGGAAGCCGGCGTCACGCCCAAGGACATCAAGTACGCCTCGATCTATGACAGCTTTACCATCACGGTGTTGATGCAGCTGGAAGATATCGGCTTCTGCAAGAAGGGCGAGGGCGGCAAGTTCGTCGCCGACGGCAATCTCATTTCGGGCGTCGGCAAGTTGCCGTTCAACACCGATGGCGGCGGACTTTGCAGCAACCATCCCGTCAACCGCGGCGGGATGACCAAGATCATCGAGGCGGTGCGCCAGTTGCGCGGCGAAGCCCATCCCAAGGTGCAGGTGCCGAACTGCGATCTCGCCATTGCCCACGGCACCGGCGGCCTTCTCGGCGTGCGCCATGCCGCCTCAACCTGCATTCTGGAGCGCGTGTAATGGCCGACGCCAAGAAATATCCGACCCCCGCCACCAATCCCGAGACCGCGCACTTCTGGGAAGCCACCAAGCAGGGCAAGCTGCTGTTCAAGCGCTGCAAGGCCTGCGGCGAGCCGCATTACTTCCCGCGCTCGATCTGCCCGTTCTGCTTCTCCGACAAGACCGAGTGGGAACAGAGCTCGGGCGAGGCCACGATCTACACCTTCAGCCTGATGCGCAAATCCGCCAACGGCCCGTTTGCGATCGCTTACGTCACACTGAAAGAGGGTCCGTCGCTGCAGACCAACATCGTCGACTGTGACATCGACACGCTCAAGATCGGCCAGAAGGTAAAAGTGGTGTTCAAGCCGACCGACGGCGCACCGCTGCCGTTCTTCACGCCGGCCTGACGCGAAATGCGCGCGCCGCTCGCCACAACAGGTGTCATCCCCGCGAAGGCGGGGATCCAGTAAACGCCGGTGACTACTGGATGCCCGCCTTCGCGGGCATGACAACCGCGGAAAGAAAATTCGGGAGAGAACAATGCCGATCAAGTACGAAGAGCTGATGGCCCTGAAGAATCTCGGCCAGAAATACGCCTATACCGATCGCGAAGTGATGCTCTACGCCTACGGCATTGGCATGGGCGCCGATCCCATGGACGAAAAGGAACTGGCCTTCGTCAACGAAGCCGTCGCGACGCCGCGGCCGTTGAAAGTGGTGCCGACGTTCGCGTCCGTCGCCGCCTGGGGCGCCGGCCCCGGCGAAATGAACCTGAACCGCGTGATGGTGGTCGACGGCGAGCGCGACATCACCTTCCACAAGCCGTTCGCAACGGCGGCCCACATCACCGCCGATTCCACCGTTCTGGATGTCTTCGACAAGGGCAAGGACAAGGGCGCCGTGATCCGCCACCAGACCGTGCTGAAGGACGAGAAGGGCGAGAAGCTTGCGACACTGGTCGCCTCGCGTTTCGCCCGCGGTGACGGCGGCTTCGGCGGGCCGTCCGAAGGCCAGCCCGAACCGCACAAGGTGCCGACCCGCGCGCCCGACAGGATCGTCGACATCACGACGCGTCCGGACCAGGCGCTGATCTACCGTCTCTGCGGTGACCGCAACCCACTGCACTCCGATCCCGGCTTTGCCAAGAAGGCCGGCTTCCCGGCGCCGATCCTGCACGGCATGTGCACCTACGGCATCACCTGCCGCGGCGTGCTGCAGACCTACGCCGACTACGACTCGTCCGCCTTCAAGCAGCACGCGGCGCGGTTCTCCTCGCCGGTCTATCCCGGCGAGACCGTGACGATGGAAATGTGGAAGGATGGCAACGTCATTTCCTTCGAAGCCAAAGTGAAGTCGCGCAACGTCACCGTCATCAAGAGCGGCCGGACCGTGCTGGGCTGATGCCTCGTGCCCCGGACGCGGCGCAGCGCGTCAGCGGTGCGCTGCAGAGCCGGGGCCCATGCCTTGAATAACAGATCCCGGCTCTGCGGAGCAGCGTTTCACGCTGCACCGCGTCCGGGACAAGAGAACAACAGGGAGAAACACCATGGGATTACTCGACGGCAAGGTTGCGATCATCACGGGGGCGGGCGGCGGGCTCGGCGAGGCCTATGCCAAATTGCTCGCGCGCGAGGGCGCGTCGGTGGTGGTCAACGACCTCGGCGGCCCGCGTGACGGTTCCGGCGGCGACAAGTCGATGGCGCAGAAGGTCGTCGACGCGATCAAGGCCGAAGGCGGCAAGGCGGTCGCCAACGGTTCCGACATCTCGACCATCGCCGGCGGCCAGTCAGTGTTCGACGACGCCATCAAGAACTTCGGCCGCGCCGACATCCTGGTGAACAACGCCGGCATCCTGCTCGACGAGACCTTCGCCAAGTCCAGGGAAGAGAACTGGGACAAGGTGATCCGGGTTCACCTCAAGGGAACCTATTGCTGCACCATGCCGGTGTTCAAATGGATGCGCGAGAACGGCGGCGGCGTCATCGTCAACACCTCCTCGACGTCGGGCCTGATCGGCAATTTCGGCCAGACTAACTACGGCGCCGCCAAGGGCGGTATCTGGGGGCTGTCGAATGTGCTGGCGATCGAAGGCCGCAAGTACAACATCCGGATCTGGACTTTGGCCCCGGGCGCACTGACCCGCATGACGGCCGATTTGCCGCGCTATATCGAGAACCCCAAGGCCGCTTTGGGCCCGGACGGCATCGCACCGGCCGTGCTCTACATGGTCAGCGAACTCTCGGGCGACCAGACCGGCAAAACGCTCGGTGTGTCCGGCCCCCGCGGCGTCCGCGAGATGCGGATGATGGAAATGGAGGGCTGGAAGCCCCCGGGCGAGGGCTGGAACGCGCAGGATGTCGTCACCCACGCCAAGGAGATCTTCTTCTCCGAGGAGCAAATCAAGATGGGCGCGCGGCGGTTCTGATGCTATCCGTCGTTCCGGGGCGATGCGTCAGCATCGAACCCGGAACCTCGAGATTCCGGGTCTGGTGCTGACGCACCATCCCGGAATGACGAACGAGAATCGAGGCACGCATGACCAAGCTCACCGCCCAGGCCGCAGGCACCTTCGCGATCGCGCCGACCCCGTTCCACGACGACGGCCGCATCGACGAGAAATCGATCGACCGGCTGACCGACTTCTACGCCGAAGTCGGTTGTGATGGCGTCACTGTGCTCGGCATCCTCGGCGAAGCGCCGAAGCTCGATGCCAAGGAGGCCGAGCAGGTCGCGGTTCGCTTCGTCAAACGCGCCAAGAACATGCAGATCATCGTCGGCGTTTCCGCGCCCGGATTTGCCTCGATGACCTCGCTGGCGAAAGCCTCGATGGACGCGGGCGCCGCCGGCGTCATGATCGCGCCGCCGCCGCATCTGCGCACCGACGACCAGATCACCGGTTATTTCAAGCAGGCGCAGGAAGCGATCGGTGACATCCCCTGGGTGCTGCAGGATTATCCGCTGACGCTCAACGTCGTGTTCACGCCGGCGGTTATCAGAAAGATCGTGATGGATTCGCCGTCCTGCGTGATGCTCAAGCACGAGGACTGGCCGGGTCTGGAAAAGATCACCACGCTGCGCGGTTACCAGAAGGACGGTTCGCTGAAGCCGATGTCTATACTCGTCGGAAACGGCGGCCTGTTCCTCGATTTCGAAATGGAGCGCGGCGCCGACGGCGCCATGACCGGCTACGCTTTTCCGGAACTGCTGATCGATGTCGTCAAGCTGTCGAAGGCCGGCAAGCGCGATGCCGCGCACGATCTGTTCGACGCCCATCTGCCGCTGATCCGCTACGAGCAGCAGCCCGGTGCAGGCCTGTCGGTGCGCAAATACGTGCTGCAAAAGCGCGGCATCATTTCCACTAGCGCGCAGCGCAAGCCTGGCGCCACCATCACGGCAACGGCCAAGGCCGAAGTCGATTACCTGCTGTCGCGGGTCGCACGCGTCGATCGCCGCGCCAACCTGCAGCCGCAATCGAGCGCGGCAGGCTAGGATAGAGGAACAAGTATGGCCGAGATCGTCGCTCCGCGTCCCGCATCCACCATCCTGCTGCTGCGCGATGCCGCAGCAGCCAAGGAAATCGAAGTCTTCATGATGGTTCGCCATTACGAGATCGACTTCAATTCCGGCGCGCTGGTATTTCCCGGCGGCAGCGTCGACAAGGGCGACAAGGAAATCATCGCCAACCCCCAACTTTATTCAGGCGGCGAGGGGCTCGACGAGGCGAGCTTAAGTTTCCGCATCGCCGCGATCCGCGAGACCTTTGAAGAGAGCGGCATCCTGCTGGCGCGGCCGAAGGGATCGAAGGTGCTGGTCGACGCCAAGACGGCCAGTGCGATCGAAGCCGCGCACCGCGCGGATTTATGCGATAGCAAGATTACGTTCCTGAAGGTGCTGACCGACAACGGCATGCTGCTGGCGCTCGACGAGCTCGTGCCCTATGCGCACTGGATCACGCCGGAGGGCATGCCCAAGCGTTTCGATACCTGGTTCTTCCTCGCCGCAGCACCCCCAGAGCAGGTCGGCGCCCATGACGGCAAGGAATCTACCGACTCGATCTGGGTCTCGCCGCGCGAGGCGCTGGAAGGTGGCGAGACCGGACGCTTCAAGCTGCCGTTCCCGACCACGCGCAACCTGATCAAACTCGGCAAGCAGGCCAGCGTGAAGTCGGCGCTGGACGATAGCAGGGGCAAGCCGATCGTCAGCGTGATGCCTGTGATGACCAGGAATAACGGCGGTCGCCAGCTCCGGATCCCGATTGAGGCCGGCTACGACGGCGACGTGTTCGAGGTCGGCGCGCTGGGCTGACACACTTCGACACTAAGCGAAGTATCTGAGCGAACGATCGACTAGATTCCATGTCAATGATCCGTCGGAATGATCCGGCACGGGAGATTGATGTGGTTGAGTCGTTGGAGATCCGGCTCGAATTGACGGGCGGAGCAGACGCTGCAACGCTGCTGATGCGGCACTGGCCGGGCGGGGGGGATCCAGTGCTTTATGTGCATGGTGCGACGTTCCCGTCCGCGATGTCGGTGGGTTATCGCTTTGACGGGCGGTCGTGGGCCGATCATCTGCACGGTGCAGGATTCGATGTCTGGGCGTTTGACTTTGTGGGGTTTGGCGGCTCGACGCGCCCCGCGGCGATGTCCGCGCCTGCGGCTGCGGCGCCACCGATCGGTCGCGCTGCCGACGCCGCGCGCCAGATCGACGCCGTTGTCGAATACATCAGGCGATTGCGCGGCGGCGCGCGCGTTCATATCGTCGCGCATTCGTGGGGCTCGGTCGCTGCTGGCGCTTACGCCAGCGACCACGCCGACGCCATCGGACGTTTGGTCTGGTTCGGCCCGTTCGCGCAGCGGCAGATCCAGGGATTGCCGCCGGCCGACCGGATAGGCGCATGGCGGGACCTGTCGGTTGCCGATCAGTGGAAGCGATTTGTCGAGGATGTGCCGGCGGGGCATGCTCCGGTCCTGATCGAACCGGAGCTCGGGATGTGGGGGCCTGCTTATCTTGCGACCGAGCCCGGAGCCGCCGAACGCTCGCCGCCGGCGGTCCGGATTCCGAATGGCCCGCAGGCCGATGTCATTGCTGCCATGTCGGGCCGGTTGCCTTATGCGCCGGATCGTATCGTTGCGCCGCTCCTGGTCGTGCGGGGCGCGTGGGATAGTCTTTGCAGCGACGCGGACGTCGACTGGCTGATGAGCCATTTTGCTTCAGGCGAAAAGGCCGATGTGGTGATCCCTGCGGCTACCCATCTGATGCATCTCGAACATGGGCGCGAAGGGCTGTTCGCAGCGACTGCGGACTGGCTGTCGCAGCGTGAGGCCACGTGACCGAAACCAATCCGCAGACTCCGAACCTTGCCACCGAACTTCCGCTGCTGCTGGCGCTGGCGACGCTGTGGGGCGCGTCCTACACTTTCATTCGGATTGGGGTCGCGACCATCCCGCCGATCACACTGATCGCAGGACGCACGGCGATTGCGGGCCTGCTGCTGCTCGTCATCATGCGCGCGCGCGGCGTCAAGATGCCGGCCGACTGGGCGACCTGGAAGCGCTTCCTGTTTCAGGCCGGCATGAACAGTGTCGTCCCCTGGACCATGGTCGCGTGGGGCGAGCGGGCGTTGGATGCGGGGCTCGCCACCATCCTCAATTCGACAGCGCCGATCTTCACATTTTTCCTGACGCTCGTCGTACGCCAGGAAGCTGTGACCACACGAAAGCTGATCGGCGTACTCGCCGGGATGATCGGCATCTGCCTGATTATCGGCCATCAGGCGTTGTCCGGATTGGGCGAGCAGCTTACCGCGCAGATCGTCACGCTGCTGGCCGCGGTCTGCTATGCAGGTGCTGCAATCTTCGGCCGCGGCTTCAGGGATCTCGATCCGATGGCGCCGGCGGCGGGTTCGCTGCTATGCGGCGCGGCAATCCTGATTCCGCTTAGTCTTGCGGTCGAGCAACCGTGGACGCTGACGCCGTCCATGAATTCACTGTTGGCGCTGCTCGGCCTTGCCGTGTTCTCGACCGCGTTCGCGTTCGTGATCTATTTCCGCCTGATCCAGACGCTCGGCTCGGTCGGCACCACCGCGCAGGCTTACTTGCGGGTACCGATCGGCGTCGGGCTCGGCGTGGTGTTTCTTGGCGAGCGGCCGAGTGCGACCGCGTGGATCGGACTCGCTTGCGTCGCCATCGGCGTTGCCGCGATGACGATCCCGGCGCGGAAGACGGCGGCACGCGCGTCGCCCTGAGACTTTCTGGCGTTTCGTGTGGCGAAATCGTCGTGGCCTTGCTGTGCCATCCGATTAGCGGCATCCTCCCTGCAAATCCGGGCGCGCGTTCGGCGCTGCAGAAGAGATGGGCAGGGACTGGCGATGAGGTTTCGACATATCGGCGCCGCGATGGCTGCGTTCCTCGCTCTGTTCGCCCTCTCGGACTGCGGACAGGCGCAGGACGCTTTCCCGACCCGGCCGATCCGGATCGTCATTCCCTATTCGCCGGGCAGCGTCGCCGACGTGTTCGCGCGTATCATTGCGCAAAACATGCAGGAGCAGTGGAAGGGCTCGATCGTCGTCGAGTCCAAGTCCGGCGCCAACGGTTCGATCGCGGCGGAGGAAGTCGCGCGCTCCGCGCCCGACGGCTACACGTGGCTGCTGGTGACGGCGTTTTTCGCCTCGAGCCCGGCCTTGACCGCCAACTTGCGCTGGGACCCGATCCGCGATTTCATTCCGATCGGACAGGTGTGCCGCGCGCCCAACGTGTTCATCGTGCCGTCGAGCTTGCCGGTGAAGAACGTTGCGGAATATGTGGCGCTGGCCAAGGAAAAGCCGGGGGTCTTGAATTACAGCCACCCCGGCAAGGGCTCGACCGGGCATCTCGGCTTCGAACTGTTCAAGCGGCTGGCCGGAATCGATGTCACCGGGATCGGCTATCGCGGCTATCCGCAGATGGTGCCGGACATCGCCGGCGGCCTGATCACCTCCAGTTTTTTCTCGGTCAACCAGGCGTTGTCACAAGCCCAGACCGGCGCGATCCGGGTGATTGCGACCATCAATGAGAGCCGCACGAAATACTTCCCCGAGGCCCCGACCATGGCCGAGCAGGGCTTCCCCGCGGCCCAGGTGACACCCTGGTTCGGCGTCGTGGTGCCGAAGGGGACGCCGGAGCCGATCGTGGATCGCATCAGCAAAGCCCTGGAAACCGGCCTGGCTACCACCGACGTTCAGCAGCGGCTGGATGTGGCCGGCTGCGAGGCCAAAAGCGCCCCGCGGCAGGCTTTTGCCGATATCATCAGGGCCGACGTCGCCCTATGGGCCAAAGTGGTCAAGGACGCCGGCATCACCGCCGATTGAACCGTCCGGCCCGATCGACGCCGCCAGTGCAATTTTCAAGATTTTGCCTGAGCAAATCGGCGCCAATGCTGATATGGACGGCCAGCCGGCGGTTTCGCCGGTAGCCGAATCCGTCCGTCCCATTGAAAATTTGCCACCGAAGAAATTTGCGATGCATCGATTGCTTCTGGTCATTGCCCTCGGTCTTGCTGCCGGCGCTGCGTTGGGCGCCGAATTCGAGGTGCGCCAGGCTGACCGGCTGTTCGCACCGGCGCGGATCATCGTCGGCCGGGGCAGCGTCGTTCACTTCGTCAACGACGAAAAGTTCGTCCACCACGCCTTTGTCGATACGCCGCAGTTCTCGGCCGATACCGGCGACATTCCGCCCGGCGAGACCCGCGACATCGTGTTCACCAAACCCGGGACCTACGCCATCCGCTGCGCGATCCACCCGCAGATGAAGCTGACCGTGGAGGTCAGCGAGCAGGAATGACCGGGGAGGCGGCCTGCGCGGCGTCGCCGGTCAGGGTCTGCAACAAGGCGATCAGGTCGTTGCGTTCCTGCTCTGTGAGTTGCAGCGGCTGAATGTATTCGCTGCGGCTCGGCCGCGCCACACCGCCACGGTCATAGAGCGCGATCACCGCCTCCAGCGTCGGCAGCGAGCCGTCATGCATGTAGGGCGCGCGCTTGGCGACGTCACGGAGCGTCGGCACCTTGAAGGCATGCTGCAGCGCCTGCGATTTCGGAAACAGCCGTCCGCGGCCGGGATCGTTATCGCCACCGGTGCCGATGTCGTGAAAGGAGTCGTCGGTGAAGCGCCAGGTGGCGTGGCACTGACTGCATTTGGCCCGACCGGTGAACAGGTCGAAGCCGCGTTTAGCGGCCTCCGGGACCGCAGCCTCGTCGCCGGCAATCCAGCGGTCGAACGGTGCCGGCGCCGGCACGATGGTCCGCTCATACGTTGCCAGCGCTCGTTCGACGGTCGAACGCGACACGCCTTCGCCCGGAAATATCCGGTCGAAATCGGCGCGATAGGCAGCGTTCTGCCTGATATCCTGCAGCAGCTCCTGCTCGTTACGGCCCATATTGGCGGCGGCGCTGAGCGGCGTGAAGGCGACGCTTTCCAGCGTCGGAAACTTGCCGTCCCAGCCAAAGGCCTCCATCCAGGCCGTGCCCAGCATGGTCGGCGATCGGAACGGCAGCGGACTGCGGGCTTCGCCGATGGCATGGGGCAGGCCATCGCCCCAGGCCAGCCGCGGGTGATGGCAGGTCGCGCATGAAATCGTCCCGGAGGCCGACATCAGGGGGTCGAAAAACAGCTTCCGCCCGAGTTCGGCCTTGTCCGGCGAATAGGAGTTTTCCGGAGGGAATGGCACGGCCGCCGGCCGTGTAAATTTCGCCATTCGAGCCGCGCGGTCGCCCTCTGCCGCGCGCAAATCCCGGATCGGGGCGAACAGCATCAGCACGACGCCCAGGACAATGCCCAAGGCGATACCCAGCGCTCCTTCTGATTCGCACAGACTGGCGAATCCGGCCCATTTTCCCGTTGTTTTGAGCATGTTCCCCAACGCCCGAAATACATCGTATATTACGACTGATTGGAGCCCGGCCTCAATAACATGACTGATGAATCGCCGCCGAATTCGCCTACGACGCGATCGTTTTCGCTGTCGATCGGCCAACTGACATTCGGCAGTTTCATGCTGGTGCTGGCGGTGATCATCATCACCTCCACCGCCAGCGTCATCGCGATCCGCCATATCGATGCGACGTTTGCCGAACTGCAGCGGCTGCAGAGCGTCGGCGATCTCGCCGAGGACATCGACCGACGCATGAACGAATTGCGGCTCGCGGCGCGCGATTTCGTCACCGATCCCGGCACCCAGGCCGTCCAGGTCGGCGAAGCCGCGACTTCGCTGAGCGAGGTCCTGAAGAAGACCCGGCTCGAGCTTGCCCCCGAACAGCAGGACATGATCGACGGCGTTACCGAGCGGCTTTCGACCTATCGCAGCGGCATCGAGCGGATTTCCGCGCTGATCAACCGCCGGGCCGAAATGATCGTGGCGCTACCGCCTTTGCGCGACCGGTTCGACACCGCGATCGCCGAGAGCGCGGATCCGTTGATTGCGGCAACCCTGTCGCAGACCCAGAGCAAGATCGCCTCGGCGCTGCTGGCGCACAACCCGTCCGCCGCCGAAACGGCGGCGCAAACCATGCGCACGATGGCTATTCCGGATCCGAAGCTGCGCATGGCGGTCGATGGATATGCCGAGGCCATCATCGGCATATCGATCCGCGAGCGGCAGATTTCCGATATCGACAAGGAGGTGCTGGGTACGGAGGGACGCCTGATCCAGCGTGTCACCGAATTGCTGCGTGAGGTCAGCGCACGCCGCGGCCACATCCTGTCGCGTGATTTTGCCAGGACGCTTACGGAAGCCAAATGGCAGAGTATCGTGCTCGGTACCGCCGGCGTGCTGATCGGATTGTTTGCGGCGCTGCTGGTCGTCCGCCGTACCGTGCGTCCGCTGGCGTCGATCGCGAATTCGATCCGCGCGGTGGCCGGCGGCGGGCAGAATACCTCGATCCCGGCGACCGACCTCGACAACGAGATCGGCGATATCGCCCGCGCCGCCGAAGTGTTCCGGCAGACGCTGGTCGATGCCGATGCTGCGCGCGAGGCCGCGGTGCGGGCGCTCGCCGAGCAGCGGCTGGCCGAAGAAAGCTATCGCAAGCTTTTCGAGGCCTCGGTCGACGGCATCTATGTCACGACGCCGGGCGGCGCGCTGCTCAACGCCAACCCGGCGTTGGCGCGGATGATGGGTTACGCCACGCCGCAGGATCTGATCCATGGCATCGGCGACATTGCCGATACGATCTACATCCATCCCGAGGCACGGGCCGAATATGAGCGGCTGATGCAGCGCGACGGCATGGTTCGCGAGTACGAATATCAGGTTCGTGCGCGCGACGGCACGGTGCTCTGGCTCTCGGACAGCGCCAGCACGGTGCGTAACGAGGCCGGCGACGTCGTCCGCTACGAAGGCACGGTGCGCGACATCACCGATCAGAAACGCGCCGAAGATGCGATCGCCGAAGGCCGCCGTCTGCTGCAGATGGTGATCGACACCGTGCCGGCGGTCATCAACGTCAAGGACAAGCGGCTGCAATACGTCCTGATGAACCGTTATATGGCGGGCATTTTCGGCATCGAGCCGCAGGAAGCGATCGGCCGCACCACGCAGGACCTGATGTCGCGCTATGGCGCGGCCAAGACCGACGAGAACGACAAGCGGGTGCTCACAGGCGGCCGGGAGCTCGGCTTCTACGAGGAAGAGTACAAGGATTCCTCCGGCAACATGCGGCAATGGCTGGTCAACAAGCTGCCGATCCTGGATGCCGCGGGCGAAATCGAAAACATCGTCACCGTCGCGCTCGATATCGGCGAACGCAAGCGCGTCGAGTCCGAGATGAGCAAGGCCAAGGACGCCGCCGAAGCGGCGTTGCGCAATCTGCGCGAAACGCAGAATTCGCTGATCGAAGCCGAGAAGCTCGCAGCTCTCGGCCGGCTGGTGGCCGGCGTCGCCCATGAGGTCAACAATCCCGTCGGCATCAGCCTGACCGTTGCTTCTGCGCTGGAGCGCAAGACCGCGAATTTCGCCGCCGAGGTCGAGCGCGGCGAGCTTCGGCGGTCCAGCCTGAACGATTTTCTGGCAACCAGCAAAGACGCATCCTCGCAGCTCACGGCCAATCTCAACCGCGCCGCCGAACTGATCCAGTCGTTCAAGCAGGTCGCCGCCGACCGCAATTATTCCGACCAGCGCAGCTTCGATCTCGGCGATCTCACCGAGCAGGTGGTGATGTCGTTGCGGCCCGGCCTGCGCAAGCACAACCTGACGCTCAACGTCGATTGCCAGCCGAACCTGACGATGAACAGCTACCCCGGTCCCTACGGGCAGGTGCTCACCAACCTGTTCCTCAACGCGGTGGCGCATGCGTTTCCTGAAGGCAAGCCCGGTACGGTCGACATCCAGGTGCGCGAGTCCGGCAAGGACAATGTCGAGGTGCTGTTTTCCGACGACGGCATCGGCATGAGCCTCGACGTCCGCCGCCGCGCGTTCGATCCGTTCTTCACGACGCGGCGCGATCAGGGCGGCACCGGGCTCGGACTGCACATCGTCTACAGCATCGTCACCAACCGCCTCGGCGGCCGGCTCGATCTCGATTCAGAGCCGGGCCGCGGTACGCGGATCCAGATGATCCTGCCGCGCACCGCGCCGCTCGAACAGGCGGCGGAATAGGGCATCGTTTCCGTGGGGGCGCCCCCTAGAACTGTGCGTGGATCCAGTGGGCAACGGCGGCGTCTCGAACAGCCTTTCCCTTGCCGTCTCTGTCGTCCGGCGTCGCGCCGGCCTTGAGCAAAAGGGCGATGATCTGCCGTTGCTGCTCGATCGCGTGCGGCGCGCCGCTGCCGCCGCGGCCGGTATTCTGGACGGCGAGGTGGAGCGGCGTAGCGCCGTGCCCGTTTCGGCCGCGTGGATCGGCGCCGCCAGCCAGCAGCGCTTCGACGGCTGCGGCGCATCGGGTTCGGACGGCGCGGTGCAGCGGCCTAACATTGCTCTTGTCGGACGCATCTGGGTCGGCGCCGGCGCGGATCAAGCAATCGATGGTGGCCGCTTGTGACACCGGACTCCAGATGTTTGAGTCTGCCGCATAGTGAAGCGGCTCGGCGCCGCGGCGATTTTTGGCCGAGCAATCGGCGCCCCGGTCGATCAGGCTTTGAGCGATGTCATGTTTGAAGCCTGCTGCCGCCATATGCAGCGCGGTATCGCCTTCGTACATGTAGTGGGCGATCGGTTGGTAGAAGTAGGTCTCTACACTGCGCCGGGTCGCGCCAACGACGGCGCGTTGACGCACCAGCACGGGCGATGTGTCAGACATCCGCGCTGCTGCTGTGGCATCGCCTGCGACAATCGCCTGGACGAATTCGAGGAAACCATGATCGGGTGACGTGGATTTCGGCCGCTTCGGCATCGCATCGCCTCACGCATCCGGCCGTCGCCAGTGGCCTAGTTGGTATCCGCCAGCCTGTGCAGCGTCGCGCCGAAGATCTGGCTGTTCTTGCCGACCAATGCGGTGCCGTTCATGGTGCCGCGGGTGTCGGTGAAAGTGCCGGAGACGCCGATGCCGACGGGAGCCGGTCCACCGAACAGCGGGTTGTCGTTGTCGCGCGGGGAGGTGTGCCGCTGCACCAGCACCTCGCCCTTGAAGGTGTCGCCCTTCACCGTGTAGCTGCCGGTGTAAAACAGGTATGCGTCGCCGCCGAGGATCTGCCCGTCGCGGAACAGAATTACCCCGCTGCCCTTGCCGGAACGTCCGTCCAGCAGGTTGACGTGAATCGAATACAGCCCGTTCTTCATAACGTCCCAATACCGGCCTCCGCGCCCACGGAAACCGGTGAATAATTATGCCAAAGCGTGGGCCCGGACGTCAACGCGACAGGTTGCCCGCCAAGGCCTGATTCGCAGGCAAATTCGGCACATCCGTCGTGTGACACTGGCGTGACGGCCGATTGACGTCGACTCAACTTGGCCCGTGAAATGCATGGCCTTGTTCGGCACCGGCCGGTGGGTGCTGGAGCAAGAAAACAGGTGACCAACTGGATCAAATCCGGCGGCCACGTGGCGCGCCGATGCATCGAGAATGACTTCCCTGCGAGGACGGACCGCGATCGTGCGGGCCGCTTCAAAAAGCTGCTGCTGATCGGTTTTGCGGTGCTGATATCGCCTCTGGCCACCTATCCCGGCCAAGCCCGCGATCCCGACGGCCGCTACGCCAACTCGCCGCTGAAGCAGTGGTTCGACAGTCTCAAAAGCGGCAAGGGGCCATGTTGCTCCGATGCCGACGGCACAGCGGTCAGCGACGTCGACTGGGAGACCGGCCACGGGCATTACCGTGTTCGGATCGAAGGCGACTGGGTCGACGTGCCAGACGAAGCCGTGATCACCGAACCCAACCGCGTCGGCCGAACCATGGTGTGGCCGATCCGCGGCTATGGCGGCCTGACGATCCGCTGCTTCATGCCGGGCAGCATGACCTAGCGGTCGCGATCACCACAGACCGTCATACTCCGCGAAAGCGGAGTATCCAGTATGCCGTCGACTCTCAGTCTAATCGGTGGCGTCTCGGAATACTGGTTCACCCGCCCCAGTGCGCAATTGCGCACAAGGCGGGTGATGACGAGTGGAGGAATATAGGACAGCAACGCGTCACGCGTACTTCTTGTCGCGCTCCAGGAGCTCGATCGAAATGCCCTGCGGCCCGCGGATGAAGCAGATCCGCACGCCGGGCCGGATGGTGGTCGGCTCCCGCGTGAACTCGACGCCCTTGGCCTTGATTTCGGCTGCGACCGCGTCGATATCCTTGACCGTCAGGCCGAAATGGTCGAGCCCCTGATAGGGCGTCACCGGTGGCGAGTTGACGCCGTCGCTGGCGGCGACCGGGGCGATGAATACATTGGCGCCGCCGAGCTTGACGTCGATGCGCCCGGGTCCGCGGATGATTTCGCCACCCAGAATGTCGTGCAGCCAGTTGGCGGTCGCTTCCGGATCGGGGCTGCGCAAATGGACGTGGTCCCAGGTAACCGTAGGCATCTTGATTCCCCCGCAGATTGTTGTGGCCGGCTGGAGCCGGCTTCGGCGTCAATCTAGCGGTGGAGGTTTTGCAATTCCATCCCCAGAACCGCTGCACGGCTGCCGCAATATTGTCGGGGTGACCTGCAACCTTGATCGCTCCAAGAGGTTGAAGACTCAGCGGCGGAACCGTGCAGCGGCAGTCGTGAAAGAAGCCGTACGGTGTAACGCCCGTAGGGCTTTTTTTCGTGTGCGGTGCGGCGGAGCCGGCGCCGCGGGACGAGGGCGCGGCCATGAGGATCGCCGGACGGTCATTCGGACGTGCCGATGTGCGGCTCTTCGCTTTGCCGGCGATTGCGATTGCCGGATGCGCTGCCTGGATGCTGCTGCCACGGCCGAGCGATGCCGAGAGCCCTCCGGGGGCGGTAACGGCTGCGGTCTTCCGCCTCGCGCAGGACAACTCCGGGCCGAACGATGCCGTTGCGCCGACCAGGGCGACCCTGGCGAGCCCGGAGCCGGCTGCCGCTCCGACCGACACCAGCCCACCGGCTGTCACCGGCGCCGCCCCGGACGTCGCAGCTCCGGAGACGATCGCGCCTGCGAAGCCGCCGGTCGATGGCCTGAAGATTTCCTCGCAGTCATGGCGCCGGGGAGGGCTCGGTTCGAAGGCGCTGATGACCTTCACGCTGCGCAACGGCAACGACTATGCGGTGAAGGATATCGAGATCGCCTGCGCCTTTGCCCGCCGCGACGGCAGCCACCTGACCGACCGCAGACGGGTGATCCCGGATACCGTCAGCATGAAGAGCAGCAAGCGGTATTCCGGCATGCTGGTCGGGTTCGTCAATGTTTATGCGAACAAGGCGAAATGTTCGCTGGTGACGGCGAGCCGAACCTAACCGTCCGCGCTCGGAAAAGTGACCACGCCCGTTGAACCTTGCTGGTCCCCCAGGAACTAATCGCTATGTCGCCCATTAGGTGACTGAACCGCGCACCCGCGTGGGGGAGTGGATGAAGATGCCCGTCGCGCGTTATTTCATGGTCGTCGGTGGCGCGCTGCTGGCGCTGCTGTTCCTGATCGACGCCTACGTGCCGTCGCAAGCTGTTGCCATCAGCCACGCCGCCCCCTCGGTCGATCGCACCGTGGTTCGCATTCGCTCCGACCAGAAGCTGCCGGAACGGGTGGTCTATGACACCAGCCTTCCGACCATTGTTCCGCCGGCCTCGAAGGTCCAGGTCGCGGCCGCGCCGCAGCCGCCTGTTGTCACTGAGGCCACGGCAGAAGCCCGGGTCCGCAATACCTTTGCCCAGTTTGCTCCGGCGGACGTGAAAAAGTCCGAGCCGCAGGTCCAGCGCAAACGCAAGGTCGCCAGGAGCCACGCCAATCCGCCGATGCGACTGGCGCAGCAGCAGCATTTCGGCTTCTTTGGCAACAGCACCTGGTAAGGTGCCGTCTGAGCTTGCCCGCCTGAGTTAGCGCGGCAGCTTCGGGATTTTGTCGGCAAATCCGTTGTAGCAGGTCAGCCGCTCGTCTTCCTCTTTCTGGAAACGGCAGTCATTGACGCCCTTGGCGGCCGGCGCCTTCGGCTTGGGCTGCGGCGCAAAGATCGCGTCGTAGCACTGCAGCCGCTCCTTGGTGGCGTCGTCGATGTCCTGACAGGCCTGCAGCTTCTGGGCGACGGATTTGGGGGCCTCTTTCTTGCCCGCAGCGTCTTTTTTGGCGGCGGCAGGCTTCTTGGTGCCAACCTGAACCAGCGGCTTGCCGCCGACGGTCGGCGGCGCCCCGGCGGCCGGAGCGGGGGCGGTCGTGGCTGGACTAGTTCCTTGGGCAAACGCTGCGGCCGGATACAGGATCGCCAGCGCCAGGATCATCTTTTTCATGTCAGTTCGCTCTCGAATGCGTGGTTCGCGCGATCGGTCCCCACCGAAATGGCGCACTCGGAGTGCATCGGTGCATTTCGATCATAGGTCAACCATTTCAACTAGGTAGCTGTTTATACTCAAGGTTCTCTCTCGGCACAAAGCGAAAAACGTCCAACGTGACGTCCAACCCCGCGTCCAACTTTGACACTGGAGGCGTCCCAGACCGCCGCCAGAGGTTTCATTTGCTGAGCGAGGATTTGAGCAGAATGTCAGTTCTGTGGAACTCTAAAGAATGCCTTTGACCGCTGCTGAAAGGGCCCACGTTTACATGGCCCGCCGTATCGATCCCCATTCTTTGAAGGGAAGGTAACTGTGAAAGCGGCTAAGATCGGGGCATTCTTGCTTCGTATGCTACTTGAATTCGCCGTGCTCGCGCAAAAAGCCTAAACATTGCTCGTTATACAAGTTGACGCCGCCACCACACATTAGACGGCAGTCACCTATTTCTCTTTGCGTCAAACCAAAAGCGGTGCCGCTGAACACGTGCGGCTTTAATCCATCGAGCTTTAGACGTTGCACGTTTCGCGCCCCGAAACCGAAACCCATTAAATAAACTCGCCGTGCTTGCACCAACATAACTTCAGCTAGCTTAAAGTCGACATCGCGACCGTCCAGCATGTGATCCTCGTGGACCACCTTAATCTCGTCGGTTACAACTTGCATCTTTCGCAAGTCTAGCTGGTTGTCACCAAACGTAATTGAATCGGACGCCTTCCCCTTCTGCCACGGAAGACGCCCTAAGCGTCCGTGCAAATGAACGACGGTGATCTTGTTTACAACTGCAGCCGTTTCCTCATCAGATTTCCCAAAAGAGTTTTTCAGACTGACGAAAAAGAAGTGTTCGATGCATCGGTCATAATTGAATGTGATGAAGGCTACTTTGTTGTTGCCGAACTCCTCCAGTGTGTTTCCGATCATGTGTCCATACAGATACGTCAGCCAATTGTTTTTAGAGGTCCAGAGGCTGTCGTGCACTTCGCCGTGTAACAGTTCAATGCCCATGACGGACTTGCCAATCTCCATGAACTCGGCGCGCCGTTCCAAGAACGCGTCAACTGATGAAAGCCCCGAAAAACGGAGACCTTCTACAAAGGCTTTTAGCTGAGTTGGCGTAAACGGTGTCGTGTTCGTGAGGACGTTGGCGCGAGAATTGCCGTCGCTATAGCGCTCTAGGATGTTGTTCTTCAGCTCACCACCGAGAGGCAGACCAAACGGTTGGGATGCACCGGCTCCAATTACAAACACCGTATACTGCTCGATCAAAGCCCCGCCCTCACCACAACCACGATGGACAATACGCTGTTCACTGAATTTTACGTTGGCGTGCTGGAATGCCGCTGGCCTTAGGTCCGCCAAGTTCGCAAACTCGGACTCCAGCGTACTAGACGGGGTAGGCGGAATTTAAGGGGAACGCCAGATGACGCAATGTCCAACAACACGTCCAACTGAGGGCTGAAGCTCCTCATTTTGTCGTTGATTTTATTATAGAAGTTCCGTTGAGGTTGGACGCGGGGCGCACTCGGAGAGATTCGAACTCCCGACCCTCGGAATCGAAATCCGATGCTCTATCCAGCTGAGCTACGAGTGCCTGTGGTTCGGTCGATTATCAGACTTGGCCGGACAGGGCCAGCAGCCGCCGGTCAATAGCAGGGATGCCGCCGGCGGTCCTGGCCGAGATAGGCGGCGGCGCTCTGGGCGCAGTGGTTGGTCGCCGGGCCGTCGTAATAGGCAAAGGTGCCGGGCAGCGGGCCGGGGCCGTAATTGTGGAGGTAGCTGATCGGGTAGGGCAGCGGCCAGTAATGGCGATAATTGTGGTGATGCCGGTAGTGGCGGGCTTCCGCCAGGGTTGGCGCCAGGGCGGACAGGGCCAGCAGGCCGGCGGCAATCAGAAATTTGGTTTTGGTCATCGCGATTCTCCGGAAGTCCTGCTGGAAGCATAGCGTTTTCAAGCGAAGTGGATACCGGTTCGCGTGAAGAAAACGCGTCAAAACAAACACATAAAGCGCTGGTTCTGATCAAGAACCGGCGCTTTAGACATTTTCGGCCGGTCGGGGTTCCATTTAGCGCGTCCGGGGCGGAAAAGCTGCGGGAAAACCGCCACAGCCCGCCAATTTTTGGCCGCAACGGATGCTTAACGAATTACCAACACAGTCCGGCCAGAGTCGTGCGGTCAGGTCCTCGCTTGCGGCCTGACCAGCATCCAACAAGGCATCCCGGTTTCCGTTCGATCCATGCGCATCACGTCCCTCATCCTTCTGGTTCTCTCGGTCCTGGTCGCAGCCCCCGCGCGCGCCGACCTGCATATCACCCGTGATCACGGCGGCTATGTCGAGGAATACAAGGTCAAGTACGCGCGCATCCGCGACCGCAAGGAACGCGTCATCATCGACGGCATCTGCAATTCGGCCTGCACGCTGGTGTTCGGCATCGTGCCGATGAACAAGATCTGCGTGACGCCGAAAGCCAGCCTCGGCTTCCACCAGGCCTATTACGACAAGGCCTTCACCTTCGGTATCAAGGTCACGAGTTCGGAAGGGACGTCGGATCTGATGTCCTATTATCCCGACACGGTGAAGGACTGGATCCGCCGCAACGGCGGGCTCACCACCGAGATGAAGAAGATCAAGAACGGCGACGAACTCTGGAAGATCGTCGATCCCTGTCCGGAAGAGTGGTGAGCGCGAAGGCTCCGCGCCACACCTGATTGGTCGCTCCCCGCCATCGTCCCAGCATCTTCGGTATGTGAAAGCGCGCGAGCGGCCCCGCATGCTTCGGCCTTGCCGCATCGCAGGCGTTCGGGCAACACCGGCCGTCAATGAATCAGGAATTCGAAACATTCGCCGCCCGCGCGGCGCCCGCGATTTTCGTCGTGCTCTGGAGCACCGGCTTCATTGCGACCAAATATGTGCTGAACAGCGCCGAACCGCTGACCTACCTCGCGATCCGGATGGCATGCGTGGTCGGATTGATGGCGATCATTGCCGCGATCGCACGGCCGAAATGGCTGGACCGCGCTGCCATCGGACACAGCATCGTAGCGGGTATTCTGGTGCACGGCATCTATCTCGGCGGCACCGCAGTGGCGATCTCGCATTCGATACCGGCCGGCCTGTCGGCGCTGATCCCGGGCCTGCAGCCGATCCTGACCTCGACACTTGCCAATCGCTGGCTTGGCGAACGCGTGACGCCGTTGCAATGGACAGGTCTTTTCGTGGGCCTCGCCGGCGTCGTGCTGATCCTGCACAACCGGCCGATGGGCGGCGAAGCCGGCTGGGGCTGGCTCGCCTCCGGTGTCTCGCTGGTCAGCATCACGCTCGGCACGCTGTATCAGCGCCGCTTCTGCAGCACGATCGACTGGCGCGCCGGCAATCTCGTGCAGTACATCGCGGTGACGATTTTCTTCGGCCTCGGCGCGTGGGTGTTCGAGAACAACACCGTGCACTGGACCACCGAATTCATCCTGGCGCTCGGCTGGCTCGTGGTGGTGCTGTCGATCGGCTCGATCGGGCTCTTGTACTGGCTGATCCGTCGCTCGGCCGCGACTTCGGTCGCGAGCCTGTTCTATCTGGTGCCGGCCACGACCTCGCTGATGGCCTACGTGCTGTTCGCCGAAAAGCTCGATGCGATCGCGATTGCCGGCATGACGGCCTGCGCGGCTGCGGTGTTCCTGGTCAACCGGCGGGCTTGAACGGACCGCGTCAGTCGCTTCGCGTCTTCTTATACGCCGCCAGCGCGCGTTCGCGGCCGGCTTTGTGGTCGATGATCGGTTCGGGATAGTCCTTGCCGAGTTTTATGCCGGCGCTCGCAAGCTCAACCGGCGTTGCGGTCCAGGGCTGATGGATCAGCTTGTTCGGCAGCGCTTTCAATTCCGGCACCCAGCGACGGACGTAGTCGCCATCGGGATCGAATTTCTCGCCCTGCAGGATCGGATTGAACACGCGGAAGTAAGGCGCGGCGTCGGCCCCGCAGCCGGCGACCCATTGCCAGTTGGCCGGGTTGCTGCCGGCATCGGCATCGACCAGCGTATCCCAGAACCATTGTTCGCCGTGGCGCCAGTCGATCAGGAGATGCTTGACCAGGAACGACGCCACCACCATGCGCACCCGGTTGTGCATCACGCCGGTGTGCCAGAGTTCGCGCATGCCGGCATCGACGATCGGATAGCCGGTCAGGCCGCGCTGCCACGCGCGCAACGCCTTGCTGTCGGTCTTCCACGGGAAGTCGTCGAAGGAGGGTTGCAGGTTACGCGTCGCAAGATCCGGTACGTCGTAGAGCAGATGACGGCAGAATTCGCGCCAGCCGAGTTCGCTGAGAAACTTCTCGATGCCGCCAGACAGCTTCGGATGTTCGGCAGCGACGAAGTGCGAGGCGTGCCAGACCTGGCGCGGGCTGATCTCGCCGAAGCGAAGGTGCGGGGAGAGTCGCGATGTGCCGTCGCGATCCGGCCGGTCTCGGTCGCCAGCGTAGGTCGCAACGCTGCCGCGCAGGAACGATTTCAAAAGCTTGCGCGCCGACGCTTCGCCCGGCGTCCAGCTTTCGCGCATGCCGCCGGCCCAGTCGGGCTTCGACGGTTCGAGCTTCCAGTCTTCCAACCGGTCGCTGACAATGTTCGGCACGCCCTGCAACTTCTTCGGTGCGGGCAGGGGCTTCGGCGGATCGCCCAGCGACTGCACCCGCCGCCAGAACGGCGTGAACACGCGCAGCCCGCGGTTCTCCTTGTTGCGAATGGAAGTCGGCGCCGCCAGCAGGTCGCCGTAGAAGGTTTCCGAGCGCACGCCGATCTTGTCGAGCTCTTGCTTCACCAGCGCGGCTGCCACTAGCTGCGGCGCTTGCGCGATCTCGTTCCAGAACACGATCTCGGCATCGACCTCGCGCACCAGACCGGCGATCACTTTTGCCGCCGGTCCCTTGCGCAGCACCAGGGTGGCGCCGAGGGCGAAGAGGCTCTCGTTCAGGACGCGCAGCGACTGCGCCAGCCACCAGCGGGTTGCTCCCCCGAGCGGCCGGGCCTCCGGCGGTCTTAGCGCGCGGCTCTCTTCGTCCAGGACATAAAGACAGACCACCGGCGCGCCGGTTTTGGTCGCGGCGTGGAGGGCCGGGTGGTCGGCGAGGCGGAGGTCATCGCGAAACCAGACGATGGCGGGGCGGGAAATCGTCATACTCGCATAAGTTCGGGGAAATTCATCAACCATTGCCTAGGGTTGTACCATTAATGCGATCGTAAACAAAAACCATCAAATTGAGCACGTTTTTGGGGGGATTTCTCATGACTGCGCGCTCGATCGGAAAGTACCTGCCGTCGCTCAAGCTCCGACTTGGCACCAAAGCGGTGATTTCCGCCACCCTTCTGATCGCGATGAACACCGCGCTGGTGGTCGGG
>Ga0209023_10001955_pt1 | contig 26626 bp, 22 predicted proteins | sample LakOneMetagenome_FD_187468 | JGI IMG/M metagenome (GOLD analysis project Ga0209023, IMG submission 187468) | Freshwater and sediment microbial communities from Lake Erie, Canada (SPAdes) (version 2) | ecosystem: Environmental > Aquatic > Freshwater > Lentic | place: Lake Erie, Canada...
CGCGACTTGCTTTACCCAGTGGTGCGGCGCCGGCCGGATGCGCCGGAAGACCTGGGCCAAGCCCTGCAACTGCTGGCGCAGCGGATCGCCTTCACCGACCCGGTGACCGGTGCCGAGCGGATGTTCGAAAGCCATCGCAGCCTGCGCTTTTGATTTGACGATTTACGTGGGGTGGACCGGCTCCAGCGAAGGCGTTCGCAATTGAACGCAATGGCGGAGAGGGAGTCAGCTGAATTGCCGTCTATCAGCGTTCCAACCCGGCTCCGGCTATCTTCATTTGAGCCCATTCTAAGAGATTTTGCTAACATTGTCCTGAACTTGGGCGCGTGGCTCTTGATTTAGTTATCAGCAAACGTGCCGAAGGAACTTGAAGCGCTGGCGGTGCCGATTGTACTGACTTGTCGCACTCTCAGAATAGGCCGCAGCAAGTGCTATCAGTTGATTAACGAGAACCAGCTTCGATCATCGAATTGGGCCGCCGTACTCGCGTTCCCGTAGCCGCGCTCCGCGCACTCGTCGCAGCGAAGATGAAGGGGGTTGCATCCCTCAATGCCTTGTTTGCCGACCATACGCGCCGCGTGGCGACTAACTTCGGAAACGGAGCTACCTCTGAAACAGGTGAGGCGTGGATGAGAAAGACGCTGCGCGCACAGTCGCAGCGCCGCTCGAAGCTTGAGACCCTGGCGGCCGTCAAGAACCCGCCAGTGGTGTTCGCCAAGCAAGCGGACTTAGCCAGCGGCCCGCAGCAGGTAAACAGTGCCAAGACTACGCCGTTCTTTACGACAGTTGAGGGCTACTTTGGTCCGGCAGTGGAACTTCATGACTGCGGATGTGGCTTGGTCGTTCAATCATGCGGAACCCAAACTCGCTGAAGACTGCCAATAGCGCAAAGATTAGCAGAACAGCGGTGACCGCTTGGCCAACTGTCGGATGTAGAACTCCATCTACACCAATAGCGTAAGCCTGTAGGGAACGCACAATCAGCAAAGCTGGAATATGACATAGGTATATCGTGTATGAACGTGAGCCTATCCAGCGGACAAGAGAGGGCATTCCAAAAGCAGTTATGTATCCCCTGTTCGCCGCAGCCAGTACGACCAGAATGCCACCGATCAGGTTGGCAAACGTGACAGCCAAGCGATAGGGTTGAAGCGCCAGCGGGAAACAAACCAGGGCTACAAGAAGAATTGAACAGGTAATAACTGCCCCCACAGAAGATTCAAGAATGCGGAATTGTGGAAGCTGAAATTTCATTACTTCAAGTAGATAGTAAGCAAGAATTCCGAACACTATTCCATCAAATCTAAACATCCACCAGCCAGAACCCCCTGGGACAAAGTAGATGCTTAGAGATAAGACGAAAAGCAGAAATACAATTCGGTGGGAGTCATTCCGCAAGAGAATGAGCAAGAGCGGAAACACCACATAGAATTGCCACTCTACTGCTAAACTCCAATAATAACCCAGCATGGTGGGACTGTAATACTGCTGGAAGTTTGTCAAATATACGGAAGCTGCAATGAACGTCTGCATCGCGCTTACTCGGCTCGGCCAGAAGCCAGTGTTATGAAAAATGAAAGATGCTATGACCCCGACTATCAGCCAAAACATTGCACTCGGCCACAACCGGACAAACCGCTTTGTGTAGAAAGCCGATGCCCACTCGATTCGCTGCGTGGGAAGTTTCACGGAATTCCGCCAGAGTGGAGATAAGTTTCTTTAAATTACGTAACCTGATATGACGAAAAACAGATCAACTCCCATCCCAAAATCGACCTTTGAGAAGAACAGTTGCGCGTAGGGGCTCATGCCTTGGTATGCCCCGATGACGTGCAACACTACGACAAAAGTCACAGCATATGCGCGCAAGAAGTCGATTTCTGCGAGCCGCATGCTGGCAGACCGCGTAATGCCGCCCAATTCCATGCCGTAACCTCCCCAGACTTTGCGATTCTGCCAAGTTGTCTATCTGGCATATTCGCTCAGTACATGGCGTCTCATCAATTTTTTTTAGTATCTGGGATGGAGGTTCGCTGGCTTTGTTGCGATGAGCCGGAAGCAGTCGAGCATGCAGTTTCTGAGGTGCGCGGCACGGCACGAACCCAGGGGCTCACAACAATAATGAATATTATCAATTTTTTGAACTGAATAAAATGGCGGAGGGAGAGGTGCTGGCAGCTAACTCTCTCTTTGATTAAGCCATTGATATCGTTGGTTCCGAAATTCCGCAGGGTTCGAATCCCGCGCCGGGATCCGAACACTCTAGAAGATTCTAGCTATCAGCATCTCCTCGGCTAGTGCCGTCCGCGCAGGAAGCTGTCGCCGGTGGAGACGGCTCCTTCCGCGAAGCGGCTGAGCCGCAGCGGATTATCCTGCGGCTTCATCTGACCGGTGACGAGCTGCGCCACGCGGCGGCCTGCCTCTGGCGACAGCATGACGCCCGCCCAGTAGCCGCAGTTGAGATGGAAGCCCTTCACCTCGCTTACGGGGCCGATCAGCGGCTGGTCGTCGGGCGTGTACATGTAGTAGCCAGCCCGAGCGAGGCGGAACTGGCGGAGCGTTATGGCGTGAGCCGCGTCACGATGCGCGAAGCCGTGAAGATGCTCGCGGGCCGCGGCCTGCTCGACGTGGCGCGCGGGCGGCGCGCCATCGTCCGCCAGCCGGACGGATCCGTATTCGGCGACTTCCTCACCTCCCTCATCCAGTCGGACCCGAAATGCCTGTTCGACCTCATCCAGGTGCGGCGTTCGCTCGAGATCCAGTCCGCAATGATGGCGGCGCGCCAGGCGAGCCGCGCCGGGATCATGGCCGCTGAGGCGGCACTCGCCCGCATGCGCGCCGCGGCGGAAGCGGTGGGAGCCGAGGGCGATGCCACAGCGCAGGTCCGCTTCCACCAGGCCGATGCCGATTTCCATGAGGCGCTGGCACTGGCCAGCGGCAATCGCGTGCTCTCCTACCTGTTCGAGGCCATGGCACGCCCCTTGCGGGAAAGCTTCTACGCCAGCCGCCGCGGCCAGCAGCTCCGCGGCCTGTCGCTTGCCGATTCGGTTGCCGCTCATGCGCACATCCTCGCCTGCGTCAGCAGCGGTGACGCAAAGGGCGCAGGCGATGCAATGTCGAAGCTGATCGATGACGCCGAGCGCGACATCCGCGCCGCCTATTCCCCGGCAAGCCTCGCCCTGAGGGAGTGGAAAGGCCGGAAGCCCCTTCAGCAGCGCGTCGAGCTCGGCAAGACCTTCCGGAGAAGGCCTCAAAGCCGGGGCGCGGTCGAAGACCCGTAGCCCCACCCGCGCCGCGAAGAGGCGCTTTCCATAACAGATCAGATGTTCGATCGATCGCATGACGAAGTGGATGGCGGGCAGAGCCCCGGCATGGAGCCGCGCTGCCTCCCCCCTGTTCCCCTCGTCATGAAGGCGCATCACCCGCACGCCGATGTCGGCGAGATCCGGCGCCAGCAGGAAGCCATCGCAGCCCCGGTCGAGGCACGCCGTCATTTCAAGCCCGCCGCGCCCGTTGAACACGCGGAATTGAGCGCCCGCGAGCGCCTTCAGCCGCGCGGCATCCTCCGCGCTCGCCTCCGCCTTGATCAGAGTGAAGTTCGCGTGCCGGCGCCTCAAGCTGTCGATGTCCTCGTGCGACAGGCCGCGGCCCAGATATTGCGGCGCGTTCTGGATGGCGCAGGGAAGTGCCGTCGACGACATGACCCGTCCGAAGAAGGAGAGATATTCGGCCGCATCGTAGGTCCCCGCCTGCGGTGGCTGCAGGATCAGCCATTGCGCGCCGCAGCCCTCGGCCCGGCGCACCATGGCCACCTGCTCCGCGACCGACTGGCCATAGATGGTGAAGCCCAGTGGCAGGCGGCCGCCCGTATCCTCCGCCACCCAATCCATCAGCGTCTCGCGTTCCACGAATGACAGCTTGGCGACTTCCGTTGCAAGGCCCGGCGCGGCAATCCCCGCTACACCTGCTCCAGTGCACAGCTCCACCTGCTTGCGCATCGCCGCACGGTCCAGCCGTTCATCGGCATAGAAGAACGCATAGAGAATTGCATGGACACCACGTTGCATCTGCCCTGCCCCACCCGTATGGAGGGCAAATCTATCTCACTCGCAGGGCGCCGATGCAAAGCAATTGCAGATCGTCGCGCCTCTTGACTCGCAAGAACGGAGACGGTGTTCTGCGCCGTCGCACTCCGCGTCGTGACCCGGAAAAGCCCCTCCGTCCGAGGCCTCTTGCTCAGGGCGGCCTGCCCTCGAGCCGCTCGATGAAGCCTTCGATCACAGCGGCCTGCGGGGGCGCCGCGGCCGCCTTGGCGCGCGTGAGATCGTCCCGCGCCTTGCCGATCATGCCCTTCTTCAGAAAGTAGGCCGCCCGTATCACCAAGACATCCGCATCCCGGGGCGCGAGAGCGATGGCCTCGTCGAAGTCGGCGATGGCGCCCGCGTCGTCCTTCAGGTTCGCCTTCGCCTGGCCGCGCCACGCATATGCACGCGCGTCCGGCCCGCCCGACAGGATTGCCGCCGTGAAGTCGGCCACCGCGAGGCGAGGTTCGCCAATGGTGAGGAACAGTTTTCCACGCGCGAAGGCAGACGGCGCATGGGCCGGCTTCGCCTCCAGTGCCGCCGTGAACTCGCTCATGGCAGTGACCATGTCACCCGCATTCAGGGCAGCCACTCCCCGCTGATAGCTGTCGTCCGCGCCCGCTGCACAGGCAACGGCGCTGCCGAGCATGAGCGCAAGGACGGCCCCGGCCAAGCCCGGCAGCCGGGCGCAGCGTGAACGGCCCGCGCTCAAGCCCATCGGAAGATGAAAACCGCCCACAGAACGGAGATCGCCAGCGGGGCCCAGAGCGGCGTTCCCACCAGGCCGAGCCAGGCGAGGAAAATGAAGGCGCTGCCGAGGTGCAGCATGAACAGCCGGTCGCCGCGCGTTGTGTCCAGCCGGAAGATGCCGCGGCGCGGTGATCCGCCCGGCGAGACATATTCCCACAAACCCATCACCGCGATGGAGCCGAAGATGTAAAGGAAGAAGGCGATGGTCACGCGGTTCCACGCCATCCAGCTGCCCAGCGGCTGCTGCCACCATTCGGCTGAAAACATCAGTGGCGCTTCCATGTGCTGGCCTCTCTCACACGCGGCCCAGGGCAAAGCCCTTGGCGATGTAGTTGCGAACGAAATAGATGACGATGGCGCCGGGGATGAGCGTGAGGACGCCCGCCGCGGCCAGCAGGCCGAGTTCATAGCCCGAGGTGCTCGCGGTCTTCGTCATGGCTGCCACGATCGGCTTTGCCGCCACCGAGGTGAGGTTCTTGGCGAGCAGCATTTCCACCCATGAGAACATGAAGCAGAAGAAGGCCGCAACGCCGATGCCCGCCGAGATGGTGGGGAGGAATATCCTCAGGAAGAAGGACGGGAACGAATAACCGTCGACATAGGCCGTCTCGTCGAGCTCCTTCGGCACGCCCGACATGAAGCCCTCGAGGATCCACACCGCCAGCGGAATGTTGAACAGCGTATGCGCCAGCGCGACGGCCCACGGCGTATCGAAGAGGCCGACGGCCGAATAGAGATTGACGAAGGGCAGCACGAAGACTGCGGCCGGCGCCATGCGGTTGGAGAGCAGCCAGAAGAACAGGTGCTTGTCGCCGAGGAAGCGGTAGCGCGAGAAGGCATAGGCCGCCGGCAGCGCGATCACCACCGAGATCACCGTGTTGATCGCCACATAGGTGATCGAATTGATGTAGGCGTTGTACCAGCTGGGGTCGGTGAAGATCGTGCGGTAGCTGTCCAGCGTGAAGTCGCGCGGGAAGGCGCTGAAGCCGCCGAGGATCTCGTTCGTGGTCTTGAACGACATGTTGAGCAGCCAGTAGATCGGCAGCATCAGGAAGACGATGTAGAGCGTCAGGACGATGTAGCGCTTGCGCATCTTACTTGGCCTCCTCCCGCATCATGAGCGTGTAGAACAGCCAGCTGAGGAACAGGATGATCAGGAAGTAGACGATCGAGAAGGCTGCTGCGGGGCCAAGGTCGAAACCGCCGAGCGCCTTCTGCACGAGGTCGATGGAGAGGAACTTGGTGGTGCTGCCGGGTCCGCCGCCGGTGAGGACGATCACCTCGGTGTAGATCATGAAGGAATCCATGAAGCGGAGCAGGATCGCAATGGTTAGCACGTGCTTCAGCTTCGGCAGCTGGATGTAGCGGAACACCGCCCAGGGCCTGGCGCCGTCCACCATCGCGGCCTGGTAATAGGCGTCGGGAATGGCGACGAGCCCCGCATAGCAGAGCAGAACGACCAGCGAGGTCCAGTGCCAGACGTCCATGAGCACCACGGTGAACCATGCGGACAAGGGCTGGCGCGTGTAGTTGTAAGGGATGCCGAGCGCGTTGATGCCCTTGCCGAGGAGGCCGATGTCCGGCAGCGCCATGATGTTCCACATCGAGCCGACGACGTTCCACGGCACCAGCAGCGGCAGGGCGATCAGCACGAGGCAGACGGACACGGATGGACCCTTGCGCGGCATGCAGAGCGCGATGACAAGGCCAAGCGGAATCTCGATCAGCAGGATGAGGCCGGTGAAGATGAGTTGCCGCTTCAGCGAGGCGTGGAACTCGCCGTCGTGCAGCACCTGCTCGAACCAGGTGGTGCCCGACCAGAAGAACTCGTTGTTCCCGAATGTCTCCTGGATGGAATAGTTGACGACCGTCATCAGCGGCACGAGGGCGTTGAAGGCGACCATCAGGAAGACGGGCAGGACGAGCCACCATGCCTTGTTGTTGAAGGTCTTGTTCACCGCTGCGCCCCCGCCATCCAGCCATCCTCATAGACCTGCGTATGCTGAGGGTCGAAGGCGAGGAAAGTGCTCCCCTGCGGCACGGTGCTGCCCTCCTTCAGCAGGAGCTTGATGGAATGGCCGTGGCTGCGCGTCTCGACGATGCGGTAGCGGCCGGCATCGGCAACGCGCACCACCTCCGCCGGAATGCCGGACGGGGCCACGGACACGAACTCCGGCCTCACGCCGATCTCCTTGCGGCCGCCGCCCGACGCCGCCGCGATGTTGGCGGCCTCCACCGGCGTTCCGCCGAACAGGGCGCGGCCGCCACGCACCTCGCAGGGCAGCACGTTCATGCCCGGTGAGCCGATGAAGTGGCCGACGAAGGTGTGCTGCGGTCGCTCGAACAGGTCGACCGGGGTTCCCGCCTGCACCACCTCTCCCAAGTTCATCACCACCACCTGGTCGGCGAAGGTCAGCGCCTCGGTCTGGTCATGCGTCACATAGATCATCGTGCGCTTGGTGCGCAGGTGAAGCTCCTTCAGCTTGGAGCGCAGCTGCCACTTGAGGTGCGGATCGATCACCGTCAGCGGCTCGTCGAACATGATGACGTTGACATCGGGGCGCACAAGCCCGCGGCCCAGCGAGATCTTCTGCTTGCCGTCCGCGGTGAGCCCCGCAGCGCGCTTGTGCAGCGTCTTCGTGAGCTCGAGCATATCGGCGATCTCGGCGACGCGTGCCTTGACCTCCGATTCTGCAACGCCCCGGTTCCGGAGCGGAAAGGCCAGATTGTCGAACACGGTCATGGTGTCGTAGATGACGGGGAACTGGAACACCTGCGCGATGTTCCGCGCTTCGGGCGAGGCGTGCGAGACGTCGCGTCCGTCGAACAGGATCCTGCCCTCGGTGGGCGTCAGCAGTCCCGAGATGAGGTTGAGAAGCGTGGTCTTGCCGCAGCCCGATGGCCCGAGCAGCGCATAGGCGCCGCCGTCGCTCCAGGTGATGGAGAGGCGCTTCAGCGCATAGTCCTCGTCGCTGCGCGGGTCGGGCGCATAGGAGTGGCGCAGGTTTTCGATGCGGATCTCAGCCATCAGGACACCCGCTCGCCACCGGGCGAGAAGAACAGCCCCTGGTCGATGTCGACATGGAGCCGCGCGTGGCTTCCCACCTCGAAGGGATGGATGCCATGCGACTGCGAAACCCACGTCGATCCGCCGACGTCGAGATGGATCACGCTCTCCGAGCCCGACAGCTCGGTCACCAGCACGCGGCCCTCGAGCTCGCCGCTGGAGGTGTCGGAAGGGACCGGCGTCACGTGGTGCGGACGGATGCCGAGAACGTAGCGCCCGTCGGCGAGCGTGCGGGCCGCAGCACCTGCGGGCCACTGCCTGCCGCCGAAGACCTGCAGCCGGTCGCCGCGCTTCTCCACCTCCGCCATGTTGATGGGCGGATCGGAAAAGACCTGCGCGGACGTCAGGTCGGCCGGTTCGCGATAGACGGTGGATGTGGGCCCGAACTGCGTCACCCGGCCTTCATGCAGCGTCGCCGTGTTGCCGCCGAACAGGAGGGCCTCCACCGGCTCGGTGGTGGCATAGACCACGATGGCGTTGCGGCCGGCGAAGAGCCTCGGAAGCTCGTCGCGCAGTTCCTCGCGGAGCTTGTAGTCGAGGTTGGCGAGCGGCTCGTCGAGCAGGATCAGGTCGGAATCCTTGACGATGGCGCGGGCGATGGCGGTGCGCTGCTGCTGGCCGCCGGAGAGCTCCGAGGGGCGGCGCTTCAACATGGGCCGCAGGCGGAGCAGATCGGCTGCCGCCATGACCCGCCGGTCGATCTCGGCCTTGTTGATGCCGGCGACCTTCAGCGGCGAGGCGATGTTGTCGTACACGGAGAAGTTCGGATAGTTGATGAACTGCTGGTAGACCATCGAGACGTTGCGCCGTTGTACGGCGACGTTCGTCACGTCCTTGCCATTGAACTTGATCTGACCGGACGTCGGAGGCTGGATGCCCGCCATGAGCTGCATCAGGGTCGTTTTGCCGGACAGGGTGGTGCCGAGAAGAACATTGAAACTGCCATCCTCGAGGGTCAGGCTGGTCTCATGGATCAGGACGTCGGAGCCCGACGACTTGGTGATCTTGCAGAGCTCGAGAGGCATGCGTGGTGCTTTCAATCATCATGAGGCCGGAGCCGCCGGGTGGCTATCCAGTTGCCACCCGGCGCGCATTTCTCACTCAGCTCTACTGGTTGTCGGTCCAGCGCTTGATGAGTTCGTCATAGGCGATCGTCTCGCCCTTCGGCTTCTCGTTGTCGAGCTTGGCCCACGGCGCATGGTCCTTGCTGAGCCAGGCGGATGGATCCTTCGGCTCGTTCAGGCGAGGCCCGCACCCATGATAGGTGTTGTTCGCCTTGTCCGCAGCTTCCATGCGGGCCATGATCTGGTCCATCTGCTCGGCAAGGCGGTCCATGGCCTGCTGCGGCGTGAACGCACCCGAGTTGACGTCACCGATGTTCTCCCAGAACAGCTGGGCAAGCTTCGGATAGTCAGGGACGTTGATGCCGGTCGGGGTCCATGCCACGCGGTCAGGCGAGCGGTAGAACTCGATTAAACCACCCAGCTGCGGTGCACGGTCGGTGAAGTGCTGCAGGCGGACCGTGCTGTCGCGGATGAAGGTCAGGCCCACGTCGCTCTTCTTGCCGTCCACGGTCTTGGACGTCACGAACTGCGCATAGAGCCAGGCTGCCTTGCGGCGGTCGACGGGCGTGGAGTTGAACAGCGTCCACGATCCGGCGTCCTGATAGCCGCGCTGCGAACCTTCCTTCCAGTACGGACCATGCGGCGAGGGAGCCATGCGCCAGAGCGGCATGCCCTTGTCGTCGACGGTGTTGTTGCCCTTGTCCTTCGGGGCGACCATCGATGCCGTGAAGGCCGAGTACCAGAAGATCTGCTGGGCCACGTTGCCCTGCGCGAGCGACGGGAGCGACTGGTAGAAGTCGAGGTCAGCCGCACCGGGAGGAGCATACTTGCGAAGCCACTCGTCCCACTTCGACACGGCATAGACGGCAGCTGGCGAGTTGGCGCCGCCGCCGCGCGACACCGATGCGCCCACCGGGTTGCAGGTGCCGATCTCCATGCGGATGCCCCACTCGTCGACGGGCCTGCCGTTCGGGATGCCCGGATCGGCCTCGCCCGCCATCGACAGCCACGCGTCGGTCATGCGCCAGCCCAGGTCGGGCGCGCGCTTGCCGTAGTCCATGTGACCATAGACCTGGACGCCGTCGATTTCCTTTACGTCATTGGTGAAGAACTCGGCGATGTCTTCATAGGCCGACCAGTTGACCGGCACGCCCAGCTCGTAGCCGTACTTTGCCTTGAACTTCTCCTTGAGGTCGGGACGGTCGAACCAATCCTTGCGGAACCAGTAGAGATTGGCGAACTGCTGGTCGGGGAGCTGCCAGAGCTTGCCGTCCGGCCCGGTCGTGAATGACTTCCCCATGAAGTCGTCGATGTCGAGACCGGGGTTGGTCACATCCTTGCCCTCGCCGGCCATCCAGTCCGTGAGGTTGACGGCGGCCTGGAGGCGGGAGTGGGTTCCAATCAGATCGGAGTCGTTGATATAGCCATCGTAGAGGTTACGATTGGTCTGCATCTGGGTCTGTACGGCCTGGACCACCTCGCCCTCGCCCAGCACCTGGTGGTTGACCTTGATGCCGGTGATTTCCTCGAAGGCCTTGGCAAGGACCTTCGATTCGTACTCGTGCGTCGGGATGTCCTCCGAGAGCACGTTGATTTCCATGCCCTTGAATGGCTCGGCCGCCTTGATGAACCACTCCATCTCCTTCATCTGGTCGTCCTTGGAGAGGGCGGAAATGGTGAACTCGGAGTCGATCCACTTCTTGGCAGCGTCGGCGTCGGCGAATGCGGGACTTGTGACCGCCATCAGCGCCACGACGGCGGCTGAGGCGAGATATTTCAGTCTCATTTGGTCCTCCCTGGATCAGTGCCTGTTGCATGGCACCTGCGACAAACTATTATGCGAAAAGAAACGAGCGTCAATGGGCAAAATACGAAGCATGCTGCGCCGCAATATTGCGTAAAACGAAAAAAAGTGAAATCATCCGCGCCACTGTTGCGTGTTTTCTCCTGGTTTCAACGAAGACGTGCATCCCCTAGGCGAACCCCGAATGGACAACATCAGCCCCCGGCAACACCAGATTCTCACGCTGTCACGGCAACTTGGCAATGTGACGGTGGAGGATCTCGCCCAGCGTTTCGACGTCACGCCGCAGACCATCCGCAAGGATCTGAACGAACTCTGCGACCTGAGATTGCTGGCGCGTACCCATGGCGGAGCAATGCTGACCTCAGGCGTCGAGAACCTGGCCTATGAGGCCCGCCGCCTCATGGCGGCCACCGAGAAGGTGGTCATCGGACAGCACGCCGCCAGCCTCATCCCCAACAACTGCTCGCTTTTCATCAACATCGGCACGACGACCGAGGAGGTGGCGCGCGCGCTCATCCACCACGAAGGCCTGCTCGTGATCACCAACAACATCCATGTCGCGACCATCCTGATGCCGCGCCCCAAGATCGAAGTCATCCTCGCCGGCGGCGTGCTCCGCAAGAGTGACGGCGGCATCGTGGGCGAGGCGGCGGTCGACTTCATCACCCAGTTCAAGGTGGACCATGCGGTGATCGGCGCGTCGGCGCTCGACGACGACGGCGCCATGCTCGACTTCGACTACCGCGAGGTGCGCGTCGCCAAGGCGATCATGAAGAACGCCCGCAACGTCATGCTGGTCGCCGACGCCATGAAATTCACGCGCACCGCTCCCGTGAGGATCGGGCTGCTGTCCGACGTCGACGTCTTCGTCACGGACCGCCCGCCTCCGGAACCGGTGATCGCCTATTGCAGGGACAGCGGCGTGAAGCTCGAAATCGCCCAGGGAACGGCAGTGAATGACAATGCAGTGGATGCCGCAGAATGATCTATGACCTTTTCATCATCGGCGGCGGCATCAATGGCTGTGGAATCGCGCGCGATGCCTCGGGCCGCGGCCTCAAGGTCTTCCTGGCCGAACAGGGAGACCTCGCGTCCGGCACATCGAGCGCCTCGACGAAGCTCATCCACGGCGGCCTCCGCTATCTCGAGCACTATGAGTTCCGCCTCGTTCGCGAAGCGCTGATCGAGCGGGAGGTTTTGCTGAAGGCAGCGCCCCACATCATCTGGCCGCTCCGCTTCGTTCTCCCGCACCACAAGGGCCTGCGCCCTTGGCCCGTCCTCAGGCTGGGCCTGTTCCTTTACGATCACCTGGGCGGCCGCAAGATCCTGCCGGGCACGCGCAGCGTGAACCTCAAGACCGACGTGACGGGAAAGCCGCTGAAGGATGAGTACACCCGCGGCTATGAATATTCCGACTGCTGGGTGGAGGACGCCCGCCTCGTCGTGCTGAACGCGCGCGACGCGGAAGCGAGGGGCGCTGTCATCCACACGCGGACGAAATGCGTCTCCGCCCGCCGGGTGGACGGCGTCTGGGAACTGACCCTCGAGGGGCCCTCGGGCGAGGAGAAGGTGCGCGCCAAGGCCGTGGTGAATTCGGCAGGTCCCTGGGTCAGCCAGGTTCTGGGCGCCGTCGTGGGCCGCAACGATCCCGACCGAATCCGCATGGTGAAGGGCAGCCACCTCGTCGTCGACAAGCTCTACGACCACGACCGCTGCTACATCTTCCAGAATGCCGACGGGCGCATCTGCTTCGCCATTCCCTACGAGAAGGACTTCACCCTCATCGGCACCACCGACGAGGACCACAAGGGCGATCCGGGAAAGCCGCATATTTCCGATGCCGAGACGGACTACATGCTCCGCGCGGTCAGCGAATATTTCAAGAAGCCGGTGACGCGCGCGAACGTCCGCTGGGCCTATTCCGGCATCCGTCCCCTCTATGACGACGGTGCGTCCAAGGCACAGGAAGCCACGCGCGACTATGTGCTGAAGCTGGACCATCCGGAAGGCGGCGCACCGCTGCTTTCGGTGTTCGGCGGCAAGATCACGACGTTCCGCAAGCTCGCCGAATCAGCGCTGGAGAAGATCGAGCCCTTCTTCCCCGGCATGGGCAAGCCCTGGACGGCCACCGCGCCGCTTCCCGGCGGCGACTTCGGTTATGACGAGGTGGAGCAGCGGGTCGCCGCGCTCACGCGCAAATATCCCTTCATCGAGGCTTCGAACCTGCGCCGCCTGTTCCGCGCCTATGGGACGGACGTGGAGCGGATGCTCGAAGGCGTCACCACCCCCGCCGGCCTCGGCCGCAGCTTCGGACCTTTGAGCGAGCGGGAGATCGACTGGCTCCGGCGCAAGGAGTGGGCGGTGACTGCCGACGACATATTGTGGCGGCGCTCGAAGCTCGGCCTCCACATGAGTGCCGATGACCAGGAGGCGTTGCGGCGCTACATGGCGCATGCGGAGGAAGCGCCGGAACGGCGGCAGGCAGGGGGCTAGGAACATATGCCGGATCTCATTCTCGCGATCGACCAGGGCACGACATCCTCCCGGGCGATCGTCTTCGACACGACGCTGAAGCCGCTCGGCACGGGCCAGCAGGAGTTCCGGCAGTTCTTTCCAAAATCCGGCTGGGTGGAACATGACCCGGAGGAGATCTGGTCCTCCGTGCTCGCCGTGTCGAAGGCTGCGGTGAAGAAGGCGAAGGCCAGGGCGCGGGAGGTGAAGGCCATCGGCATCACCAACCAGCGCGAAACGGTGGTGATCTGGAACCGCAGGACCGGAAAGCCCATCCACAAGGCCATCGTCTGGCAGGACCGGCGCACGGCGGAATTCTGCGCGGCGCTGAAGATGGATGGCCACGAACGGCAGTTCACCGAAAAGACCGGGCTGCTGCTCGACCCCTATTTCTCCGGCACCAAGATCCGCTGGCTGCTCGACCACGTGAAAGGCGCGCGCGAGAAGGCGGAGAGGGGCGAGCTTGCCTTCGGCACCATCGACTCCTTCCTGATCTGGCGGCTCACCGGCGGCAAGGTCCATGCGACCGATGCCACCAACGCCTCGCGCACGCTGCTCTACAACATCCACACTGGCGAATGGGACGATGCACTGCTCCGCATCCTGGGCATTCCCGCGAGCCTCCTTCCGGAGGTGAAGGATTGCGCAGCGGACTTCGGCGTGACGGATGAAAGGCTGTTCGGTGCGGCGATCCCCATCTGCGGCGTCGCCGGGGACCAGCAGGCCGCCACCGTCGGCCAGGCCTGCTTCGAGCCGGGCATGATGAAGTCGACCTACGGCACCGGCTGCTTCGCCCTGCTCAACACGGGAGCCAAGGCCGTGCAATCGCAGAACCGGCTTCTGACCACGGTCGCCTACCAGCTCGATGGCAAGCGGACCTATGCGCTGGAAGGCGCGATCTTCATCGCGGGTGCCGCCGTGCAATGGCTCCGCGACGGGCTGAAGCTGGTGAAGGCGGCGGGCGAGACGGGAGCGCTGGCCAAGGCGGCGGACCCAAACCAGCTGGTCTATCTCGTGCCGGCCTTCGTGGGCCTCGGTGCGCCCTATTGGAAGCCAGACGCGCGCGGCGCCATCTTCGGCTTGACGCGCGGCACGACGGAGAAGGAACTGGCCCAGGCCGCCCTCGAGGCCGTGTGCTACCAGACGCGCGACCTGCTGGAGGCGATGCAGAGGGACGTGGGCGGACGCATGAAGACCATCCTCCGCGTCGATGGCGGCATGACCGCGTCGGACTGGACGATGCAGCGCCTCGCCGACATTCTCGATGCGCCGGTGGACCGTCCGTCCGTGCTGGAAACGACCGCATTGGGCGCCGCCTATCTGGCGGGCCTCAGGGCCGGGCTCCTCCCGAAGCCCGCGCAGTTCGCGAAGAGCTGGAGGCGCGGCACGCGTTTCAGCCCCAAGATGAAGCGCGAGCTGCGCGAGGCGAAGTACGATGGCTGGAGGGATGCGGTGCGAAAGCTCCTCGCCTGAGCGGCAAGTTTCGACGATGGCGCTCGGTGTCTCTACCGCAAACTAGAAACGGAGGTAGTGATGATGCAGGCCTCCAAGTAATGGGACGGGCTGAATGCGGCCAACCGACTGCGCGGCGCGGCTGACCGGTGCATCCTTGCCGAGCGAAAGGTGGGTCCGGACCTGATTGTAATAGTGGGCATAGGACCGCAGCACATTCCGGAGATGCCGCTCGTCAAAGATCAGAACATGATCGAGGCACTCGCGCCGGATCGAGCCGATGAGACGTTCGCAGCAACCGTTCTGCCAGGGTGATCGCGGAGCGGTCGGATGGTCCCGAATGCCCATCGCCCTGAGCCTGCGCTTGAAGACCTCACCATAGGCCCCGTCCCGGTCGCGAATGACGTAGCGTGGTAGTCGGTTCCAACCGACAGCTTCGGTGAGTTGCCGGGCAATCCATTCTGCTGACGGGTGGGCTGTAGCCGTCATATGGAGTATGTTGCGCCGGTCGTGGCTCATGACCACAAGTCCATAGAGCAGCTTGAACGAGATGGTCGGAACCACGAAGAGATCCATGGCGACGATGCCTTCTGCGTGGTTCCGTAGAAATGCCTTCCATCCCTGGGACGGGGGTCTTCTCGGCCGGTACATGTACTTGGCGACGGTCGTCTGACCGACCCTGATACCGAGTTTGAGCAGTTCACCGTGAATTCGGGGGGCGCCCCACAATAGATTGGCAATGCTCATCTCCCGGATCAGAGTCCGGACTTCCGGGGGCGCCTTGGGTCGCCCTGCTCTCGACCTGGACTTCCAGCGCCAGAACGCCCGATAACCCCGCCGATGCCAGCCGATCACAGTCTCAGGCCTGACGATCGACAGGGCATTCAGGGTGCCGGGTGCCAGGCGATACAACCACACAAAGAGCAACCGATCAGTGTTTCCGAAGGCCAGCCGTTCAGGCCGCTTACGGCGCAACACGTTGAGCTGGTGCCGCAAGACGACGATTTCCGTTTGCAGATCAGCCCGTGACCGGAAGAAATCCGCAATCGCGCCCCAGATCAGCCTGAGAATGTCCGCCATCGCCCGAACCATCGCCCAATATCAGCCCATTGGCGAGTCAGATTCGATTTGCGGTAGGCACAGGTGTCCCCGGACATCGTGGAAGTTATAGTTCCGAGCCGTGACACGCCAAGGCTGTCAATGGCCAGGCGGTGCAGTCATTTTCACTAGAATAGCCACACCAAACATTTCGGCAAATTTTGCGCCCACCATGCGACGCTTGCAATATTGGGACTGCCTCTCTGAAAAGAGTTACCGCTATCGTGCTCTTCATCGAGATTGCCGCTCATCGCCTGCTTCGCGCACTGCACATCCGAACAGACAGACTCCGCCTATGACAGTTGGCTAACCTGTCATTGCACTTCCTGATCGAACGAACCATTGCTTCGGTGCGCCAGTTGTCAAATTCGATCTACGGTGGGCCATAATATCTTGAAATTCATCCTCCAGCAGCTTCACCATGATGGGGTCCCTTACCGGAAACCCTTGCGCATCAGAGAAACGGCCCTGTCTCGATCTCAAAAATTCCGCTTTCCCAATAGTTACCGGGAACGGTTGCCTAACACCTGCCAATAGAATCGCCAATCCGACAGCCACAGCTCGCCGCCCATGCGCAGTACATGGCCGAAGGCTGCGATGGCATCATCGGGCTGGGCGGCGGCTCGGCCCTTGACCTCGCCAAGGGTGTGCGCCTGCTGACGGGCCATGATGGCCCGCTGGCGCAATACACGCTGGTGGCCGGTGGCCTCTCGCGCATCCACGGCCGCATCTGCCCACTCATCGCCATTCCGACGACAGCCGGCACCGGCTCCGAAGTCGGCCGCGCCGCCGTCATCATCACCGCGGAAGGCCGCAAGCTCGGCATCATCTCGCCGCACATGCTGCCCTCGATCGCGCTGTGCGATCCCGAACTCACCTACGGCCTGCCGCCGGGCCTCACCGCGGCGACGGGCATGGACGCTATCTCGCACTGCCTCGAAACCTTCATGGCCCCCGCCTTCAACCCGCCGGCCGATGCCATCGCGCTAGACGGGCTCGCGCGCGGCTGGCGCTCCATTGAGAAGGCCGTGAGAGATGGGTCCGACAAGGCGGCGCGAAATGACATGATGGTCTGCGCGCTCGAAGGCGCGCTGGCTTTCCAGAAGGGACTCGGCGCCGTTCACGCCCTCACCCACCCGCTCGGCGCCATCCGCCAGCTCAACCTGCACCACGGCACGCTCAACGCCGTGCTGATGCCCGCCGTGCTGCGCTTCAACCGTCCAGCGATCGGCGCGAAGTGGGATCAGCTCCAGGGCTTCTTCGGCGAAGCACCCGACGTCGCCGTGGCGAAGCTCAACCAGCGCCTCGGCATGCCTGCAGGTCTCGCGGCAATGGGCGTTACCGAGGAGATGCTTCGTCCAGTGGCAGAAGACGCCCTGCAGGACCATTGCCACGCCACCAATCCCCGCACGCCGACCGCAGATGACTACCTCCTCATCATGCGCGAGAGCTGCTGAACCACGACATGCCCAACGCCGGGAGGATCAAATGACAGACGTTTCGGATTAGGCATCTTCAGCCTCGAGGGCAAAAAAGCCATCGTCACCGGCGGCTCGCGCGCTGCCTATTACAAAGGATAGCCCAGACAGGAACCGGGGTAATGAGGCCAAGATGGGGCTCATGGTGGCGCTCAGAAGTCCTTGCAGAGCCGCAGCGAGTCGTAGATCGCAGCGTGGATGTTGCGACTCGCCACCGCGTCACCCACACGGAAGAGCTGGAACGTTCCCTCCGGATTGAGATCCAGCGTCTGGGCCTCGCCGCGGAGCAGCGCATTCTGATCGAGCACACCGTCGTTGCGGGACAGGCTGCGTAGCTCCCGGTAAACCTCGTCGGCCGGAACCGTGCCATGCTCGACGACGAGATGGTCCACGACCCGCTCGATATCGGGGCCGCCATACTCGTTGGAGAACGTCACCTTCAGCTTGTTGCCCTGGCGCTCCACCGACTTCAGCCGGGAGTCCGGCGTGATCGAGACGCCCTTGCGATAGAAGTGCTCGAGGTAGACCGAGAAGTTGAAGTTTCCCATGTCGCTCGCCGCCGCCCGGTCGGTGGTGACGTAGTGGACCTTCACGCCCTCCTTAGATGCCAAGAAGTCGGCGCAGGACGGGGCCTGGGCCTGGCCGTTGTCGTCATAGACCAGGACGTCTCCCGACAGCGGCGCGCCCGTGAGGGCGTCCCATACGCTGATCGCCATCTCGCATCCAGGGGCAACCTCGGTGTCGGGAACGCCGCCCGTCGCCACCACGACGATGTCCGGCCTCTCGGCCGCGATCTCGGCGGCGCTCGCGATGGTGTTCCAGCGGATGTCGACCTTCAGCGCCTCGATCTGGGCGGTGAGCCAGTCGGCGATGCCGATCAGGTCGCGGCGCCACCCGGCCAGCGCCGCAACTCGGATCTGCCCGCCCAGCTTGCCCGAGGCCTCGAAAAGCACCACCTCATGGCCCCGCAACGCGCTGACGCGCGCCGCCTCGAGCCCCGCGGGCCCGCCACCAACAACGACGACCTTCTTCTTCGGACCCTTCGAACGAGCGATCACATGCGGCATCGTCGCCTCGCGGCCGGTGGCGGCATTGTGCAGGCACAGCGCCTCGTAGCCCTGCGCACCGCGGTCGATGCAATAGCTGGCCCCGACGCAGGGCCTGATCTCCTCGGCGCGGCCTTCCTCGATCTTGCGCACGATGTGCGGGTCGGCGATGTGGGCGCGCGTCATGCCGACGAGGTCGAGGATGCCCTCCACGACGGCGTGCCGCGCCGTCGCGATGTCGGCCATGCGGCAGGCATGGATCAACGGCACCTTCACGTGCTTCCGGAATTCCGCCACCTGGCTCAGCCAGGGCGCAAGTGGCGCCCACATGCCGGGAATGTGCCGCGCCAGCGCATAATGCGTGTCGAGGTGCCCGAAGTTGACGGTCATGTAGTCGACGAGCCCGGCCTCCTCGATCCTCTGCGCCGCCTCGATCCCCTCGGAAAGCTCATAGCCGCCCTTGAAGTTCTCGAGTGCGCCAAGCCGGATGCCCAGAACATGCTCGCGCCCCACGGCCTCGCGCACGGCGGTAAGCAGTTCGATAGTGAAGCGCACCCGGTTCTTCAGCGAGCCGCCATATTCGTCGCTGCGCTTGTTGGTGGCGGGCGACAGAAACTGGTCCGGCAGGTGCCCGTGAGATAGGATTTCCGTGCCGTCGAGACCTCCCGCCTTGCAGCGCACCGCAGCAGCCGCATAGGCCTCCACCGCGCGACGGATGTCATGCCGGTCCATCTCGCGCGGGAAGGCGCGGTGCTGCGGCTCGCGGATGGGCGACGGCGCCATGACCGTGAACCAATTGCCGGCGTTCCAGGTGGTCCGGCGGCCCAGGTGCGAGATCTGGCAGATCAGCGCGCAGCCATGCTGGTGGATGCGCGTGGAGAACTCCTCGAAATAGGGGATGATGTCATCCGTGCTAACGTCGAGTTGGCCGAACACCGATGGCGTGTCCGGCGCGATGAAGGAGGAGCCGCCGAACATCGTCATGCCGATGCCGCCCTTGGCCTTCTCCTCGTGATAGAGCTGGTAGCGCTGCTTCGGCTTCCCATCCTCCGCATAGGAGGGAGCGTGCGGCGTGCTGACCACGCGGTTCTTGAGGGTGACGGAGCCCAGCTTGAAAGGCTGCAGAAGGGGATCGGCACTGCTCATCGTTCACTCCGCTCGGGAAAGCCTGCAAAAGGAGGTGCGGGAGCCAGAAGCCTTCTCCTGGCCCCGCGTGTCGTTGTCGCGCGAGGGGCTCAGCCCTCGAACCACCAGCGCTGGTAGGCGCGGCCGCCTTCCATCTGCCAGTCGGAGCCCAGCTTCGGGCCATGCTTCACCTTGGAGCTCCGCGCATCGACGAGCGAGAAGAAGAACGGCACGATGGTGCCGCCGTCGTCGCGGCAGAGCTGCTGCATCTCGGCATACATCTGCGCCCGCTTCTTGTCGTCCAGTTCCGCCTTGGCCGCGAGCAGCAGCGACTGGAACTTGTCGTCATGCCACTGCGTGGTGTTCCACGGCGCGCCATCACGGTAGAAGGTCGAGAACATCATGTCCGGCGTCGCGCGCTGGCCATAGCTCGCGACCGCGAAAGGCTTCTTCAGCCACACGTTGGACCAGTAGCCGTCATTCGGCTCGCGCACCACGTCGAGCTTGATGCCGGCCTTCGCGGCGCTCTGCTGGTAGAGCATGCACATGTCGACCGCGCCGTTATAGGCAACGTCGCTGGTGGAGATCGGAATGGTGATATCGCCCACGCCCGACTTCTTCCAGTGGAACTTCGCCTTGTCCGGGTCATAGCCCCGCTGCTCGATGGCCGCCGCAAACGGAATGTTCGGCCCGATCGGGTGGTCGTTGCCGAGCGAGCCGTAGCCGAAGACGATCTTCTCCAGGATCTCCTTGCGGTCGAGCGCATATTTGAGCGCGAGCCGCACATCGGCATTGTCGAAGGGGCCCTTGTTGGTCTGCATGTCCATGCTGACGAGCTGGCCGCTCGGCACCACGTCGACTTCGAGCCCCTGCGTCGACTTTAGCATTTCGACCGTCTTGAGGTCGACGTCGCTGATTGCATCCACCTCGCCGGACATCAGGCTGTTGACGCGCGCATTGGCGTCGTTGATGCCCAGCATCGTCACCGCGTCGAACCAGGCGTCACGGTGATAGCCCTTGAACTTGGAGAGCTGCGCGTTGACGCCGGGCTGGAAGCTGTCGAGCTTGTAGGGGCCGGCGCCGTTGCCCGACTGCCAGTCCACCTTACCCTCGCCGTCAGCCGGCATGATCGGCATGTGATAGTCGGTGAGGAGATAGGGAAGGTCCGCCGTGCCCACCTTCATGCGGATGACGACCACGTCCTTGCCGTCTGCCTTCACCTCCTCGACGTCGGAGAGCAGGCCCTTGGCGCCCGACTTCGAGTCGGGAGCGCGGTGGAAGTTGAGCGAGGCGACGGCATCGGCGGCCGTGAGGTCCTTGCCATTGTGGAACTGCTGGCCCTTCGCGAGCTTGAAGCGCCATTCCTTGGCGTCGGGCGAGGCCTCCCAGGATTCAGCCGAATCCGGGCCCACCTTGTTGTCGGGCGTGATCTCGGTGAGGTAGCTGCGGGTGGCGCGGTTCAGGTGGATCGAGAACAGGCCCGCGGCAGTGCCGGGATCGAGCGTGTCGGTGGTGTTCGCATCGAGGACGCCCACCCTGAAGGTGCCGCCGGCCTTCGGCGTCTGGGCCACGACTTCGCGCGACCAGAGCGCCGTGGCGGCGGATGCGGTGGCTCCCAGTGCCAGCGCGCTTTCCATGAAGCGGCGGCGTGTCAGGCGGCCCTTCCGGCCGGCCTCGAGGAGCGTGGCGAAGTGGTGGCTGAGCTTGGGTTCCAAGTGTTTCCTCCCGCGGAACGATTGTTTTACCGGTGGCCGGGCGGCAGCCCGTGCTGGGGCGGACTCGGTGAGGTGCTGGCCAGGGCCGCAGGTCAAGGGTCCGCTGCCGTGAATGCGCCCGGCATCCCGACTTTCCTTCAGTGTGGGAACGTTCTCACATCGGCGCGGATGCGTCAATGGCGGAGCGGAGGCGTGGGTGCTTTCGTCAGCGCGGGGGTGCTTCGACGGAGCCGCGGAGGTTGAGCGCGGCGGGGAGGACGAGATCGCGGAGCGCCTTGCGCCCACCCCCCAGCATCTCCAGCATGAGCCGTGCTGCCGTCTCTCCGATTTCGGTGAGCGGCTGCGCCACGGCGGTGATGCCGCGGCCATAGAAGCTCATCCAGTCCAGATCGTCGAAACCGATGATGGAGAGTTCGCCCGGGATCGACAGGCCCAGATCGGCAACGGCGGCAACGGCACTTGCCGTCATCAGCCCGTCGGCGGTGAACAGCGCGCTGGGCCGCGAGGGGCCGCTCAGCAGTTCCGCCACCAGCCGCCGTGCCTGCGCCGAGGAATAGGTGCCGACGCGCGCCACCAAATCGAAATCGACCGGAATGCCCGCCTCTTCGTGGGCGTCGAGATAGCCCAGGAAGCGTGGCCAGGTCGGGAACATGGCGCGGACGTCGGTATTGCCGCTGCGCACCTGCGCCATGAGCTCGCGGATCTCGGAACGGCTGCGATGTTCCAGCTCGGCCAATATGCCAACGCGGCGGTGACCCGCCGCAAGCAGCATGGCGACGGCCTGCCGGGCTGCGGCCCGATTGTCGATCGTCACCGAAGCGGCCTTGAGGCCCTTCACCACCCGGTCGACCTGCACCACGGGAATGCCGTCCCGCACGGCCCGACGGAGGTGGGCGGCATCGCCCATTTCGCTGGGAGCAACGATCAGGCCGTCGACCTGCTTTCCCAGCAGGAGTTTTACGGCTTCGCTTTCAAGTTCCGCACTCTCGTCGCTGTTAGTCAGGATGACGCCGAACCCCGCCTGGCGCGCGACGTCCGATATGCCCCTCATGATACCGGCGTAGAATGGGCTCTGGATGTCGCCGGCGACGACGCCGATGGTGCGGGTCCGGCCGGTGATCATGCTGCGGGCGATCTGGTTGGGCCGGTAGCCCAGCCGTTCGGCGCTGCGGCGGACCTTCAGCCGGATCTCTTCACTGGCATAGCCATAGTCGCCCAGCACGCGTCCGGCGGTGGACGTGCTTACACCCGCAAGCTTCGCTACTTCCGTTATTGTAGCTTTTCCACGCCGCTTTTCAGTCAAGCCTTACTCCGAACGCGCCGCTGCGACGCAGGTACCATGCTTCACGCGGCATCCGCGAAATGCAAGACCCTTTGTATCAGCGATCCTCTGGCCACGAACAGTAAGCTATCTCTTACCAGCGCTTCTCCGCCGTCGCTCCCTCAGCCACTCATCCCCCTGCCCTCGCCTCTCGGCTGCGCGCCATGCGGCCTCTTCGTCAGGCGGCATCCTTCTGCTGACAAACTGCCAAGCCAGAGGCAGAAGCGCCTTTCCAAGCCGCGCCCCGAACTCGATCCAGAAGGAGGGCCGCTGCGCCACGAGGAACGCCCCGGCCCCGAGGCCCAGAAGCACCACCGCGACAGCAACGCCTTCCTGCGAGGTCGCTTGATCATATAGTCGTTCGCGATGCACTCCATCATCAGACAACCGAACTCGTTGCCACCACGGACACGAAACGACTCAACGTTCTCTTCCGTCGTTCAACTTCACATGTGCAAGACTTCAATCGGCTTCTTCAAAGGCGTATCTTGCATCGACTCACTATTGAACATGGTCGAACAACACATGCATTACAGCCCAGAAGCAGATGACTGCCCACTGCCTTTTGATCCTTTCAAGAGCTGCACTGTGCCCCGGCCGATTGGCTGGATATCGACAGTGTCGAAGAGTGGGAGCGCCAATCTCGCCCCTTTCAGTCAATGGCAGAACATCACCTATGATCCCCCTATCGTCATGTTCTCCGCCGATCAGCATGTCGATGGCCGCAAGAAGGATACCGTAATCAATGCGGAGAAGACGGGCTTCTTCGTCTGGAACATGGCAACTTACGATCTCCGCGATGCAGTCAATCGTTCTGCTCAACCGGTGGCGCGCGGGGTGGACGAATTTGAACTTGCCGGGGTCAGCAAGGCGGCATGCATTGATGCGCCCGGCCCCAGGGTCGCGGAAAGCCCCTGCCATTTCGAATGTCGATATCTCAACACGCTCCGGTTTCCAGGGACGACGCGTGTGTCAGATGCCGACGTCGTTTTCGGTCAGGTCATTCGCGTTCATGTCGATGACCGATTTCTACTACCAAACGGCAAGCTCGATATCCTGCGCATCAGGCCGTTGGCACGAATGGGTTACTATGACTACACGAGCGTAACTGACATTTTCGAGATGCGCATTCCAAATGCCGATGCGACAGAAATGGCGGGGCTCGAAGGACGACCAGGTCGAAACAGATAAACAATTGCCGCCTCGGCCGATCCACGACTTCAAGCAGCCTTTGTCACCTCGCCTTCGTCCTCGAGGGACGTAATCTTCACGATGGACCGGAATTCCTCGAGCAGATCGGGCTGGCGGCGCTGCAGATAGCTTGCGACCGCCTTGTTGGAGACGAGCTTGTTGAGATAGCCACGCGCCAGGACCATGTTCAGCACGTCGTTGCTGTAGAATTGCTCGATCAGCCTGAAGCGACCCTGCACCAGTGACATCTCCTGTTCCATACGGGAGATTTCGGCGGTCGAGAGACCCTTGAAGCTCTTCTTCTGACTGGATTCCACCAGCTGGTCGGCAGCCGTGGCGGCCAGAAGTGCGGCGGCATAATTGACCGAGAAGTTGTTCATCGAGCACATGAGGTCGGCGCATTCGATCTGGCGCTCAGGTTTCATCTTGCGCAGGTGGCGCATCACGTCGCCGCTGAAGCTGCGGTCCTTGAGCATGTCCTCGACTTTGGGACAGATGCCGTCCAGAGAATCGCGCTTGTGCCGAGCCGATTCGATGTTGATGTCGAGCGCCTTGCCTATGCTCCACTTTCACCATTTGACTACTGGTAACTGGCAATCGCCTTTCGGAACCTGAGATGAGCGAGTACGAAAAACGCCACACTGATGGCCGCCATTGACACAAGGCTGGGCCAGATAATCTCTAGCCCCGCGCCACGGTAGAGAACAGCCTGCGAGAACGCAACAAAATGAGTAGATGGCGAAAGCTGCATCACCCATTGAAGCCATATGGGCATGCTTTCCATCGGTGTCGTGCTGCCAGACAATAGATTCATGATAACCAGCACGGGCATAACCAAGAGCCCGAACTGAGGCATCGATGATGCAAATGTGGCAAGCACAATCCCCAGCGCGGTCACCGAAAACAGATAGAATACAGCTCCCACAACAAAGAGTGCGACCGAGCCGGCAATCGGCACCTGAAGGAATGCCTGCACCACAAACAAGAGAGAGAGAACCGCCGCGACCACGATAACCAACCCGTTCGCCCAGATCTTCGCCAGCATGATCTCCTGCGGCGTCACCGGCATGACAAGGAGATGCTCCACGGTACCGTGCTCACGCTCTCGGATGAGGGCCGCTCCCGTCAGGATTACAGATAGAATGGTGATGTTGTTGATCACTTGCATGACGGCAGTGAACCAGGTCGACTCGAGATTTGGATTGAACTTGGCCCGGACCACGAGATTGATTGGCAGGGAGCTTCCATCCTCGCGGCGCTGAGCGAAGTTGGTGACCTCCTGCGAAATAATGTTCTGAAGATACACCGCGCCGTTGCCTGCCTGGGTCATAGCGGTTGCGTCGATGTTGAGTTGAATCTCAGGACTACGTCCTGCGAGCAGGTCTTTCTCGAAGTTTGGCGGAATGGCAATCACGAAGACAAACCTTCCCGAATCCATTGCCGTATCGATTTCATTAAACGGGATTGACACGGGTTCTTTAAAGAATGGCGGTAGAAGGGCTCCGCGAATACGGCGCGCGACCTCGGACTGGTCTTCGTCAACGACCGCGATGGATGCATTCTGCACCTCGAATTTCACCCCAGTCGCCACGGAGTAAACGGCGAAGGTGAATGCATAGACGATGAGAAGAAGCAAGACGGGATCGGCCAGGAGGCTCCGCAGTTCCTTAATACCGAGCCGAAACGTGTTGCCGAGAAAGGCGGACATATCACGCCTCCTGCTTCTTGAGTGCAAGTTGCGCCAGAAAGATGAATCCGAGAGCGAATGCGAGAAGCGCCGCGTGGTTCTTCCAGAGATTAGAGAACCCCAGACTCTTTGTGAAAACTCCGACACTGATCTGCTGGAAGTACGCAGCTGGAAACGCCAGCCCTAGGAACTGCCCGCCGGGGGATAGTGCCGACACCGGGGTGAGCAGTCCGGAGAAGTTCACCGATGGAATAATCGTGATGACTGCGGTCGCGAAAATCGCGGCAACCTGAGTGCGCGTGAAGGACGACACAAGCAGCCCAAATCCAGTCGTTGAGAGAACATAGAGCACTGCCCCCAGTCCAAGTGCGGCAAACGATCCTTTGACCGGGACACCGAACAGAAAAGCGGCGAGCAGGATCAGCGAAAGAAAGCTGATGAGGGCTATGACAACGTAGGGAAGCTGCTTGCCGGTGAGGAACTCAAAGCGGGTGACCGGCGTCGAGTAAAAATTCGCTATCGAACCGGTTTCTTTTTCCCTCACGACACCCACGGCTGTCATCATGGCGGGAATCAGCACAAGCATCAGCATGATCACGCCCGGCACAATGGCAAAAACGCTCTTGAAGGTCTGATTGTACCGGAATCGTGTTTCAATGCTCGCAGGCAGAAGGCTTGTCGATTGACCAAACTGTTGCTCTGCCCGGAGTTGAAGATACTTGACGGCCAGTCCGCTAACATAGCCCCGCGTCGTCTCGGCGCGGAACGGCATTGCTCCGTCTAACCAGACGCTGACCTCTGGCGTTCTTCCGCTCACCAGGCTCTTGCCGAAGCCCGATGGAATTTCCAGCGCGAGCCTAAGCTCACCGTCTTTCAGTCGCCGGTCAAGCTCTTCTGCCGTGGTGATCTCGGGGCGCTCGTCAAAATAGCGCGAGCCGGAGAAACTTTCGAGAAGTTGGCGGCTTTCGAATGTCTGGTCCTGATCCAAGACCGCATACGGTAGATTCTCGACGTCAAATGAGATTCCGTAGCCGAAGGTGATCATCAGAATGATCGGGCCCAGAAAAGCAAAAGCCAGCCGAATCCGGTCCCTGACGATCTCCATAGATTCACGCCGCGCATAGGCCCAAAGCCGTCCGAGGTCGAATGCCTTGGCGTTCTTAGCGGGTGCTTGCGGATGTCTCGACTCGGGCACCGGCTTGGAATCGATATCCTCGGCTGCATTGGGTCGA
>Ga0209023_10001956_pt1 | contig 26616 bp, 23 predicted proteins | sample LakOneMetagenome_FD_187468 | JGI IMG/M metagenome (GOLD analysis project Ga0209023, IMG submission 187468) | Freshwater and sediment microbial communities from Lake Erie, Canada (SPAdes) (version 2) | ecosystem: Environmental > Aquatic > Freshwater > Lentic | place: Lake Erie, Canada...
CGGCAGGCGCTGGCCGAGGCCGCGCACCGCTTCGCCGAAGGCCGGCGCACGGTGCTGTTCGTGGACGAGGTGCACCGCTTCAACAAAGCGCAGCAGGATGCGTTCCTGCCGCACATCGAGCGCGGCACCATCCTGTTCGTCGGCGCGACGACCGAGAACCCCTCGTTCGAACTCAATTCAGCGCTGTTGTCGCGCTGCCGCGTGCACGTGATGGAAGCGGCGAGCGCCGACGATATCGCGACGACCTTGCGCCGCGCGCTCGACGATGGCGAACGCGGCCTCGGCGAACGCGGACTGCATGTCGACGCCGAACAACTCCTGCTGGTCGCGCGCGCCGCCGATGGCGACGTGCGCCGCGGCCTGACCTTCCTCGAAATCGCCGCCGACCTAGCGGGGGAGGGGGGCACGATCACGAATGCCACGCTGGAACAGGTGCTGGCGGACCGCAGCCGGCGTTTCGACAAGGGCGGGGAACAGTTCTACGACCAGATCTCGGCCTTGCACAAATGCGTGCGCAGCTCGAACCCGGATGCCGCGCTGTACTGGCTGGCGCGCATGCTCGATGGCGGCTGCGATCCGGGCTACCTCGCACGGCGATTGACGCGGATGGCGGTCGAGGACATCGGCCTCGCCGATCCGCGCGCGCTGCAGATGGCGATCGAGGCCTGGGACACCTACGACCGGCTCGGTTCGCCCGAAGGCGATCTCGCGCTGGCACAGCTGGCGATCTATCTCGCCAGCACGGCGAAATCCAACGCCGCGTACACGGCGTTCGGCGAGGCCAAGCGCGACGTCGCCGAATACGGCACGCAGGACGTGCCGATGCACATGCGCAATGCGCCAACCAAACTGATGAAGCAGCTCGGTTACGGCAGTGGCTACCAGTACGACCACGACGTCGCCGGCGGCGTGGCGCTGGATCAGACCGGATTCCCGGATGCCATGGGCGAACGCGTGTACTACCAGCCGACCGAGGCCGGCATGGAATCCAAGCTGAAAGAAAAACTGGATCGCCTGCGATCTGCGAGGGCCGAGGCGCGACGCGACGGACGCCGCTGAGCCTGGTCCTCGCTCTCAGGCCTCGAGCATGGACAGCAATTGGCGCAAGCGATAGGGCTTGGCGAGGAACTGGACCTTTTCAGGAATGGGCGGAAGCTGCGAGCGCTGGTACCCAGAGGCGACGATGACCCGTGCATACGGTTGGACTTCCAGCGCGTAAGCCGCCAGTTCGAGCCCGCTGATGCCCCCGGGCATGCTGATGTCGCTGACGACATGCGAGAAACGCGTTTCGCCGCGCAACGCCTCCATGGCCTCGCGCGCGTCCCTGGCGGCGGTCACCTGGTAACCGCGGTCGACTAGGGCATCGCCCACGATGTAGCGCAAGTCGGCCTCGTCGTCCACGAACAGCACGTGCAAGCTCATGCATCGCCCCCCTGGATGGGGAAATACAGCGAGACCGTGGTTCCTTCCCCAAGTGCGCTCTGCAGTTCCGCGAATCCCCCGGACTGCACGGCGAATCCGATGACCTGGCTCAGGCCAAGCCCGCTGCCGCGCCCGACGTCCTTGGTGGTGAAGAAGGGCTCGAACACCTTGGCGTGGTTTTCGGGTGGAATACCGCAGCCGTTGTCGGTCACGTCGACGGCAATGTGCGGCGCATCCTGCGGGGCGGGAAGATGCAGATTGCACACCGTGCGCAGGGATGTGGCGACCACGATGTCGCCGCCGGCAACCATGGAATCGCGGCTGTTGCTGATGAGGTTCAGAAGCGCCGCCTCGAACTGCGCCTTGTCGAGATCGGCAGGCGGCAAGTCCGCTCCCAGTTCGAACGTCAAGCGCACCGATTGGCCTGCGCACCGCCGCAACAAGTCTTCGGATTTAGCCAGCAGGTCATTCACGTCGCATCGCTCCGGAGCCAGGTTCTGTCCCTTGCCGAAGGTCAACAACTGGCGGGAAAGCAGGATCCCTCGCTCCGAGGCCCGCATGGCGGTTTCGATCATGGACGTCGTGCGCTGATCCTGAGTGCGGTTGCCGATGACCTCGAGGCTGTTCACGATGATCGTGAGCAGGTTGTTGAAATCGTGGGCAAGCCCGAGGGTCAGCTTGCCGATCGCTTCCATTTTCTGGGCTTGCAGCAGCGATTGCCGTGTGCGTTCGAGCTGCTGCTCGGCCTCGACGCGTTCGGTCACGTCGCGGGTGATCTTGGCGAAACCGACTAGCCTTCCGTCATGCCGAATCGGGTCGATCACCACGCTGGCATAGAAGCGGGTGCCGTTCTTGCGCACGCGCCAGCCTTCGCCCGAATAGCGCCCGGTTTCGCCCGCGGTCGCGAGATTGCGCATCGGCGCGCCACGGGCCACGTCCTCTTCGGTGTAAAAACGCGAAAAGTGCGAGCCGATGATTTCCTCGGCCTGGTAGCCCTTGATCCGTTCGCCACCGGCATTCCAGGTCTGGACATAACCTTCCCGGTCCAGCATGTAGATGGCGTAGTCGGCGACCGAATTCAGCAGGAGCTCGAACTGTTGCGAGTGGTCATCGAACTTTTCCGGCAGTGTCGCCGAGTGACTCATGCATACCCCTCTGGTTCGGGCCAACATAGTCGCCAGCGGATGAAGTGGCGTTCACGCCGGTTGAATCTGAGGCCGCCCCGCATCGGGGCGACATGGCAATGGCTGCACAGCGCATCCCGAGCACCGGGCCGGGGGCGCTCGGATTATTTACATAAGATGCATTATGCGAAGTTACGGAGAGTTGACTCTGGACTGGAGTCCAAGGTTTACGCTTGGCCCACTCCTGTCGACACGAGGACTTTCCGGGGTCCAGCCGAGATACGTGTAAAAATGCCCCATAAGATCGAATAATCCCTTCAAGATGAATCACTTAGAAAGAAATCCGCTCAAGCGGCGAGCGCGAGCTCCAATTCGTACGGCTCCGGGATAGCCTCCACATCGATCAGGTAGTCGCCAAATCGCTTCACGTGGCTGGTCACGTAAGGACTGAGTGCGGCCACATCCTCCGAGGTGATCTTCCAGCCTGCTCGGATCAGCGACTTGATGATCCGGCTCTGTTCGACGACGTTGTGGAAGATGACGGCGTTGGCAACCAGGTCGTTGTACTTGACCGCTTTCTCCTGTTCGACAGGGTCATTGTCCGCGATCACCCCTTCCCCGCCGAAGAAGAAATACTTCGAAAAGCCGTTGTAGGCCTCCACCTTGTTGGTCGAAGCGGTGATCTGCTCGCGCAGTTCCCGGTCAGAAATGTATTGCAACAGGAACAACGTGCGCACTGCGGCGCCCAGTGCCCGGAAAGCCTGGTACAGCCGATTCTTGCGGCTGTAGTTGCCCAGTTTGCGCAGCAGCGTCGAGGCGGCGATCTTGCCGGACTTGATCGACAACACCACCTGCATCAGATCCTTCCAGTGGGTCTCGATCAGGTCCCAGTCCATGTCCTCCCGGAATAGCGCATCGATGTGCTCGTAGCGGCTGTCCTCGTCCGGACGGAAGAACCGGTAATCGCGCCAGTTGCGGATGCGCGGCATCAGCTGGATGCCCAATAAGTGCGACAGGCCGAACACCGGCAGCGACTGCCCCTGGGTATCGGCATGGACGGTGTCGGGCTGGATGTCGGAGGTGTTCTTCAGCAGGCCGTCGATGATGTACACCGCTTCCCAGACGCCGCACGGAATGAAGTGACTGAAGAGCGCCACGTAGGTGTCCGACACGTGATGATAGGCAATGCCACCGTAGCCGCCATAGCGGATGTGATAGGAAGCCAAAAGATTCTGGTCGTACAAGTCGTACTTGGTGCCGTCGGCCGCGGCACGCTTCCCGTCGCCCCAGAATTTGGGAAGCTGCAGGCCGGCGTAACTGTTGATGATGTCGCGGCAGGCCGCTGCCAGCTTGTTCGCATCCACGTGACGGCGGTTAACGAACGACAGCATGTGCGCGGAAGCGGCGCCACGCAGGTGCCGCGCGGCCTGGGCTGGGCCGAGGTTGCAGCCGTAGGTGAACGCCGTCAGCACGTAGCGTTCGGTGGGCTGGTCGATCTTGGCGTCGGAGCCGGACAGCGGTCCGAAATGCCGCGGCCAGCGGGTCCAATGGGCCACGTCGCACAAAATCTCGATGACGCTGCGCTCGCGCAGGCGAGCAAGAATTGCGGTTTCCAAAGCACGGGCACCACTACTCATGTCCTTGGCCTTATGGCGCCTGAGCACCGGCAGACCGTCGTCGCCGATGATCACCTGGCCGTTCTCTAGGTAACCCTGATCGGTCAGGTCCGCGACTTGCATCAGTTTGGACTGCAAGGCATTGACGAATCCCGCTGCAGAGGTCGGCAAGCCCACCTGGCAACAGTAGTCGTCCAGCAGAGGTTCGCATTGCTCCCAGGGCAGCAGCTGCTCGCGGTAGTCGGCATAGGTTTCCGAACCACGCACGGCCACGTCGCCGGATTTCAATTCGTTGGCCAGCGAGGAGAACACGCACACCTCGAACAGACGGCGGCGAATGCGCTCCTCGCCCTGCTCGGTACGATGGGTGATGGTTTTCCGCCAGAGCTGGGTGGTGAACGCAAGATCGACCGGTTCGTCGAGCCAGTCGCCGCGGGCGCGCTCCTGCGACAGGATCAGCTCGATCGCATCGATCAACGAACGGTCTTCGGTGGTGGATTCCAAGTCCAGCATGCGCACCATGCGCAGGATGGTGGCGCGGTGGCTCTTGTAGAACGGCCAGAGCAGCGGCAGGTGGTTGTCGCCGCTGTGCGCGGCGATGGCGTCGCAGTCGGCCTGCAGGGACTGGACGCCCCCGCGCGTACTCACCAACCGACGAATCTCTCGCCCCGCATCGGTGTCGCCAGGGTGACGGTCGAGCACTTGGATCACATCCGACATCGTGGCGACGATGGCCTCGGTCTTCTCGCGATAGCGCGCACGCAGTCGCTCCAGTTCCTCCTTGCCCCGATTGTGGAGGTTCCCCATGCGTTTGATGAACATCTCGGCCAGGTCGTCGCGGGTTTGCACCCGGGCGCGATGGATCAGACACAGCAGGAGCGCGTGTCGCTTAGCCGGGCCGAAGTCGCGTAACTCGGCGGCGTCCAGCACCCGGGCTTCGGCGGCGAAATGCTTGCGCTTGAGTTCCGGTACATCCGCCAGATGCCGTTCGCTGCCGACCAGTTCGTCCAACGCCGCGATATGATCGATCAGTTCCTGGAAGTGCTGCAGCGAGGAGCGCTTGGGCAGCCGCTTAATGGCCTGCAGCGGACTCTTGATGCGAGCATCGGTGACGACTAGCAGATCGTCCAGCCGTTGCTTCTCGTCCGCCGTCAGCCGCGCGTCGATGAGGGCGAAGTAACGGCCATTAACCAGGGTGCGGATCCGGCGCCCCAGGCGATCCAGCGCGGAAAACGCAGGCAACTCGATACGGTCGCGGACAAGCTGTTCGATCGCCACGTTGATCAGGTCGGCCGGATTGTCCATGACAGCGGCGGCTTCATGGATGGCGCGGGCCGCCACGTCGAGGCCGCCGTCGGCATAGGCCCGAACCTGGAGATAGTTCCGGATGCGCTGGAAATAGCGATAGCGCTTGTTCGACGCGATGTCCGCGGGCTTGATCTGGACCCGGTACCGCAGCGCGTTGCGGAGGTGCCGGACGACCGCAGCGGGCACTTCATCGATTGCGGGAAAGTAGCCCAATCGCTGGAAGGATTTCAGCAGCAGTGCCAACGCCAACCGATGGCCTGGTTGGCGAGCGTTATCAGTGATGAAGGCCAATTCGGCGTCGGTCGGCGTGTAGGCGGCGACCAGTTCCCGGACGGCGGGATTGCGTTTGAATTGCGGGTACGCGGTCCGTTCGATCGACGCCATGCAGGTCCTCAGTCGGTCATGGGGATGGGAGTGCCGGTGATGGCAGACGGGCTTCGATGCGTTGCCGGGCGAACGGATCGCCGCCGTCGAGGTAGCGCATGGCCGAGTGCACGTCGCGCCAGCCAACGTATTCCATCAGCGCTTTCACATCCCAGCCGTTCGCATTGGCCCAGCCGGCGAAGCCGCGGCGCAGCGAGTGGCTGCTGTACTCCGTGGCATCGGGAAGGCCAGCCGCGGTGAGCAGGCGACGCAGCAGTGGAATCAGGCTGTTGGGGTGTAGTGGCGCCTCGCTGATGTGCCCCCAGCGATCAATGCCGCGAAACAACGGGCCCTGCGTCACATCGGCCACGGCCGTCCATTCGGCGATCGCTGTCACCGGACACAGCCATGACAGCGCGGGCACCTTGTACGTGGTGCCCGCGGCCTGACGGTCGCCTTTGCTGCGAGGCACGAAGCAGGTCATGCCTTCGCCTGGAACCAGGCGCAGGTGCTCGACGTGCACGCGAATCAGCTCGTCGCCGCGGAAGCCGCGCCAGAAGCCGAGCAGGATCAGGGCGCGATCGCGGCGGTGACGGAATTCGTCCGCATGATCGCTGCGTTCCTGCGCCGCGATGATTGCCGCGTCGAGCCAGCCGTCCACTTGTGCCAACCGGGTCAACTGCAGCGGCTCGGCTTGCTTCTCGATCGAGGGATGCACCGTCTGGATGCCCTTGAGCACCTTGCGCACCAGTGGTGCCCGAGTCGGATCGACGAACCCGTGCTCGCGGTGCCAGTGCGCCAGCGCGGCGAGGCGTTGCCGGAGCGTGTTGTTCGCCAACTGCGCGGCGTGATCGGCCAGGTAGCGGGCTACGCTATCCGGCGTGGCCGGCAGGTGGCCGCCCCATTCGACCTCGAAATGGCGCAGCGCCGAGGCATAGCTGCGACGTGTGTTCTCGCGGCTGGCGGCATCGAGATACCGGTTCAACGTGGCGGTGGGCACTGGCGGGCGGTCCATGCAGCAAGCCTATTTGACGTAAGTCCGCATCAGATCGGTCACTGCCGCCATTTCGCGGGCGCGTCGTGGCTGACTGGCCTCGGCTACAACGTGCTCATGCAGGTGATCGTTCAAGACTTCCATCATCAGCCCGTCGATCGCGCCGCGAACCGTAGCGATCTGGACGAGCACCTGCGCGCAGTCATCATCGGCTTCAAGCGCCTTCTCCAATGCCGCGACCTGTCCGCCGATCCGACGGACCCGGCTCAACAGCTTCTTCCGGTTGTGGGCCACATGTGCCATAGGGTATAGCTCAATTGGCCTTACCCAATCCGCGCGGATCATTTTGATGGCGCTTTCAGGATTCGATCCTCGGCACGCAAGCGAGTCATGCGGCGAGGAAGGTCCGTCAAGACCACGCGTTGCCGGTAGGGGGTCATTTTTTGCCAAGATTTGATTTCGTCCGCCGTGCGTCCACAGCCGGCACACCACCGGGTTCGCGGATCGAACTGACAAACATCAGTACATGGCGACTTCAGCGTCATCGACTCGGTTCCAACTCGTCCGAAATCGAAACGGAAAGACTGGTTGCATCCTGCGCATCGCGGCGACTCGGTAGCAGTCGCGCCGAATTGAGAATGAAGGCCAGTTCGGATGCGACGTGAATGAATGCGGCCATCAAAGGATTGAGCACGCCGAACGCAGCCAGGCCAATGCCCACCAGGTCCACGCCGATCGTGCCTGCAAAGTTCGCCCAGATGATCCGGCGTGTGCGCCGGGCAAGTGCCAACGTTTCTGAAAACTTCAACAGATTGTTGCCGAGCAAGACCACGTCCGCGCTCTCGCGCGCCACGTCAGTGCCCGACCCCATCGCCACGCCGACATCTGCTTCGATCAGCGCCGGCGCATCGTTCACGCCGTCGCCCACCATTGCAACTTTGCGGCCATCGGCGACCAGTTGCTTGACGCGCTGTCGCTTGTCTTCGGGCAACAGGTTGGCCGCGACCTCGGGAATTCCCAACTGTCTGGCAACCGAATCCGCGACGGGCTGCGCGTCGCCGGTCAGAAGGATGGTGTTGATCCCCATCGCGTGAATTGCTGCGATGGCTTGGCGGGCCTCTGGGCGGACACCGTCGGCAATGACGATAGCGCCCAACAGTGCGCCGCCTCGCGCCACGAAAACCTCGGACGCTTCCGGATGGCCGGCCAGCAGATCGCTCGGCAATGCAATGCCGTGGACCTGCATCAGCGCCTGGTTGCCCACCAGCACAAGCTCGCCATCGACCGTGGCATCGATGCCGTGGCCAGGCGTGTAACCGAACCGTTCGGGCTCCGTGGGTGAGCGTTCCTGCGCCATTGCGTATGCAACGATCGTTTTTCCCAAGGGGTGTTCCGAACGCAGTTCGGCAGCAGCAGCGGCATCGAGCAGCGCGGTCGTATCCACGCCAGCGACAGGAATGAGCGTGCGTACCTCGGGCTGGCCGTAAGTGAGGGTTCCTGTCTTGTCCAAGACGACCGTGTTGATCTGGCCGAGCTGTTCGAGGAACAGTCCACCCTTGACGATGGCGCCACCACGCGCAGCGCGACCGATGGCGCCAAGAATCGCCAGTGGCGTGCCCGCTGCGATCCCGCATGCACCAGTGACAATGATGACCGAAATCGTTGCACGGATATCGCGCGTCAACACATACGTCAGCACGGCGGCGGCCAGCGCAAAATAGACCAGGTATCCGGCCATGCGGTCGGCCAAGCGTTGCACCGGAGCGCGCGAGCGCTCGGCCTGCTCCACTGCCTCGATGATCTTGCCGTAACTGGTATCGCGGCCGATGCGCTCGGTACGGATTTCCAGTGCACCGGATTGGTTGATCGAGCCTGCGAATACGGTGGCACCGGTTGTTTTCTCCAGTGGCATCGACTCGCCCGTGATGCGGGCCTGATCGACGAACGAGTGGCCGGCAATCACGGTGCCGTCCACGGGAATGCGGCCGCCCGGATTCACCAGGACCGCATCGCCAAGGGCAAGCGTCCCGACATCAACTTCCGACACGCTGCCTGCGCGGCGGACAGAGACCGCACGCGGCAAGAAGTCCAGAAGATCGCGGATCGCTCGGCGGCCACGGGACACCGTCATGCCTTCGAGCACTTCGGCCACCAGCACAAACAGCGTAATGACCAGGGCGGTGAAGAATTCCGAGATCGCCGCAGCCGCGATGATCGCGATGGACATCGACAGCTCCATCGTCATGCGTTTGGCGATCAGATTCTCAAAGGCTTCCTTGAAGATGGGCCAGCCACCGATGAGGAGGCCGGCGACACCAATGACGCTGACCGCCGTCAGCGGCTCCCACAGCCGAAACCACACCGCCGCGGCCGCCAAGGCGACGAGCGCGATGCGAGCCATTTCCTGCCATTCAAAGGCATGGTCATGGCCGTGATGATCGTGATCGTGTGGATGGTCGTGCGCGGCGGGAGCGATGGTGCGGCTCGACACCTGGTCCGCCAGGTCAGGCAAAACGGCGCGATCTTGTGGCAATGTCATGGATGAATCCTTGGACTACTTGAGATAGGAACGGATGACGTCGATCAGCTCATCGGCCCCTTGGGTACGTTCGGTCTTCCCTATGGCCGGATCGGCGATGTGCGCTTGGATGTGATCCTCGATCACTTCCGCCATCAGACCGTTCATCGCACCTCGTGCAGCGGCGATCTGGTGCAGGATTTCTGAACATCCCTTCTCAGCTTCAAGCGCACGTTCCAACGCTTCCACCTGGCCCCGAATGCGGCGTACGCGGCCCAGCAATTTGGCTTTCTTTCGTACGGTGTGGCCCATGAATTTCTGTCAACATAATAATATAGGGGGGCATAGTATTCCATGTCCAGGCGCTCCAAGTCGATTTGTGCGCGTTCTCAGCCATGTCAGCGGGCCCAGCGTTTTGGGCGACCGCCCTCAACGAGTCGCCTCTGCTGTCTTGTATGCATCTCGTTCTGCCCTACTGCGGGATACGGCCGGCAACGGCTCACAGTAATCGACTTATCCCTACCAGGGGGTTAGGATAGAGACTATGAACGCACATTCGGCTCACACAACCCATCCTGAAATCAGCAAGCGCTTGAAACGCGCACAGGGCCATCTGTTGAAGATCGTTGAAATGATCGAAAGCGGACGCTCTTGCTCCGATATCGCTCAACAACTTCATGCGGTTGAAAAAGCGGTCAGTGCGGCAAAGAAAACATTGATCCATGACCACATCGATCATTGCCTCGAACAGGTTGCCGGCAACCAAGCAAGAACCAGCCGTAACTCCCTAGAAGAATTCAAGGCGATCACTAAATACCTATGAAGAAGTCAAACCTCTTTAGCTCGGCGCTCGATTGGCTAGGATTTGGCGAATTCGACGACGGTGGCATGGGCGCCAACGGTCATGGGGCCGAGAAGTCTCACGGACATAGCCACGGCGTGATCGATGCATCGATCTCAACGACTACGCAGGGTTTGTGGGCAATTAAATGGTCGTTTGTGATCCTGATGATCACAACGGTCTTGCAGCTGGGAGTCGTGTTTCTCACTGGCAGCGTCGCGTTGCTCGCCGATACCATCCACAATGCAGGTGATGCCGTGACCGCCATACCGCTTGGCATCGCATTCCTGCTGGCACGCCGCAAGCCCAGCCCGCAATTTACCTATGGCTATGGCCGGGCCGAAGATCTCGCTGGCGTGACCGTTGTACTGCTGATCCTGGTGAGCGCCGTTGCAGCCGGCTATGTCGCGATTGACCGCCTGATCAATCCGAGGCAGATCGAGTATCTGGGTTGGGTCATGGCAGCGGGTGTGATCGGTTTCATCGGCAATGAGGCCGTTGCCGTGTTACGCATTCGCGTCGGCCGCAGGATCCGCAGCGCCGCGCTGATCGCCGATGGATACCACGCGCGCACCGACGGCTTCACCAGCTTGGCTGTCGTCCTGGGTGCTTTCGGAGTGTGGATGGGATTCCCCTTGGCGGACCCCATCATCGGGTTGATCATCACCGTGGTTATCTTCGGTATTGTCTGGCAATCAGCCAAAGCGGTATTCACCCGCATGCTCGATGGCGTCGATCCGGCGATTACGGCTGAGATCAGGCATTCAGCCGAACATATCCCTGGAATCCGGCAAGTGCTCGACGTCCGCACGCGTTGGCTGGGACACCGTTTGAATACCGAACTGGATGTCGCCGTCGATCCAGAAGCCTCGCTCCGCGAGGCCGATGCCATCGCCATGCGGTTCGAGCATGAGCTTTTCGAGCACATGCCGGCACTGTCGGCCGCGCGGATCCGTGTGCGCCCGTTCGATACTTTATCGACTGCGCCGCTGGTCGATCACAGTGGCGCGGATGCGGGGCATCACCATGCGCCGGCGCCCGTTGCACTGCGCGGCGAGCTTGCCGAAGGCGTTGTAGAGATCATCGATACTCCACAGGGGGAGCGGCTGCAATTCACGTTGGTGCGCCCGGTCGCGGGACTGAACGTACTCGTTTCCATCCAGCGTGGCAGTGACAGTGAAAGACTGGAATTGACAGAACTTGCCGACGATCCGATCCGGTTTCTCATCAGTTCGGCCCCCGAGGAGCCGCATGAGTTTGACGCATTCTTGCGCATGGATTTGGACGGGCGCACGGAAGTTCTGCCCTTTCGCATTGTCGAGCCCGAGGGCCACGGTTGATGCACGATTGCCCGGAAATGCGGCCTGACGTTGCAATGCTCCAAGGACAACATCAACGCGCAACAGCCGGAGCATCGGCGTTTCGCAAACTTCACCCGTCCCAGCCGCTTGGCTTCGTCGTTTTACGAGTCGACCTTTCCTGATGTCTGCAACGAGCATGGTCTACCGCTTTGCACTCCTCCTCTCGTTGCTGCTGACGGGATTGATCTTTGCCGACGCCAGTGCAGCCAATGGACCCCCGGCGAATCCGCGCCAGACGTGGCAATTGCTCGATTACGTGGCCGTCGATTATGCCGGTGCCGTCAAGGACGGCCGCGTGGTAGCGCCGGCGGAGTACGCGGAGATGCGCGAGTTCGTGGCGACGGTGCGCGCCCAACTCGCGACCCTGCCGACCACCGCCGACCAACCAGGTCTCTTGGCTGGAGCCGATCAACTCGTCGCGGCTGTCGAGGCGAAAGCGGATTCCCGAGCCGTCGCTGCCGCGGCTCGCCGTCTTGCGGATCGCCTGCTGTTGAGTTATCCCGTCGGCGCCATCCCGGCGTCACCACCCGACGTCGCCCGGATCGCGCCGTTGTACGCCCGGCAGTGCGCTGCCTGCCACGGCCCGACCGGTGGGGGCGATGGCCTCGCCGCCGCGAATTTGAATCCGCCGCCGATCGCATTTACCGACGCCGACCGAGCCGCCCAGCGCAGTCCGTTCGCGCTCTATCAAGCCATCTCGCAGGGCATCCAGGGCACGGCGATGGTGAGCTTCTCGTCGCTCTCGGACGATGAGCGCTGGGCCTTGGCGTTCTACGTTGGAAGCCTGGCGTATTCACCCGAGTCGCGCGCCCAGGGTGAAGGGTTGTGGCGCGATGACGCCGGGGTTCGCGGACATCTGCCCACGCTGGAGTCGCTGACGCGCTCCAGCGAAAGTGAACTGGCCAAGGCCGCGGGCGCGGCGCAGGCCAGGGCGATCACGGCCTACCTGCGCTCGAAACCTGAAGCGGTCACCGAGCACACCGCCAACGTGGCCGCAGGCTCCTTTGCCATCGCCCGCCAGCGATTGGCTGAGAGTGTCCGCGCCTACGAGGCGGGCGATGCCGTGCAGGCCAGGACATTGGCCCTGTCGTCCTATCTCGACGGCGTCGAGCCTGTGGAGCCGGCGCTGGCCGGACGTGATCGTGACTTGATGCGCGAGATTGAAACGACGATGTCGCAATTGCGCGTCCAATTGGGGCGCGACACCTCCATCCAGGACGTGGCCGCCCAAGCCGGGAAGGTAACGGCTTTGTTAGACCGGGCCGAGACGGTGTTGCAGGCATCGCACAATGACACGACGACCGCGTTCCTCGGCAGCTTCACCATTCTGCTGCGTGAGGGGTTGGAGGCGCTGCTGATCGTGATCGGCATGATCGCGTTCCTGCGCAAGGCCCAACGCAGTGACGTCCTGCGGTATGTTCATGCCGGTTGGCTCGGCGCCTTGTTGGCTGGAGCGCTGACATGGGGCGTGGCCACCTACCTGGTCGATATTAGCGGTGCCAATCGTGAAGTCACCGAAGGGTTGTCAGCACTGTTTGCGGCGGCAGTGCTGCTCAGCGTAGGCATCTGGATGCACCAGAAGAGTCTGGCGGGGCGCTGGCAGGAGTACCTGCAGGCCAAGATGTCGGCTGCTTTGACGCGCCGGTCGGCGCTGTTCCTGTTCCTGCTTGCCTTCGTGGCCGTGTACCGCGAGGTGTTTGAGACCATCTTGTTCTTCGTGGCGATGTGGAACGAGCAAAACAGCGGCGCGATTCTCGCGGGATTGGCTACCGGCTGTGTAGTACTGGCACTCGTTGCGTTGTTGTTGCTGCGCTTCAGCAAGCGTCTGCCGATTGCGAAATTTTTCTCGATCAGCTCGATGCTCATCGCCGTACTCGCCGTGGTGCTGGTGGGTAAAGGTATTGCTGCGCTCCAGGAAGCCGGCTGGGTGGCGCAAGCGCTGGTGGCTGCCCCGCGCATCGAATGGCTGGGCGTGTACCCATCCTGGCAGTCGCTCCTGGCCCAGATCGTCGTTGCGTTGGCGGCCATCATGGGCTTTGCCATCAACACCCGCTCAGGGCGGGCGCTGGCGCGCTCCCCCAACCTTGAAAGTCCATCCGATGAACCGCAATAGTGGCAACGGCCAAGCCTCGCACGTTGTGATGATGACCGGCCTTGGGTTACCCTAAAATTATGCGGGCCTTCTCGTCACGACTGCAATCGGCACTGCGCGCCATCACGATGGCGCTGTTGTTGTTGGGTGTCGTGTTGAATCCGGTGCTGGGTTACATCGGAGATCTCCACGCATCGGAGCACGCGTCCGTCTCTTCGGAAACCGACGTAGACCATCACCATCAGGTCGAAGCCGCAGTGGAAGACGACGCTGCGCCTGAGGGCGGCGAGTCCGATGTCTGGCATGAAGTGATGCACGTCAGTCACACCCACGGGACGTCCATGGAGGCATTGCTCGTTCCCATCGTTGTGCCCGTAGCGCAAAAGCACGCGGCCGTGTCCCCGCCGACAGCACCGCTGACGCCGCTGCAGCATATCGCCGGACCGTTCCGCCCTCCGATCGTCTAAACGCTGCGCATCCGGACCGTCCTCGACGGTCCATCCGCGTTTGGATCGAGCGTGCGGCTTTGTTGCCGCCGCGACGTTCTGACCTCCGAACCATCGCTGGCACTCCGCCTTGCGCGGAACATCCGTCTCCCTACCGGCTCTTCGCACTGCACCGACTGCTCGATGGGCGGTTCCGATGCCATGCGCGACGTGATCCTCATCCCATCCAAACCCTCTGGAATTTCAACCATGACCATCCGCTTGCTCAGCGTCCTGCTCACCGCCGCCATGTTGGCCGGGTGCGGTGACAAGACCACCGATGCACCCGCCGAAACCGCGGCTCCCGCGAGCGACAGCGCACCGGACCCCGGTAGCGAAAGTGACCAGCCAGGGAGTGATTTCGCAGTCAGCGAGGCCCAACAGCAGGCACTGGGCATCACGCTGCAGCGGCTGGACCGGCCTACCGAAATCCGTGGCCTGATCTATCCCGCCCGCGTGGTGGTGCCGCCCCAGCAGGAGCAGGTGCTGAGTGCGCCGGTGGCAGGTCTTGTCGACCGGATCCTGGTGGCCGAACATCAGGCCGTGCGTCGGGGCGATCCGTTGCTGCGCCTGACCAGCCCGGAATTCGGCGAGCTGCAGTTGTCCCTGATGGAAGCCGCCAACCGCGAACGTCTGGCCGGCCGCACGCTGGAGCGCGATCGCGATCTGTTCAAGGAAGGCATCATCCCGCAGCGTCGCGTGTACGAGGCCGAACTCGCCGCCGACGACAGTCGGGCACGCCTGCGGCAATCGCAGGCAGCGCTGCGTCTTGCCGGGGTGGACGCGGCTACCATCGGCCGGATCGCCGCGGGCGACTCGCCGATGGACGGATTGCTGCTGCGCGCCAAGGAGGCGGGCACCGTGCTCGCCCTGGAAGCCAAGCCTGGGCAGCGGGTCACCAGTGCCGACCCGCTGGTGCGGGTCGCCAATCTCTCCGAGCTGTGGCTGGATATCCAGATCCCCGCAGACCGCGCCAACAGCTGGTCGAAGGAACAGAAAATCGTGATCATCGGCAGCGAGCTGACGGCGACGCCGATGAGCGTGAGCGCGCTGGTCAGCGAAAGTCAGACGGTCACGCTGCGGGCGCGGGTCGGTTCGGGAAACGCGGAGTTCAGCCCGGGCGAGTTCGTGCAGACCCAGGTACCGTTTGCGGCCAGTACCGACGCATGGGCCGTGCCGATTGGCTCGGTGGTGCGTCAGGACGACAAGGCCTACGTGTTCGTGCGGACCGCCGCCGGTTTCTCGGCGAGGCCGGTCACAGTGGTCGCCAGCGCGGCCCAGTCGGTGAGCGTCGAAGGCCCCCTGAAACCGGGCGACCGGATCGCCGTGAGCAGCGTGATCGCCTTGAAGGCCGCGTGGCTCGGCGAAAGCGGAGGCGAATGACATGCAGCGACTGATCCAGTTCGCGCTCTCGCAGCGCTTGTTCATGCTGTTGCTGGCGGTGCTGCTTGCCGGCGCCGGCTGGTACGCGTTCCGGACCTTGCCGATCGATGCGTTTCCGGATGTGTCGAGCACCCAGGTCAAGATCATCATGAAGGCGCCGGGCATGACGCCCGAGGAAATCGAGAGCCGCATCGCGATCCCGATCGAGGTCGAGATGCTGGGCATCCCGAAGCAGCGGATCCTGCGCTCGGTGACCAAGTACGGCCTGGTCGACGTCACCATCGACTTCCAGGACGGCACCGACATTTACTGGGCGCGGCAGCAGGTCGGCGAGCGCCTCAACGGCATCCTGGGCGACCTGCCGGCGGGCATCACCGGCGGCATGGCGCCGGTCACCACGCCGCTGGGCGAGATGTACATGTTCACGGTCGAGAACGACGCAATGTCGCTCGACGAGCGTCGTAGCCTGCTGGACTGGGTGATCCGCCCGGCGCTGCGATCGGTGCCGGGCGTGGCCGACGTCAATGCGCTGGGCGGCAAGGTGCGCAGCTTCGAGGTCGAACCCAACGCGGTGAAGCTGGCGGCGGTGGGCCTGTCGACGGCTGATCTCAAGCGCGCGATCGAGGCGAACAACCGCAACGACGGTGCTGGCCGCCTGGGCGAAGGCGATGAGGTGCTGCTGGTCCGCGGCGAAGGCAACATCAAGACCCAGGACGACCTGCGTGCGGTGGTGGTCGGACGCAACAACGGCATCCCGGTCCGGCTGGCTGATGTCGCCGAAGTGCGCACCGGTTCGACCACGCGCTATGGCGTGGTGACCCAGGACGGTCGCGAGGAAGCGGTGCAGGGACTGGTGCTTGGCCTGGCCGGCGCCAATGCGCGCGACGTGGTGGACGGAGTGACCGCCAAGCTGGAGGAACTCAAGCCGACGCTGCCCGAGGGCGTCGAGATCAAGCCCTTCTACAACCGCGCGGCACTGGTCAACAAAGCGGTCGGCACGGTGTCCAAGGCCTTGCTGGAAGCAACAGTAATCGTGCTGGTGCTGCTGGGCGCGTTCCTCGGCAACCTGCGCGCGGCGCTGACCGTGGCGCTGGTGCTGCCGTTGTCGGCGCTGTCCACCTTCATCGCAATGCGCTACACCGGCATGTCGGCCAACCTGATGAGCCTGGGCGGCCTGGCCATCGCGCTGGGCATGCTGGTGGATGCTGCGGTGGTGGTGGTGGAAAACATCGTCCAGCACCTGGGCCACGACAAGGCGGCGGGCAAGTTGCCACGCCTGCACATCGTGTTCCGCGCAGTGCGCGAGGTCGCAGTGCCGGTGACCGCCGGCATCCTGATCATCGTGGTGGTGTTCCTGCCGCTGATGACGCTGCAGGGACTGGAAGGCAAGTTCTTCGTGCCGGTCGCGTTGACCATCGCCTACGCGCTGGCCGGTTCGCTGGTGCTGTCGTTGACGGTGATCCCGGTGCTGGCCTCGTTCCTGCTCAAGAAGGTGTCGCACGAAGACCCGTGGCTGCCGCGCCAGCTGCTGCGCCGCTACGAGCCGGTGCTGGCCTGGGCGCTGGGCCACCAGCGCACGGTCGTCATCGCGGCCGGCGCGATGCTGGCGGTGGCGTTCGGCATCTACCTGCTGGTCGGCAAGACCTTCATGCCGACCATGGACGAGGGCGACATCATCATCGGCATCGAAAAGCTGCCTTCGGTCAGCCTGGAGGAGACCGCGGCGCTGGACCTGAAAATCCAGCAGGCGCTGATGGCGCGGGTACCGGAAGTGACTGGCGTGGTCGCGCGCGCGGGTTCCGACGAGATCGGCCTGGACCCGATGGGTTTGAACCAGACCGACACCTTCCTGATCCTCAAGCCGCGCGATGAGTGGCGCGATGGCGGCAAGGACGCCTTGATGGAGAAGCTGCGTGAGGTGCTCGATGATCTGCCCGGCATCAAGTACAGCTTCACCCAGCCGATCGACATGCGTGTGTCGGAAATGATCATCGGCGTGCGCGGCGACATCGCGATCAAGGTGTTCGGTCCGGATCTGGACACCTTGAACGGGCTGGCGCTGGAGATCGAGGCGCTGATGAAGGACGTGCCCGGCAACCAGGACGTCTACACCGTGCAGAACGATGGCGTGCAATACCTTCGCGTCATCATCGATCGACTGGCCGCTGGCCGCTACGGGCTGTCGGTGGAAGACGTCCAGGATGCGTTGCGCATCCAGATCGAGGGCCAGCGCGCCGGCACGGTGATCGAAGGCAACAAGCGCGTGCCGATCGTCATCCGCGGTCCGGACCGGGTCAAGTTCTCGCCCGCCGAGTTCGCCGCGCTGCGCATCGCCACGCCCGATGGCGAGGACGTTCCGCTGGAAAGCATCGCCAAGCTGGTCCGCGCCAGCGGACCGGTCAAGATCGACCGCGAGATGGGCAGCCGCTACAGCGTGGTGATCGCCAATGTCGTCGGACGCGACCTGGTGGGGTTCGTCGAAGAGGCCAAAGTCAAAATCGCGCAATCGGTGAAGTTGCCGACCGGCTATCGCATCACGTGGGGAGGTCAGTTCGAGAACCAGCAGCGCGCTGCGGCGCGTCTGACCCTGGTCATCCCGCTGGCGCTGGGGCTGATTTTCCTGATCCTGTTCACGACCTTCGGTTCGGTGCGCCAGGCCTTGCTGGTGTTGAGCAACGTGCCGTTCGCGGTGGTCGGCGGCATCGTCGCGCTGTGGGTCACCGGCGAGTACCTGTCGGTGCCGGCCTCGGTGGGGTTCATCGCGTTGCTCGGCATCGCGGTGCTCAATGGGGTGGTGCTGGTGAGTTACTTCAACCAGTTGCATGCCGAAGGCCACGACCTGCTCACCAGCGTGACCGAAGGCGCCAAGCGACGCCTGCGGCCGGTGATGATGACCGCGTCGATCACCGCCTTCGGGCTGGTGCCGCTGCTGTTTGCCACCGGCCCCGGTTCGGAGATCCAGCGGCCACTGGCGATCGTGGTCATCGGCGGGCTGATCACCGCCACCGCGCTGACCCTGATCCTGCTGCCCATCCTTTATCTGCGCTTCGCGCATGCCAAGTCGGAGGTCCGTCATGGATAAGCTTTGCTTCTCGATCATCTGCACGGCGGAGATCGAAGAAAAAGTGTTGGATCTGATGCTCACCAGCTTTCCCGACGACGTGTTCACCAGCATGCCGATCGCAAGCCACGGCACGTTGCCCGGACATATGAGCGCGATCGAGCAGGTGATCGGCCGCAGCGGTTCGGTCTGTGTGCAGATCCTGGTCAACGCGGAGGAGTCGGTTGCGTTGCAGGACCTGTTGCGTCGTGACTTCACCGGCACTGGTATCCGGTTCTGGGCGACACCCCTGGTTGTGGATGGAGAGATCGCATGAGGTCGTTGGCTGTTTTATGTCTGGCGGTATTCGCCATCCCCGCGCATGCGCAACTCGCGCCGCGTACGCCGGCGGGATTACCGCCGACCGAGTTGGCGTCAGCCTGGTTGCAACAGGACCCTGGTGTGCAGGAGGCGACGAGCGGACTGGAGGAAGCGGCACGCACCGCTGGCATGCTGAGGGTCTCGCCCAACGAGTGGAATGTCCGGATTGGTTCGCAGCGGCGCAGCTACCCCGCCGGACCGGACTCCAATGAGTCGACGGCGCAGCTTGACCGGATTCTCCGACTGCCGAACAAACGCGCGCTGGATCGGCGCCTGGCAACCGCGGAAATCGAACTGGCGCAAGCCCGTTACGGCGAGGCCATGCACGAAGCCGCGCGGGATCTGGTCGAGGTGTACACGCAGTGGGCCGGTGCCGTGCGGGCGCGCGAGCTGATGGCCGAGCAGGTCAAGTTTGGTGAGGAAAACCTGCGCGTGGCACGGCTGCGGCAGCGTGCCGGCGATGCCTCGGGACTGGAGGTCAACGCGATCGAAGCCGACACCGTAGGAATGCGCGGTCGCTTGAGCGCTGCCATTTCCGAAGAGCGCAAAGCCCTGGCGCGACTGCAGATCCGGTTTCCCGGTGCTGACACCAACGCCTTGGCACTGGCGGAACCGGGTCCCATCGTTGAAGCCGAGGCGGTCTGGGAGGCGCGCATCCTCAGCACCAGCGACCCGCTGAAAATCGCGCAGCTGGAACTGGACCAGGCCGAACTCAGCGCCTCGCGCGCCCGCGCTAACCGTATCCCGGACCCGACCGTCGGCTTCTACACGGCATCGGAGGTGTACTCCACCGAGAAGGTCATTGGTGCTTACGTGTCCATCCCCATTCCCGGACGGTATCGGAACCATCAGTTGGGCCAGTCCCTGGCCCGGGTCGACATGGTGCGGGCGGCACGCGATCGGCAGCAGCGCGTCATCGAGGTTGAGGTCGCTGAAGGCTATGCCGATGCCACCGGCAACTTCGAGCGCTGGCGCCTGGCCGAGGAAAGCGCCGCCAAGACCGGTGAGAGCGCCCGCCTGACCCAGCGCGCGTACTCACTGGGCGAAGTGGACCTGCAGACGTTGCTGCTGGCGCGCCGCCAAGCGGTGGAGGCGGTGGACGCGGCGCTTGATGCACGCGTGATGGCCTTGAAGTCGTACTACCGGCTGCTGGTCGATGCCCATCTCGTGTGGGGGCTTGAACACAACTGATGTCCCGATCGCGTGGTCAGGTTTTCCTGGCCGCGTGATGGGGGATCACAGCAGCACCCTTTTTAACCCCGCACCCTTTCAACCCTGGAGAGATTGATGCAGTCCAAGTTACCCATTCATCGAACACTGCCGGAAATCACCACGCCTTGGCGCTGGTCGATCATGGTGGTCTTGTTGTTCCTCGCTTCGACTGCACTTGCACATGGCGTGACTGGCGACGACAAGGCGTTCCTGCAGCAGGCCACCGGCCCGCAGCCAATCATCTTCATGTACCTGGGCGCCAAACATATGGTCACCGGCTACGACCACCTGCTGTTCCTGTTCGGCGTGGTGTTCTTCCTGTACCGCATGAAGGAAGTGGCTGGCTACGTGACGCTGTTTGCGGTCGGCCACAGCGTGACGCTGCTGTATGGCGTCCTCGGGGGCGTGCATGTCAATGCTTACATTGTCGATGCGATCATCGGCCTCTCGGTCGTCTATAAGGCCATGGACAATCTGGGTGCATTCAAGCGCTGGTTCGGTGTGCAACCCAACACCAAAATCGCGGTGCTTGTATTCGGGTTTTTCCATGGGTTTGGTCTGGCCACCAAGCTGCAGGATTTTAAGCTGTCGTCAGACGGGCTGGTGACCAACATCCTGGCGTTCAATGTCGGGGTTGAAATCGGCCAGCTGCTGGCTCTGGGCGCCATCCTGGTCGCGATGGGTTTCTGGCGCCGTACCAACGCGTTCACACGTCAGGCCTTCGCCGCCAATGCTGTGTTGATGACGGCAGGCTTCGTGCTGATCGGTTATCAGCTCACCGGCTATTTCGTTTCGTAACCGAGGACATCACGTTGAAAACACACTCTGAACTTCCCTCCACGCAGCGTCTGCTGAAAGCCACCGCGATTGCGATTGCAGTGGCCAGCGTCGTTCTGGTGACTACGGTGTTGCCGGCAGAATACGGGATCGATCCCACCGGTGTCGGCGCACAGCTGGGCCTGAATGTGCTTGGCAGCGCGGCCGAGGCCGCTGAGTTGCCTGTCTCCAGTGTCATGCCCGCGCAAGCCGAGGTCGATGCGGTCGGGCAACCGGTCAAGTCGGTCGAGGCCAGCGTCGTCAACAAGCGCGACGCCGCCTACCGCAGCGATACATTGTCGCTGACGTTGCCGCCAGGCAAGGGCGCCGAGATCAAGGCCGCGATGAAGTCCGGCGATGGCATGGTCTTCCACTGGACCGCTACAGGCAATGTCGCGGCCGACATGCACGGCGAGCGTACTGGGGCTGCCAAGGACGAATACACGAGCTACTGGATCGAAAAGTCCAAGAAAGAAGCTTCAGGAACATTCACTGCACCGTTCGACGGTACGCACGGCTGGTACTGGCTCAATCGCGGGAGTGAACCCGTGACGGTGCAGGTCGAAGTCACCGGCTTCCAAGAAAAATTGTTCTTTCCCGGTCATCAATGACCAGCAGTCGCAAGTAACGCCGGCTCACGGCCGGCTTTGATTCATCCCCTTTTTGAACCCACCCCGGAGTAATGAAATGAATGTACGTCTGATGATTCTTTCCACCGTTGTCGCGTCCTCTACGCTGTTCGCGGTGTCTGCCAATGCCCACGACCCACGCGAGTTCGATCGGATGATGGGACCTGCTGAGGCTAAGACGTTGCCCGCCACTTGCACCCAGCTGGCCAACTCCAGCCGTTATTCAAACGACGTAACCAATCCCGACATTAAGGCATTGAAGACGCGTTGCGATGCCGAAGCTGCCGTCAAGCCGGGTAAAACCAAGAGGAAGTCGGCAGCCACGAAGACTAAGTAGGCACCCCATTGCCGCAGGTAGTGTGCGTCCAAAGATCGCAATATCGCATCCAGCGAAGCGTTGGCGCGTTGGTAGATTGCTTCAGCTGCTCTAACGGGGCGGCCAACTCAGTAGAAGTGGATTTGCTCCTCGGCAAAACTGTGCCTGCAAACCTGATGGCCTCGAAGAGCGGGATAGCATTTGCCTAAGCGTACGATTTTTTCCGAATTCTGCGTCCGCCCCTATTTGACGTAAGTCCACATCAAGTCAGTCACAGCGGAAAAGTGCGGGCACGCTTTGCCTCGCTGGTCATGCCTGGGTTCGGCAATCGGACTGTACTTGCTGGCAGCAAGCGCGCGTAGCGTGCGGTTCCGAGTATGGCCGTCAACCCTCATACACGCGGATCGCCCGCGACCTTGATATGCATCATCAGACCACCGCCACCATCGGTCTCGGTGTTGTTGTTGGTGGTGTGGTGGGAGATGTGGCAGTGGATCATCCACATGCCGGGCTTGAGTGCCTTCCAAATTACGTCGTAGCGCTGGCCGGGACCGACGTTGATGGTATCGGCCAGAAAGCGCTGGCCGGGCGCGAGCGTCTCGCCATCACGCGCCACCACTTCGAACGGCCCGCCATGGATATGCATGGGGTGGATGAAGCCGCTGTTGGAACCGATGAAGCGGACTTTCACCGTCTCCCCGACTTTCATGTGGATGGTGTCGGTCGATGGGTATGCGCGGCCGTTGATGGTGAAGTAATTCGGCATGCCGCCTTCCATGGGCATGGCCGGATAGGTGATGCCTTCGCGCATCAGCCATTCCTGCAGCTGGATCGTGTACTCGTGGTCCGCCACCAGCGCGGGCTCGGGTCTGCTCGGCTCGATCAGCATCGCGCCGTAGAGCCCCAGCGCCTGCTGGCGATCGACGTGGTCATGCGAGTGGTAGAAGAACGTGCCTGATTGCACCGCCGTGAACTCGTAACGATAGATGCCGCCGTTTTCGATCGGGTCCTGGGTCACCCGTGCCGGGCCATCCATCACATTGGGCAGGATCAGTCCATGCCAGTGCACGGTGGTGGTTTCGGGCAGGCGGTTGGTGACGTTGATGCGGACCCGATCGCCTTCGTTGAAACGCAGCGTCGGGCCGGGCACTTGGCCGTTAAAAGCGTAGGCGTTTACGTAAATCTTCGGCAGGATCTGCCAGCGGATCACCGAGGTCTCCAAGTCGAAGACCTTGACTCCATTTTCCAGGCGCGGCCGCAGCTCCCGTGCGCCTCGTGTCTTAAGGCCATAACTCGCAGTGACATCACGCGGGTCGACCGCCGCCATGTCGAGCATGGCATCGGCCGGCGTGTCGTTGTCCATGATCATGCCCGGCGGCATGATCGCGCCGCCGACCTCTTCGGCGCTCAAGTTGAGGTTGTAGAACGCCGCGGGAAAGCTCATGCCGAACAAGAGCATCAGCGCAGTGAAAAGCGTGACCGCGACCAGTTGCGGTCGCGTGATATCCGACGTCATGGCTCCGCCAGCGTCATCAGGTGTGTTGCCTGACGCACCGTGCCGGGCATGGCCAGCATTACCCGTCTTCTTGCCCGGGGCCTGTGAGGACATGCGCGAGACGCTGCCCTTGTCCATCGCCGCGTGATCCATGCCCGACATCGGCGGCGCCTTTTTCGCGTCATTGTCACCGCGCGCTCCGCTGCCTTTCCCCATTGCCATGGTGGAGTGATCCATCCCGGGCATCGCCGGAGATATCGGCGCATCATCGCCGGCCTTGCCGGTGACGGATTTGCTGCCCGATGTTTTGCCTGCGGTGGCAGCCCGTTGTTCCGATGTGCGTTGCGTGGACCTCGCGTCTTGGTGCTCTTTCCGCTCAGTCATCAACCCGTGCTTCATGCCACGCGCCACCATCCAGACATTGACGGGATAGGCGATCGCAAAACCCGCGATCACGCCCAGCGACATCACCACCCAGAAAAGAGGTTCGCCGGGCCACATCGCGCGCATGTCGCGGCCCATCATCAGCATCACCATGACCGGCGCCATGCCGGCCATCATGCAGTTCATCGAAATGAATTCCGGCAGGAAGCTGCGACGCACGTTTTCCAGATACGTGCCGCCCATCATCCGGCGCATGAACAACGCTTGGAAGATCAGCAGCCCAAACAGGAAGCCGGCGACGTACTCGACGATCAGGTCCTGCCACATCGGCAGGCCGATCAGCGCAACGATCACCGCGGCGACGATGATGCCGGTCGCGTCACCTGCCACGCAGTGCACGGTGGAGCCGACGCCTTGTTTCCACAGCGGCTTGATGAACTCCTCGTGTTCGCCAGGACGTGGCTCCTTGTCGGCCATCACGTACAACAGCAGGCCGATCGGCCCCATGTATAGCGTCACCAGCACGAAACCCCATTTCATGACCAGCGGTTCGGGATTACCTCGGAACTGATCCCATGCGACGTATGCCGCACTCAGGATGGCGGTCACGAGCCATAGATGCACGAACAGATCAAAGGGCCGGATCAACATTCAACGCTCCCGTGCGGCCATCTGCGGCCGCAGACTGGAGCGGCACCCGCGGGCGCCGCATGACTCAATGATGGTGAGAAGAGGTGTCTGCCTTGGCATCACCGCTCTGGGAAGCGCGCCGGACAAACACGCCGTCGGTGTAGACCAGTTCACCACCCAGATACCCCTGCACCCCGGCCAGGACGACGGCAAATACTCCTGCGTCGATGTAGTACATCGACACCGGCCCGCCGCCGAGCTGCATCCGCCAGCGCCAGAAGGCCAAACCCAGTATCGCAATGACCAGCACGATGCCGACTTTCATATGACGGTGAACGCGATGGTGCACGTCCTCGCTCAGCGTGGCCCTGCGCATGTCGAACACGCCTGCTGCCGCCGTCACCACGGCGCCGCCCGCCGCGGCGAGCATCGTCCACCAGCCGGTGTGGCTCAGCGACGGTACTGCAGCCAGCAAGCCCACCGCATCGGCGCCGATCGATACCACCAGCAGCGCGATTGGAAAGTGCACCATGATCGGGTGGAGTGGTTTCATCATGCGCGCTCAGGGCGTCGTCGACGGAATCACCACGCCGGTCAGACCGCAGTCGCGTACCGGCGTGGGCGAGCCGAGCTGCTCGACGCTCGCCACTGCCAACGCGTTGTCGCGCAAGCTGCCGGTCACCCGGACGTAGACCGGCGTGTCCGGCTGCAGACCGAACGCCTTGGCGCGGGCGGGCAGATCGCCTGCTTGTGACAGGCGCCACGATTGCGACTGACCACCGCACGGCTGGAAGCTGCCCTGGCCGCCGTGCCCCATCCGACCGATCCGGCCCAGATGATTCTGCTCGACGGCAACAGCCAGCGCAGCGAAGGCGTCGAACTATCGCTCAGCGGGCAGCTGACGCAGGCTTGGCAGGTCATCGCCAGCTATGCCTTGCAGAAAGCCGAGATCACCCGAGACATCCCCGGTGGACGCAAGGGTGCCGAGCTGGCGCAGACCCCAGAGCAAGCGATCGGTCTGTGGAACCGCTACGACTTCTCGCCAAACTGGGGTGTGGGGCTCGGCGCCATCTACCGCGACAACTCGTTCGCAAGCATCAGCAATGCTGTGACGCTGAAGAGCTACACCCGTTACGACGGCGCGGTCTACTATGCAGTCAACGACCACATCGATCTGCAACTCAACGTCGAGAACCTGTTCAACAAGAAGTATTTCCCGTCGGCCCACAGCGACACCAACATCACCCCGGGCGCACCGCGTGCGTTCTACCTGAGCGCCAACTTCAAGTTCTGATCCGGAGATGTCCAAGCCACCACCGCTCGGTGGCTTGGACCACTCATCCCGGGCCGTACCATCGAACGCCAGCGCCCGGCGTGACCACAACCAGCTGATGCCAACACTGCCCCGCGCCGGTGACGTGACGCCCTGCCTGACATGACATAAGGAAAGTCATGTCCCACATCCGATTTGTCGTGACGCCGCTCGCCGGCGCCCTTGCTTTGGCCCTCAGCCTTCCGGCATCCGACGAACCCGCGGCAGCCATCGCGTCCAAGGATCTCGACACGGTCGAAGTCCATGGTCAGCGCGTCGAGAAAGCATCGGCGGCCGCCAGCATGGCCATGCCCAGCCCAGCCCAGCCCAGGCAGCGCCGCGGCATGCGATCGAACAGGTGCCCCGCCGGATCATAGGCCGTGAGCGTGTAGACGCCACTCATCCACCAGCCCCAGCGGAATCCAGGTACGCGGCAACCCGCGCTCGGAGGCACGCAACACCAAGAGGGCTTCGCTGAAACGGGCCAGCGCGATCAGCGTGCCGAGCGCGGTCAAGCGCCAGAACGCGATGCTGCTCGCGATCGGCCGGCTCAGGCACCTTGAGCAACAGCAGAACCGCGATGATCCCGGGCACCACCGCGACCCACAGCACGTTGCGGATGTCGTTGGCGAACGCCACCACAGCACGATGGCGAGCACCGTGCTTGGTCCTATAGCAGTCATGGAGGCCAATAGATTGACCGAAAAGATCCCGCGCATCGTCGGCTTTCTGTAACGCCGCCAAGCTTATCCGCGCGCTTTCGCCGTATCAGGCGGGATAATTCAACATTATCCCGTGTGTTCTTTAGACCAAAATATGGATTTATCCATGGCTTGATTGTTATGTAATTACGTGGTACGTAATACATTACGAAATCGTCCGAGGAGGCAGCCA
>Ga0209023_10001957_pt1 | contig 26611 bp, 34 predicted proteins | sample LakOneMetagenome_FD_187468 | JGI IMG/M metagenome (GOLD analysis project Ga0209023, IMG submission 187468) | Freshwater and sediment microbial communities from Lake Erie, Canada (SPAdes) (version 2) | ecosystem: Environmental > Aquatic > Freshwater > Lentic | place: Lake Erie, Canada...
AACCTTCTTTGAAGGCGGCGGACGTTATGACGGTCTCGTGTCGCGCTTTCGCGGCGAGCCCGTGCCCGCGACGGGCTTCTCCATCGGTGTCTCGCGCCTGCAGGCCGCGCTCACGATGCTCGGCAAGATCGACACCAAGCCAGACATCGGCCCCGTCGTCGTGTTGGTGATGGATCGCAACGAGATCGCGCAGTATCAAAAGTTCGTCGCGACGCTGCGCAACGCAAATATCCGCGCGGAACTTTATCTCGGCAACCCGAAGAACAATCTCGGCGTGCAGTTCAAATATGCCGACCGCCGCAATTCGCCCTGTGTCGTCTTTCAGGGCGGCGACGAGAAAGCGCGCGGCGAAGTGCAGATCAAGGATCTAATCCTCGGCGCGCAGGTCGGCGGCGAAAGCCGAGAACAAGTAATCGACCGCGAAGCCTTCCTGCAAAAGCAGCAGGGTGAGGCGCAGGTCGCGGTCAAGGAAAGCGAACTGGTGGACGCGGTGCGCAAGGTGCTCGCGCGGCACAAGGTGGGTTGGGCGTAATCGAGATCACTGCGAAAAGCCCATTGTTGACAAGAAAACAAAGAAGCAAACGAGAGGAAACAAAATGCCCGAGATAACAGTGAACATGGCGGTAGGCCGCACCGACGAGCAGAAGGCCGGCATGATGCGCGACATCACGCAGGCGCTGGTGACAAACCTCGGCGTCGATGCGGAAGCCGTGGTGATCCAGATCAACGAAGCGCCGCTTGCCCACAAGATGAAAGGCGGCAAGACCTTCATTGAGCGCAAGGCGGCGGCGAAGTAGCCGCATGAGCGCGCTGGACAAAGTTACCGTCGGGATTCCGGGCGAGAAGTTCATCACCGTCACGCAGCAGATGACGGTGAAAAATTTTCTGGCCACCATGCCCGCGGTCTACGCGACCGCGATCATGATTCTCCACATGGAGGAGGCGGCCACGGCATCCATCGCGGGTCTGCTTCCGGACGGCCATGTCACCGTCGGGATGGATGTGAATGTACGCCATCTCGCTGCGACGCCGGTGGGCCGCACGGTAAAACTCATCTCGAGAGTGCGTCAGGTCGATGGCAAAAGCGTGGTGTTCGATGTCGAGGCTTGGGACGGTGACCGCAAGATCGGCGACGGCACCCACCGGCGCGGCGTCATCAATGTCGCGGCATTCCAGGCGCGTTTCGGCGTCGCCTGATCCTTTAGCCCGCCTCACGGATTTCTGATCGCATGTGCTTGGCGGTTATTGCGGGCGTGCGGCGATTGACGCTATTTTCAGGTTCGGCCTTCGATGGAGATGCGTGATGAAGTTCGCCGCGAGATTATTGCTGATTACACTGGCGGCTGTGCTGGTGTCCGGACAGGCTCATGCGCAGGGCAAGTCGCGTCCCGGCATGGCGACCGAGTCCAAGGGGCCGACTGAAGCCGACCGCCAAAACCGGATGGCGAAGGAAGAACAGGCCGCAAAGGCCGCAATGAAAAACGTGCCGGACTCGAAAGAGAAATACGATCCCTGGAAGATCGGGAAGTAAGGCCGCGCGCAGGCCGTCAGTGCTTCGGAGCCATGCCCTTCAGCGCCTGCATGTCCTTGATGTTGATCTTGACGCCGCCGGGCATGATCATGTCGCCGGCTTTCTGATCGGCCTTGCATGGCCCGGCCCACTTCGCTTCCATCATGGTCGAGGCTTCGCGTGCACCGGCGGGGCCGCTGCTGCTCTGGGTCGAGACTTTCACCGTATAGGCTGAGTTGAAGTCACCGTTGATCTCGGTATGCGTTGTCGAGTCGACGCCGCCGATCTTACAGGTCGAGTCGATGATCATGCCGGTCGCGGTCTTCTTCATGTCCTGCTTTGAGCACATCTCCTTGGCCATCGGACTGAAGGTCGTGCTCATGTCCTTGTCGGTATTGGCGTCGGTGCATTGCTGCATGGTCATCGCGGGCATCTGCGCGCCCGCGTTTATCTTGACCTCCCACAGGCCCGGCTTGCGGTTTGGCATCTCGACTGGATCCGCGAAGGCCGTCGCACCGCCGCAAAACATCATGATGCCGAGCGCACCAACGCTGGCACGCAACCTTGCCGGTGACATGGTCATGAACAGTCCTCCGCGAGGCCGTGATTGCAGGATTTAGTAAGCGGTCGTCAGCGGGCGATCGTAATTGCCCGGATGAACCCAGACGCAGGCAAAGGAAATATAGCCGCCATATTGGGCGTCCACGCCGGAGAGTTTCACGGACTTGCCGTAGCGGGCGCAGTGATTGACCGCCAGCGCCTTGATGTCCTCGCCGTTCTTGTAAAGCGAATAGGCAATGATCCCGCCGGTGTCGTTGCCCTTGAAGGGCGGCACCGTATCGATGTCGAACCAGGCGCTGGCCGGCGCGCAGACGAGCGTTCCCAAAGCAGCCGCCAAAATCGCCTTCACCGTTGTTCGCATCGTGCTCTCCATCGGAATCTTTCCCCACAATAGAGCGCCCGGCCGGACATGGAAAGAACGCCCGCGTCATTCACAAAGGGATGCCCGCCAAGTGTTGCCGCGCTGCACTTGACCGGCTGGCGGCTTCGCGGCACCTTCCGCCGCAACATCATCTCCGGATTCCGGCGGACCGCTTATGCGCGACCTTCTTTCAAAATTCAAAATCGCTGTGGTTGTGGCGCTCGGCGCTTGGGGTGCCCTGACGGCATTGAGCCAGCCAGTGCAGGCCGCCAGTTCGCTGGAGCGCGGCATTTATCTGTCCGGCCCGCGTTACGATGGCGATATGCGCGGCTGCGGCGAGGTCCTCTCGACGATTGCTGCGCAGTTCGCTGAAAAGGAAGGCAAGTTCTGGAATTCCGATCTCAGGATCACGGCCTATGAGGACGTGCATGAGGTGGCTTTCCGGGCCTGGGCCAGCAACAGCATCCCGCGCCGGTTCTGCACCGCCAGCGTCATCATGAACGACGGCAACGCCCGGCAGGTCCATTACTCGGTCATCGAGGACGGCGGCTTCGCCGGATTCGATTCGGGCGTCGAATGGTGCGTCGTCGGCCTTGACCGCAACTGGGCCTACAATCCGTCCTGCAAGGCCGCGCGGCCCTGAGCTTCATGCTTCTGTTTAGTGTAACGCCTCGCCCGCCTGCCGGTGGACGAGGCGAATTTGTTCTTGAAATGTTCTTTTGGCGTGCCTAGGCTTCAGGCATTGCAGGTGGGGGCGTCACGATGTTTTTGAAACGAGAAATTTTCAGGCTGCTGAGTGCTGTCATGGTCTTGGGTGTGCTGGCGGGCGCAAGCTCGGCCTCCGCGCAGGACCGGCGGCAGAATGCACCGGGCGAGTTCGATTTCTATGTACTGTCGCTGTCGTGGTCGCCGTCGTTCTGTCAGGCCGCGAGCGAGCGTGGCAATTCCGGTCGCGGCATCCAGACCCAGTGCGCCGGGCGGCCATTCTCTTTCGTCGTGCATGGGCTGTGGCCGCAATACGATCGTGGCTTTCCGAATTACTGCCAACGCCCGTCGCCGCGCCTCGACCGCAACATCATGACTTCTATGCTCGATCTGATGCCGGCGCCGGGACTGATTTACAACGAGTGGGACAAGCACGGCACCTGTTCGGGCCTCGGAGCGCGCGCGTATTTTGAAACCATCCGCAAGGCGCGCGCTGCCATCAAGATTCCCGCCGAATATCTCGAACTGGCCGATACAAAGATCGTAGCACCCGCCGAGATCGAGGACGCTTTCATCAAGGCCAATCCCGGCCTGTCCAGTTCGGCTATCGCCGTCACTTGCGACAGCAAGCGTGTCAGCGAAGTGCGCATCTGCCTGAGCAAAGATCTGCAATTCCGGTCCTGCGAGGAGATCGATCGCCGCGCCTGCCGCCGCGACAAGCTGGTGATGCCGCCGGTGCGCGGGGGCTGAGTCTAGCGTTACATTCGCCGCGCGATGTCGTAACACCTGCCGCATGAATTACCGTCACGCCTTTCATGCGGGAAACTTCGCCGACGTCGTCAAGCACATCGTGCTAGCGCGCATCCTCACCTATCTGCACGAAAAGCCCGCAGCGTTCCGCGTGATCGATACCCATGCGGGCGGGGGTCTTTACGATCTCACCAGCAGCGAGGCCGAGCGCGGCGGCGAATGGCGTAGCGGCATCGCGCGGCTGATGCAGGCGCGGCTGTCCGAACCGGTGGCAGCACTCGTCGCGCCCTATCTCGACATTGTGCGCGCCTTCAATCCGCAGCGCGATCTCACCGCTTATCCCGGATCGCCGTTGATCGCGCGCGCGTTGCTACGGCCGCAGGATTCATTGGTGGCGTGCGAACTGGAGCCTAACGCGCGCAAGCAACTGATCAGCAATCTGCGCCGCGATGTTCAGGCGCGCGTAGTCGATCTCGATGGCTGGACGGCGCTGCCCGCCTTTGTGCCGCCGAACGAGCGGCGCGGTCTTGTGCTGATCGATCCGCCATTCGAGAGTCGTGACGAATTTTCGAGGCTCGCAAAAGGTTTCGCGGCGGCTCACGCCAAATGGCCGACCGGCATCTACATGCTTTGGTATCCGGTGAAAGAACGCCGCGCGACGGACTCGCTGGCCAGCGATGTGGCGCGTGTCGCCAATGCAGGGGGCGGCGACGTCAAATGCCTGCGCGTCGAGTTCAGCGTCGCGCCGCCGACGCCCGAAGCAGGACTGGTCTCGGCAGGTTTGCTGATCGTCAACCCGCCCTGGACGCTGGCGAGTGAGTTGAAGTCGATCCTGCATGAACTTGAAAAACCGCTCGGGCAGGGCGGCGCGGGCCGCTACCGGGTCGAGGCGGTCAAAGCCTGAAAGCTCTGCGGACATTGCGCTGCAGCGCGAACGCGAAAAGCAAAAGCGGCAAAAATCTAAAAGCACCATGGCCAATTTGCCGGGAACAGTATTATGCTTGACGCGTGAAGGCTGGCTTTACGTCCCGCGTCCGCGAATGGTCGTAACGGAATGACGAGGCCCCAAGCGCATCCTTCCAAAGGGTGCACCCCAAGGCCGCTGCTTTTCCGGTTGTGAATCCGGTCAGGCCGATGCGCGTGAGCGCGGAGGCAAGGCAATGCGGGGAGGGGTTCCCGATGGCGATGACGGGTACGGTCAAGTTCTTCAATGCAGAGCGCGGTTACGGCTTTATCAAACCGGACGATGGCGGACGCGATGTGTTCGTCCACATCACGGCGGTCGAACGCGCGGGCCTGAAAGATCTGATCGAAGGACAGAAGATCACATTCGAAGTCGAACCGGATAAAAAGGGCAAAGGCCCGAAGGCGGTCGATCTCGTGGTGTCTTGAGCGATCTTGCGCGTGGCGATCTACGCCCGCGATCTGATCCGTTTCACATCATAAAAAATCCCGGGCGCGAGCCCGGGATCGAAAGGCGTTGACGCTGCTCTCGCGCGATCAGAAGCGATAATTGACGCCTACGCGCACGGTGCTGAAATTGTATCCGTTCGGCACGCCGGTGAGCGTGAAGTTCTTGTCGCTCAGATCGACATACAGATACTCGACCTTGGCAGACCAGTTCTGGTTCAGCGCAAACTCCGCGCCGACGCCAGCCGTCCAGCCGACCGAGCTATGGCTCTCCGAAACACCGAAGGCCTGCCCCTTCAGCTCACCGAAGGCGAGACCGCCGGTGCCGTACAGCAGGATGTTGTTGAACGCGTAGCCGATGCGGCCGCGCACGGTGCCGAACCACGGGTTGGAAAATTTCCACGGCGCGAATGTGTCGTCCGCCGAGTTGAGCTGCAGGTCGCCCTCGATGCCGTACACGATCGCGCCTGATTGCCAGTTGTAGCCGGCCTGAAGACCGCCCAGCACGCCTGAAGGCTTGGTGCCGTTGTTGCTGACATCGCCCCAGCCATAGCCGAGGTTGCCGCCGATGTAGGGACCGATCCAGCTATTGGCGAGCGGCTGGCTGACGGTGTAGGGCTGCGCGTAAGGTTGCGGGCGGCGGCCATACATGTCGGCGGCCTGCGCGGTGGCGCTCACACAAAGCGCGGTGGCAATCACTCCGCCCAAAATCGTCTTGCTCATTTCAGGTCTCCTCACGCGCGGTCCGGTTCTCGCCGGTCAACAAGTTCGTTTTGTGATGCGCGGGTCTGCCGCGCAGCGGGCCCGGATGGTTACGGAAGTCCGCATTTTTCATGTAAAATTTATCGATAGTTTTACGTTAAGCGGTCGTTAAGACGGTCTAACCGCCCGTTAACGTCCTTAAGAAAGTGTTACAAAGACGCCCTGCGGCGAAGTCCGCCGAGCCGATCCCGACGCGCACTTGGCTGGATGAATGTGCCGGTAGCCCCTAAATTGTGGTCATGATTCACGACACCTCCGATCCGACACAGCCGACCGATCAGCCGGTGCCGGACGCCGTACCAGTGGAACCGGCGGCGCGGAACCTGCGCGGGCAGGATGTCGATCCGGCGTCGATTGCGCCGGACGAGGACGAGGAGGCGCGTCTACCAGAACAGGTGGACGACAGTACGGACCTCGCGAACGAAGGCACGCTTGCCATCGGCCGTGCGGCCATCGAGCGCGCCGTGAAACTCGCGCCGACGTCTGCCGGCGTCTATCGCATGCTCAACGCTGCTAACGACGTGCTCTATGTCGGCAAGGCCAAGAGCGTGAAGAAGCGGCTGGCATCCTACGCGCGACCCACGGGAAATCCGGCGCGCATTGCCCGCATGATCGCGGCAACGGTGAATGTGGAAATCATTTCCACGGGGACCGAGACTGAGGCGCTACTGCTGGAAGCCAATCTCATCAAGCAGCTTCGCCCGCGCTTCAACGTGCAACTGCGCGACGACAAATCATTTCCCTATATTCTGATCACCGGCGATCACTGGGCACCGCAAATTTTGAAACATCGCGGCGCGCAGACAAGGCCGGGCCGTTACTTCGGGCCGTTTGCTTCTGCTGGCGCGGTGGGCCGCACCATCACCGCTCTGCAACGCGCATTCCTTGTGCGCTCCTGCACCGACGCTTTCTTCGAGAGCCGCACGCGGCCGTGTCTGCTGTATCAAATCAAGCGTTGTGCGGGGCCGTGCACCGGCGAGATCGATTTTCCCGGCTACACCGAATTGGTGCGTGAGGCGAACGAGTTTCTCTCCGGCCGCTCGCGGCTGGTGAAACAGGAACTCGCGGGCGAAATGGAGAAAGCGTCCGAAGCGCTGGAGTTCGAAAGTGCGGCCCTTTATCGCGACCGTCTTGCGGCGTTGTCCGCGATCCAGTCGCAGCAGGGTATCAATCCGCGCACGGTGGAAGAAGCGGACGTGTTCGCGATCTATCAGGAGGGCGGCTATTCCTGCGTCGAAGTGTTCTTCTTCCGCACCGGCCAGAACTGGGGCAACCGCGCTTACTTCCCGCGCGCCGACAAGTCGCTCGGTCCCGATGAAGTGCTCGGCTCGTTCCTCGCGCAATTCTACGACGACAAGCCGCCGCCGAAGATGATCCTGCTGTCGCATCGCATTGAGGATCAGGATTTGCTCGGCGAGGCGCTGTGCGTAAGAGCCGGATACAAGGTCGAGGTGCTGACGCCTCAGCGGGGCGAAAAAAAAGAACTCGTGACGCATGCGCTGACCAATGCGCGCGAGGCGCTTGGCCGCAAGCTGGCCGACACTGCGACCCAGACGCGGCTGTTGCAGGGACTGGCAACAGTGCTCGCACTGCCGCGCGTGCCCCGGCGCATCGAGGTTTATGACAACAGCCACATCCAAGGCACCAATGCGGTGGGCGCGATGATCGTCGCCGGGCCTGAAGGCTTTCTCAAAAATCAGTATCGCAAGTTCAACATCAAGTCCGAGGGCCTCACCCCCGGCGACGACTACGGCATGATGCGCGAAGTGCTGGAGCGCCGGTTCAAGCGGCTGCTGAACGAGGCACCGGGCGGCGATGCGCCGGCGAAGGAGGACGATAGCGTTCCGCAATGGCCCGATTTGGTTGTCATCGACGGCGGGCAGGGTCAGCTCAACGCCGTGCGCGAGATTTTTGCCAGCCTGAACCTGACCGATGTGTCCCTGATCGCGGTGGCCAAGGGGCCGGATCGTGACGCCGGGCGGGAGACCTTGTTCATGCCCGGCAAACCCTCGATCAAGCTCGAGCCGCGCGACCCGGTTCTGTATTTTATCCAGCGTCTGCGCGACGAGGCGCATCGTTTTGTCATCGGCTCGCACCGCAAGCTGCGCAAAAAGGACATCCGCGAGGCCGGATTGCAGGAAATTCCCGGCATCGGGCCGTCACGCAAACGTGCTCTGCTGCATCACTTCGGGACGCTGAAGGAGATCGAGCGGGCCTCGGTGGCCGACCTCGGCAAGGTTCCGGGCGTCAGCGCTGAGAGTGCCCGCAAAATCTACGATTTCTTTCATCCGGGCCGGAGTTAACAGCGGCGAAAGGCCTCGTTTTAGAGAACCCCGAAATGCGTCCACCGGACTGTTGACGCGGACGTTTTCGCAGTATTGGTAGCCGCATGGTCAGCATCGTCACTCCAAAACCGGCAAAGCGGCGGCTTTCTCTGCCCAACATCCTTACCTATTCCCGGATCGCGGCCATTCCGGTGGTGATCGGCTGCATGTACGCGCAGTCGATTCTGGGTGGGCCGCTCTGGCTGCGCTGGGTCGCGCTGTTCGTCTTCATCCTTGCGGGCGTTACGGATTTTCTCGACGGCTATTACGCGCGAATCTGGGACGCACAGTCCGCGCTCGGCCGGATGCTCGATCCGATTGCCGACAAGCTGCTGGTGGCGTCGTGTCTCCTGATGCTGGCGGCCGACGAAACCATCCGTGGCTGGTCGCTGTGGGCGGCCATCGTGATTCTGTGTCGCGAAATTCTCGTCTCCGGCCTGCGCGAATATCTCGCAGTCATCCGCATCAGCGTTCCGGTGTCGCATCTGGCAAAATGGAAAACCACGGTGCAACTCGTGGCCATCGGTTTTCTGATTGCAGGTGAAGCTGGCGAAGCGATCCTGCCGCCCACCATCCTGATCGGTATCGTGCTGTTGTGGATTTCTGCGATCCTGACTCTCTACACAGGATGGGATTATCTGCGCGCGGGCATCCACCATCTCACCGAGGAAGACCGGTGAAGGTTCTCTACTTCGCATGGGTGCGCGAACGCGTCGGCAAGACGGAAGAAACTGTTGAGCCGCCGTCCAATGTGCGCACGGTCGCGGACTTGATGCAGTGGCTGGTCGCGCGTGGCGAGGAATATGCCAATGCGTTTGCTTCGCCGAAGACGATCCGTGCCGCCATCGATCATACTCATGTAAAATCCGACACTGCGATTGCAGGCGCGCGCGAAATCGCATTCTTCCCGCCGATGACCGGCGGCTGATTTTTCAATGTCTGCCCCCGTAACCATCCGCATCCAGTCCGCCGACTTCGATATCGCGGCGGAAATGGCAGCGCTGACCAAAAGCAACACCGACATCGGCGCAGTGGTGAGTTTCTCCGGCATCTGCCGTGGCGGCGAGGGCGATAAAGCCATCACGGCTATGACGCTGGAGCATTATCCCGGCATGGCGGAAGCCGAGATCGCGCGGCATGTGTCCGAAGCGATATCGCGCTGGCCGCTCAACGGCGTGACGGTGATCCATCGTTACGGTCGCGTGGTGCCCGGCGACAACATCGTGCTGGTGCTCACTGCGTCGGTGCATCGTGAAGCCGCGTTTCAGGCAGCGGAATTTCTGATGGATTATCTGAAGACCAATGCGCCGTTCTGGAAATCCGAGGAACGGGCGGGCACTGGGACTCAATGGGTCGATGCACGCGCCGATGATGACAGCGCAACGGCACGGTGGAACAAGTAATGGCGAAGCGGGCGAAGGCGACGGTGAAGCGCAAAGCGTCGCGCAAGGTCGGGCGCAAGGCCGCCAAGACAACACGCAAGGCCGCGCCGAAGAAAACGGTTGGCGCAAAGAAAAAAACTGCACGTAAGCCGGTTCCAGCGAAGACCTTAAAGAAACCGGCGGCGAAAGCACCGACCGCTGCCGCGCTCGTGCGCGAGGCCGTGCGGCGCTATGCGAAGTCCGATCTTGTGTTCGCGCATGGCACGACCGATCCGGTGGCGGAAGCGGCCTTCCTGCTATGCGAGACAATGGGCGTGCATCCGGCCGAGTTCGACCGCATCGCCCGCAAGCCAGTGACGCGCGCGCATGCCGCGCGCTTCCGCGATCTGGTCGCGCAGCGGATCACGACGCGCAAACCCGCCGCCTACCTCGTCAACAAGATGTATATGATGGGATGGCCCTTCTACGTGGACGAGCGCACCATCGTGCCGCGCTCCTTCGTCGGCGAACTGCTCGAGACCCACTTCGACGGCGACGGGCTTTCGCTGATCGATCCTGCGCGCGTGCGCCGCGTGTTAGATCTGTGCACCGGTTCCGGCTGTCTGGCCATTCTGGCAGCGGTGCATTTTCCAGATGCGCAGGTCGATGCGGTCGATCTCTCCGCCGATGCGTTGGCGGTGGCCGCGCACAACGTCGCTCTCTACGGTTTTGAGGATCGCGTGACGCTTTATCGCGGCAATCTGTTCGAGGCCGTCGGCGATGCGCGCTACGACCTCATCATCACCAATCCGCCTTATGTCGATGCGGACGGCATGGCGGGCTTGCCGCAAGAATGTCTGCACGAGCCGTCAATGGCCTTCGATGGCGGCGACGACGGCCTCGACCTCGTTCGCAAAATTCTGGATCAGGCCAAGAAACACCTGACGCCGGACGGCGGCTTGTTGTGCGAAATCGGCCGTGGCCGCAATGTGCTCGGGGATGCTTTTCCAAACCTGCCGCTGCTCTGGCTCGACACCGAAGACTCGGACGGCGAAGTGTTCTGGATTTCGGCTGAGGCGTTGTAGCTCAAGCCTTCACCCGGCTGGCCGAAAGCCAACCGGGTAGGATTTGGTGTTTAGGAAACTTTCCTCACCCATCCATGCGGATCGGGCGCGCGGCCATACTGGATATCGACCAGCTTTTTGCGCAGTCCCATCGCGACCGGACCGGCCACGCCGCCGTTGATGAGGAAGTCGCCGCTCGCGGAGCGCACCTTGCCGATCGGCGAGATGACAGCCGCTGTGCCGCAGGCAAACGCCTCTTTCAGCTTTCCGCTGGCCGCGTCCGCGCGCCACTGGTCGATGGTGTAGGTCTCCTCGCGTACAGTCACGCCAGTATCTTTCGCCAGCGCGATAATCGAGTCGCGGGTGATGCCGGGCAGGATGGTGCCGAGCGGCGGCGTCGCGAGCGAGCCGTCCTCGAACACGAAGAACACGTTCATGCCGCCGAGTTCTTCAACATAGCGGCGCTCGACCGCATCGAGGAACACAACCTGGTCGCAGCCATGCTCGATAGCTTCGGCTTGCGCGCGCAGACTGGCCGCATAGTTGCCGCCGCATTTCACCGCGCCGGTGCCGCCGATGGCGGCGCGCGTGTAATTCTCAGACACCCAGATCGACACGGGCGCAGGGCCGCCCTTGAAATAGGAGCCGACTGGTGAGGCGATCACCGCAAAGATATATTCCGCCGACGGCTTCACGCCGAGGAACACTTCATTGGCAATCATGAATGGCCGCAGATAAAGACTGCCTTCGCCGCCGGGCATCCACGCGCGATCCATGCGCACGAGCTGCTCGACAGCCTCGATGAACACGGGTTCGGGCAGCGGCGCCATCGCCATCCGGTCGGCGGAGTTCTTGAAGCGGCGCGCATTGGCGTCGGGACGGAACAGGTTCACGCCGCCGTCGTCGCGCTTGTAAGCCTTGAGGCCTTCGAAAATTTCCTGCGCGTAATGCAGCACGGCTGTCGCCGGATCGAGCGAAAAATTCGAGCGCGCCTCGACACGCGCGCTGTGCCAGCCCTTGCCCTGGCTGTAGCGAACCACGGCCATGTGATCGGTGAACACCCGGCCGAAACCCGGATCGGCGAGCTTCGCGTTGCGCTCGGCGTCAGGCGTCGGGGTCGCGGCGGGGCGGGATTCAAAATCCAGCAGCACCGCGCCGTCGATTTTATCGAACGAAACTCCCATGGCGTCCTCCAGATCGGCCGGCCCGTCTTGAGGTCGGCAGGTGCTCGTTCGTTTGTCGTGAGCGGTTAAGTCCAGTATGTTTCGTGCAATGTCGAGCGACAATCGCACAGCGGAAAATTTCGCTTCGTATCCCGCAGGACGCCGCTGTTTTCAAACACTTCAGAGGCAGCTCGGGAGACGAAATAATCGAATATTTCGTGTAGCTTGCTGTTTTTGTAACATTGAAACCAAGATATGTCAATATGGCTGACATAAATTTCAAAGCTAATGGGACTGGCCTCACTGGCTCGAAAGAGGGTGTGGACGGGCCGGACCCGCGCGCCGACCTGCGCTGGGATATCATCGAGCTGCTGTTCTTCGCCTATCGCGATTTCGTCGGCGATGCCGATCATGTGCTGGAAGAGTTCGGCTTCGGCCGCGCCCACCATCGCGTGGTGCATTTCGTCACCCGCTATCCGGGTCTGAAAGTCGCAGACCTGCTGGATGTGCTGCGCATCACCAAGCAGTCGCTCGGCCGTGTGCTGAAGCAGCTATTGGATGAGGGCTACATTGTGCAGAAGGCAGGCGACGCCGACCGTAGGCAGCGTCTTCTTTTCGCCACGGCAAAGGGCGAGGCCCTTGTGGCGAAGCTCGCCGGGCTGCAGACCGCGCGCATCACGAGCGCGCTCGAAGGAATCGGCGCGGCAGGCGGAGACGGTGCGCGGCAGTTCCTGCTCGGCATGATCGATCAAACCGACCCGGACAAGGTGCTCGAAGCCATTCTCAAAACCGGCCGCAAGGCGAAGGATGCAAGGTGATCGAGGCCCTGACCACTGATCGCGCGCGCGTGCAGCCTGCGGACGATGCACCGCATCTGCTACTGGTGGACGACGATCGCCGCATCCGCGATCTGTTGTCGCGGTTTCTGTCCGGCGAAGGCTATCGCGTTACCACCGCGAAAAGTGCGGCGGACGCGCGCGCAAAGCTTGGCGGTTTGCATTTCGATCTGCTCATTCTCGATGTCATGATGCCCGGTGAGACCGGCTTCGATCTGGCGCGCTCCATCCGTGTGTCGTCGACAGTGCCGATCATCATGCTCACCGCGCGGCATGAAGCCGAAAGCCGCATCGAGGGCCTGCAGATCGGCGCCGACGATTATGTTGCAAAGCCGTTTGAGCCGCGCGAACTGATCCTGCGCATCGCCAACATCCTCAAGCGCGCCGCGCCGGTCGTCGCGCCAGCGGTGGAATCGGTCGCGTTCGGGCCTTATGTGTTTCATCTGGAGCGCGGCGAATTGCGCGACGGCGAGAAGGTGATCCACCTCACCGACCGCGAGCGCGACATGCTGCGCATTCTCTCCACAACGCCCGGCGACACCGTTCCGCGCAGCGCATTGACCGGCGGCGACGGCACCGTGAACGAGCGCGCCGTTGACGTGCAGATCAACCGGCTGCGGCGCAAGATCGAACGCGATCCGGCCAATCCGCTGTTTTTGCAGGCCGTGCGTGGCGTCGGTTATCGCCTCGTCGCGTCGCCTTGAGTTAGGGCGTGGCACCATGAGCACGCTCGACACCGGCCTCACCATCATCCGCACTGCGTCGCGCCGCTTGTCGAATGCGAGCGGCTGGCTTGGCAACTGGTTCAAAGAACTGATGCCGAAAGGGCTGTATGCCCGCGCGCTGCTCATCATCATCGCGCCGATGGTGATCCTGCAGTCGGTGGTCGCCTTCGTATTCATGGAGCGGCACTGGAACACGGTGACTCGTCGTCTGTCAGCCGCCGTTGTGCAGGACGTCTCGGCGCTGATCGATGTCTATAAATCTTTTCCGCAGGACAAGGACCGCGTTCAGATCAAGCGGATCGCCCAGCAGCGCCTGGGGCTGGTGGTGGATTTCCTGCCCGTGAACGATATGCCAGCGCCGGGGCCGAAGCCGTTCTTCTCGCTGCTCGATCAGACGCTGTCGGTGCAACTCAGCCGCCAGATCGCGCGGCCATTCTGGATTGACACCGTCGGCCGTTCGTCGCTGGTCGAAATCCGCATCAAGCTCGACGACACGGTGATGCGGATCTTCGCGCAGCGCAGCGCGGCCTACGCCTCCAACTCCGAGATTTTCATTTTCTGGATGCTCGGCACCTCGTCGATCCTGCTGATCGTCGCGGTGCTGTTCCTGCGCAACCAGATCAAGCCGATCCTGCGGCTCGCCAATGCCGCCGAGAGTTTCGGCAAGGGCCGCGAAGTGCCGGACTATCGTCCGCGCGGCGCGCGCGAGGTCCGCGCAGCAGCCGTGTCGTTCATGGAGATGAAGGCACGCATCGAGCGCAGCATCGAGCAGCGCACGGCGATGCTGGCTGGCGTGTCGCATGATCTCCGCACCATCCTGACGCGCTTCAAGCTGGAAATGGCGTTGATCGGCGATAGCCCGGAAGTGGAGGGCATGCGCAAGGACGTGGACGAGATGAGCGCCATGCTTGAGGCGTATCTCGCCTTCGCGCGCGGCGACAGCGGCGAACAGGCACAGCCGACCGACATGGAGCAGGCGCTGGAAGAATTGCGCAGCGACTCTGAGCGGCACGGCCATACGGCTAGCGTAGTGTTTCACGGTCTGCCGGTGGTCATCGTGAAGCCTGCCGCGTTCAAGCGGTGCATCGCGAACCTTGTCTCGAACGCAGGGCGTCATGCCAAGACGATAGCGATCACCGGCCATCGCGATCATCGCTATCTCACAGTGACGGTGGATGACGACGGGCCGGGCATTCCGGCGGAGATGCGCGAGGAAGTCTTCAAGCCGTTCCTGCGGCTGGACGATGCGCGCAATCAGGACGAGGGCGGCACAGGCCTCGGTCTTGCGATTGCGCGTGACATCGCGCGTTCGCATGGTGGCGACATCACGCTGAGCGACAGCCCGATGGGCGGCCTGCGCGCGACGGTCCGCGTGCCGGTGTAGTTACTTCGCCAGATCCTTCGACCTCTTGGTCGCTGCGGCCACCGCGCGCTCCAGCAGCGGCTGGAATCCATCCGCGCCCATCAGCACATCGAGTGCTGCCGCCGTCGTGCCACCGGGCGAGGTGACATTCTTGCGCAAGGTCGCGCTGTCGAGATCGGACTGACGAAGCAATTCGCCTGACCCGGACACTGTCGCGCGTGCGAGCTTGGTGGCCAGCGCTTCGGGCAATCCTGCAGCTACACCGGCCCGCGCGAGTTCTTCCGCCAGCAGAAACACGTAAGCCGGGCCCGAGCCGGACACGGCGGTCACCGCATCCATCAACGATTCATCGTCCACCCATTCGACATCGCCTGTGGCGCGGAGCAGCGCATCGGCGACTGCACGCTGTTCGGATGAAACTCCGCTCGCGGCAACAGCCACCGTGATGCCGCGCCCGATGGCGGCGGGTGTGTTCGGCATGGCGCGGATCACCTTGCCGCCGCAGGCCTCGGCAATCCCGGCGATGGTGGTGCCCGCCATGATCGATGTGACGAGCGTCGAGGGGCCGACCAGCGATTTGAGTTGCGGAGCGGCTTCGCGAAACATCTGCGGCTTGACGGCGACCACCAGCACATCGGCCTTGAGGCCCTTCGTGTCCGGATTAACTTTCACGCCGCGCGAAGCAAAGCCGCGCGTCTCGTCGGAAGGATGCGGCTCAATCACCACCACGCTTTTGGCGTCGAGGCCCCCCGCGAGCCAGCCGGACAACATCGCGCCGCCCATCTTGCCTGCACCGGCAAGCACGAGGGTGCCTGAGAAGTTTTTCAGCGCGTCGGAGGAGGACATCAGTCAAATCCTGTTCAGTCGTTTGCAGGATTTATAATCATCATGGCCGCACTTGTCCCGGCCATCCCGATGGGGCGATAGCACCGTTGGGTTGCTTTAAGCCTCGCCCTCGGTGTCGAACATCGCAGCCGTCATGGCTTCGGACGCGGTTTTGCCCGCCCAGATGACGAATTGCAGCGCCGGATAGTATCGCTCGCAGGCGTGCAGCGCGCTCTCCAGCATCATTTCGCATTGCGCCGGAGAGGCGATCAATCCGCCGGGCAGGATCAGCGCCTGCCGGTACATGATCGAACCGGTCGCGGTCCAGATATCGAAATGGCCGAGCCATAATTGCTCGTTGATCGCCGCGATCAGCCGCTGCGCCTCGGCGCGCCGCGCTTGCGGAACCTTCATGTCGAACGCGCAGGCCAGATGCAGCGCGTCGATGCTCGGCATCCAGGTGAACGAGAGCTGATAGTCGGTCCACTGTCCGCGCGAGAGAATGGTGAGTTCGTCCTCGCCCGATCGTTCGAACGACCAGTCGTTGGAAGAAGCGATTTCTTCGACCACCGAGAGCGGGCTGTTCCGCGAATCCGTCGAGATGTCCAGAAGGGACATGCTGCCTTCATCCTTTGTTGATGGGATGCAAACGCTGAACGAACGCAAGGAACGCGCGACGATCGCCGCTTCGAAGGATGCCCGTTTGCGATTCAGATTTGAACCGAAGTGCAATGACAACCCGTGACTGGATTGATCAGTGATTTGCCGACTCCGCGCAATGACGCGCTGAATCTCTTTCCACAGGCAATCGGTGAAATCGCTGATTCATCAACAGGAAGCGCAAGGCCTGTGGATGCGCGATGTCATTTCGCCGCGACGACTCAATTCATGAGTCGATCCATGGGCTTATCGCGAAAGCACGCGCGCTCTCGCGTATGGGGGGTGAGAACAAAACGGAATCGGATTCGCGGATTGCGAGTCGCGCGGGTTCATCTCGCGCGAAACGAGTCTGGTTCCTGAAAAAATCTTATGGAAGCAGAAGTCAGTCGAACAGGCTGGAGACTGACTCTTCCGAGGCGGTGCGGCCGATGGCTTCGCCGATCAGCGACGAGATCGACAGCACGCGGATATTCGGTGCCTTGCGCATCGCGTCGGTTGGCTGGATCGAGTCGGTGATGACCAGTTCCTTCAGCCGCGATGCGGTGATGCGCGCCACCGCGCCGCCGGAGAGAACGCCGTGGGTGATATAGGCGTAAACGTCCTTCGCGCCGTTGGCGAGCAGGGCGTCGGCCGCGTTCACCAGCGTTCCGCCGGAGTCCACAATGTCGTCGACCAGGATGCAGGTATAGCCCGCGACATCGCCGATCACGTTCATGACTTCGGATTCGCCGGCGCGCTCGCGGCGCTTGTCGATGATGGCCAGCGGCGCGTTGATGCGTTTGGCGAGACCGCGTGCGCGGACCACGCCGCCCACGTCCGGCGATACGACCATGACGTTGGCGAGATCGAACTTGTCTTTGATGTCCTTCACCATCACTGGCGAGGCGTAGAGGTTGTCGGTCGGAATATCGAAGAAGCCCTGAATCTGCCCTGCATGCAGGTCCAGCGTCATCACGCGATCCGCTCCGGCATGGGTGATCAGGTTAGCGACCAGCTTGGCCGATATCGGCGAACGCGATCCGACTTTGCGGTCCTGCCGCGCATAGCCGAAATAGGGAATCACAGCAGTGATGCGGCGTGCGGAAGCGCGGCGCAGCGCATCGGTGATGATCAGCAATTCCATCAAATGATCGTTGGCGGGAAACGATGTCGACTGGATGATGAACACATCCGAGCCGCGCACGTTTTCCAGAACCTCGACGAAGATTTCGTTGTCTGCGAAGCGTCGCACGCTGGCCTTCGCCAGTTGCAGATTCAGCACCGACGCAATCTCTGCGGCCAATTCAGGATTTGAATTGCCGGCTACCAGTTTGATGGAGCCATTCTTCGCTGAAATTGCAGTCTCTCCTCGCGAGGTGGGGGAAACGCTTTTCAACATGATATCAGCCGCCCGTGAAACCCGTGCTCTTCGCACGCGCGAGGTGATACCAAGGACCGAATAAGGCTGGCAATATGACGCAGCCGGTTTTGCCGGGTTTTCCTGCGAAACGTGACTTTTGCACCCTTATTGAGCGCTGAACGCCAGCGTCTGCATCTGAATCGAAGCCAATTCGGGCCGATTTCCGTCCGTTTGCGCGATGGCAGGACCGGATCGCGGAACGGCGGGACCGGGTTCATCCTGCACAGGCGCGGTTCCGGTGATGAGACCGTTCAGCCCATTCAGCCCGGCGACCGCGATTCGGCGCATCATCTGGTCGTCAGCAACCGTCCAGGCGTCGCGGCCGCCTTTGCCCGCAGGCTCCTCGCCACTGAGGCGCAGCGCGCGTTGCTGGTTTCCGTCATACACGTCCCACACCCACGCGATGGTGGTTCGTCCGCGCCGGACTTGCGCCGACAGATAGCTGCGGATGCGATACGAGGCCTGTGCTTCGCGCGATACGACGGTGAAACTGCGGGATGCGGACTCTGTTTCCAGCGCGCGCACCAGCCGGTCGAACACCTGCTGCGGCGGGCCGTCCACGGATTCGAAGGCAACGGTCGGGCCGAACGATGAGCCGGTCGAGACGTTCATCGCGCTGCCGCCGGCACAGCCGGACGTGATGCACAGTGCGGCGAACAGCGCGGGCAGGCGCAAGCGACGGAGGGACACTCCGCACCATGCACGCATTCCGGAACTCATACGCGACGCCATCCGCAAATCCCTGTCCCGCGGGCATCTGACGTGCCGCTGGGCCGGATCGAGCGATACCGTTAAAATCCGTTAAGGTCTAGGGCAGGGAGAGGCTGCGCGGCCTTCATCCATTCAGCACAATGGCGTGGATGTTGCGGCCGTAGTCCGGTTCCTTGCGGTGGGTGGTGCGGCGATAACTGAAGAACCGCTGGTCCGCATAGGTATCCACACCGACATCGTCGATGGTGCGAATGCCCGCGTGCTCGAGCCGCTGCCGGATGAAACCCGCCAGATCGAACATCGCGTGATCCGCGCGCGTGGACGGGACGAAAAAGCGCGCGTTGTTTTTGTCGCTCGCAGTGAATTGTGTGACGAACTCTGCGCCGACTTCGTAAGACGCCTGCCGGATCAGCGGGCCGATGGCCGCGATCAGATTGCCGCGGGATGCGCCGAGCTTTTCCATTGCTGCAATCGTATTCTCGAGCACGCCGCCAATCGCGCCTTTCCAGCCGGAATGGGCCGCGCCGATGACGCGCGCGTTCGGATCGACGAACAGGATCGGCCCGCAATCCGCCGCCGTGACGCCGAGCGCGAGGCCGGGCACATTCGTCACCATCGCATCGACGCGCGGACGCTGCTCGACATCCCACGGCGCGGTGGCGACCGCCACATCGGGCGAATGAATCTGGAATGCGGTGAGAAAATGCGAGGGCGCGACGCCGACATGCTCCGCCATGCGCCGACGGTTTTCGGTGACGTGATCCGGATTGTCGTCCGAGCCGACGCCGCCGTTGAGGCTTTCATAGAGCCCGGTGGAAACACCGCCCTCGCGGGTGAAAAACGCATGGCGCAAACCCGGCACAGCCGCAAGCAGCGGCGATCCGAGCTTCACAATTTCGCTCCGGCAGTTGTGACCGTTCGCGCCACTGGATCGGACAACGCGGCCAGCACCTTGATTGACGGATGCGAAATGCCGAGCACTTTGAACAGCGAACCCATGCCTTCAGGGCTCGGGCCGGTGAGGCGGGCAAGGCCAGCGGTTGTCACCTTGCGGCTATCCTCGCTGGCATTTTTCATCAGCGCCTGCGCGCGGTTCTCGATGCCGAGCCGCTTCAAGAACGTGCCTTGTTCGACGGGGCCATGCGCGCGTGCGCCGACGGATTCCGCGGCGCGGGCGAGGGCCTGAAAATCCACATGCGCGGTGACGTCAGCCATACCTGCATTCTTCAGCGGATTGGTGAAGTTGTGCCGCGCGACTGCTTGGAACGTATCGCCCGCGTCGCTGCGCGCGTGACCGTAATCAACAATCAGCGCAGCTCCGCCCTGATCGCGCAGCCGCCGTGCGATGGTAATCATCGCATTGTCAGGGCGCCATTCGAAGATCGCGCCGTTCGGCGCGGCGCGTACCTGCGGCGGCAGCAGTACCTCGAAGCGCGGCAGCGTCTTTTTCACGATTCCATAGGATAGAACGTCATCGTCGATTTCGATAACGCGCTCGTGCCATCCCATTTCCGTCTTCACGGCCTGATGGATCGGCAGCGCGTCGAAAAATTCATTGGCGAGAATAATCGCCGGACCGTCCGGCACGTCCTCGATGCTGTCGTACCATTCCACGTGCGCGGCATCAGCCAGCTTGTGACGCTGCTTTTCGCGGAGCGTCGGACTGGCCTCGACCAGATGCACGCTGATGGCTTCATGGAAAGCGGGCAAAATGCGAACCGCGCGCAGCGCGTCCGCCATCATGGTGCCGCGGCCGGGTCCAAGTTCAATGAATTTCACTTCGCTCGGCGAGCCCATTGCGCTCCACACCGACGCCGCCCACAGCCCGATCAGTTCGCCGAACATCTGGCTGACTTCGGGCGCGGTGACGAAGTCGCCGTCACGTCCGAGTGGGTCGCGCTTGAGGTAATAACCGTATTCCGGATGCGTCAGACAAATCTGCATATAGCGCGACACCGGCATAGGGCCGGATGCGGCGATCTGCTTCCTGATCAGGGTCTCGAGCGGCGGATAATCGGACACGGTAATCTTTCAAAGGCAATCATAACTGGTTAGTGGAACTTACCGTGCAATTGAATATCGTTTTACCAGTAATATTAACAGGTCAGCCCTTGGCGGCGGTTGTCCCGGCGGCGCGGGGTCCGCGCCGGATCGCCGCGCCCATGAAGGCAAGACCGGCCAGGATCATCGGCACCGACAGCAACATGCCCATGGTCAGCCCGCCCCACAGGAAGCCGAGTTGCGGATCGGGCTCGCGGAAGAACTCGCTGGCGATGCGGGCAAGGCCATAAACCGTCGCGAACGCGCCGATGATGAAGCCGGGCCGCTTCAGCGCGCCGCCCCGGATCATCAGCGCCAGCAAGATGAACAGCAGCACGCCTTCAAGCCCGGCTTCATAAAGCTGGCTTGGGTGGCGCGGCAGCGGTCCGCCATTCGGAAACACCATCCGCCACGGCACGCTGGCGTCCGCAGTGCGCCCCCATAATTCGCTGTTGATGAAATTCGCCACGCGCCCGAGCAGCAGGCCGATGGGGCCGACCGCGCAGGTGACGTCGCCGAGCGACAGCACGGAGATTTTCCGCGTCCAGCCGAACAGCAGCACCGCGACCACGCAGCCGAGAAAGCCGCCGTGGAACGACATGCCGCCGGTCCACAGCTTGAGTATTTCCATTGGGTGCTGCGCGAAGAACGGCAGGTTATAGAACAGCACATAGCCCGCGCGGCCGCCGAGAATGATGCCGAGCGTGACCCACAGGATGAAATCGTCGAAATCCAGCACCGTGAACGGAGCCTTGCCGCCCCAGAGCCGCTCGCTGCGAATGATCCTGCGGGCATAAAGCCAGCCCAGCACGATGCCGCCGATATAGGCCAGCGCGTACCAGCGGATCGCGATAGGCCCGATGGCGATGGCCACGGGGTCGAAAACCGGAAAGGCGATGGTCAGCAGGGGCAAGGCGATTTCCATCGGCGCGCGAATGGCTTATTGCGATGGCTTCTTACATCTTGCGCCGTGCCAATGCCATCACCATTGTCTGGACAAGCAACCTGCGGCAACCGGCCTTCGGAGTTTCACGATGACCCAGACCAGCAACCGTTTTTTCGATGAGATCGCGCGCCTGATGAACGACGCCACGGGCGCTGCCCAGGGCGTCAAGCGCGAGGTCGAAACCGTAGTGCGCACGCAAGCGGAACGCATCCTGCGTGACCTCGATCTGGTCAAGCGCGAGGAATTCGACGCGGTGAAAGACATGGTCAAGCTGGCGCGCGAGGAGAACGAGGCGCTCAAAGCGCGCATCGACGCGCTGGAGAAGAAGAGCGGCCCCATCGCGGAGACTTAAATCTTTCTCCCTCTCCGGCAGCGGAGAGGGAGAAGCCGATCATGACGCGTATTGCGCGATGCCGTTGCCGAACGACCAATTTTCCTTCGCTACTTCTACCAGACCGATGAACACGTCCTCGCGGCGGATTTTAAGCTGCGTGTGCAAATCGTCGGCGATGCGCTTGTAGAATGCCTTCTTCATATCGACGGTCCGTCCGGCATTCAGCGTGATCTGAATGAGGACAATGTCCTTGCTGTATTCGATGCCGAGATAGCTCTTGGGAAAGTTCAGTTCTTCGGGCGCATGCTCGGTGATGACCTGAAACTTGTCGTCGGCCGGGACATTGATGGTCTCTGTCATCGCCGTGTAGATGATTTCACCGATGGTCTTGCGATATTCGGCGGACTTGCCCTTGGCGAGATCGACGCGAACGAACGGCATGGTCAGGCTCCTTGAACATTTGTGAGTGAGAAACTGGCTTAAGCTGCTTTGCGCTTTTTCCCGCGCGACCCCGGCGACTCTTCGAAATCAGCGGCACCAGAAAGCGCCTGCAATTTCTCGAGTGTATCGATCAGCGGATCACCCTTGCGGGCCGCGAAAATTTCCTTGGCCGATGCAAGAATCTGATCCTGCGCCACGCGCCAGCTTGGAATAGCGGCATCGAGTTTTCTTGCGCCTGCTTTGCTCAAGCTGATTTTTTTCTCGCGTCCGTCTTTTGTCGTGTCGAACCTGATCCAGCCCGCCGCGTCGAGAATTTTGACATTGCGCGAGATGGTGGTGGTGTCGAGAACGACTTCCTCCGCAAGCTCGCGGAAGGTGGCCGCACCGAGCCGCTGCAACGCGCGCAGCAGCGAAAACTGCGTGATGCGGATGTCGTGATCCTTAAGGGCAGCGTCGTAAAGGCGCGTCAACGCCCGTGACGATCGGCGGAACTGGGTGCAGTAGCATTCGGTGAACATGGGATCGGTTTATACCAATCTAGATGCAGGTACAACTAATAAACTTGCATGTACATCTATTTTTGATATCGTGTCGGCAATCACAAAAAGGAGGATCGCTCATGCCGACCTACACCGTAACGACTGCCAATGTGTCGTTGTCCCGTGACCAGAAAGGTCGCATTGCCGAAGTCATCACCGCTGCTCACCACAAAAGCACCGGCGCGCCGGGCTTTTTCGCGCAAGTGATTTTCCGCGCACTCGAAGGCGGCGAGCATTTTATCGGCGGCAAGCTGAACGTCACGCCGCATGTTTTCGTGCATGGCATGATCCGCGCCGGTCGCGGCAGCGACGTCAAGCAGGCGCTGATGCGCGAGGCCGCAGCAGAGGTGCAGGTGATCGCGGGCGTCGGAAAAGAGGACATTTGGTTTTATATTCAGGATATCGAGGCGCAGCAGATGATCGAGTTCGGCCGGTTTCTTCCCGAGCCGGGCGCAGAGAACGAATGGCGCAAAGGCATCACGCCCGAAAAGCTCGCCGCTTTCAAAAGCGCTGGCGTTGCCCTCTGATTTTTAATCCAGCTTGATGCCTGCGGTCTTGATGACCTTGTCCCACTTGGCGGTTTCGTCCGCGACGTAAGCCGCCATTTCCTGTGGCGTGCTTTGCAGCGGATCGATGCCGGCGGCGATCAGCTTCTGTTTCACGTCGTCATTGTTGACGGCTTTCAGATACGCCTCGCGCAGTTTCGCGACGATGTCCGGCGATGTTTTCGCTGGCACCGAAAAGCCTTGCCACGCCCAAGCCTCGAAACCGGGAACGGTGGCGGCGACAGCAGGCACGCCGGGCAATCCGTAGAACTCGCCCGGCGAACAGACCGCGATGGCCTTGATCGACTTGAGGCTGAGTTGCGAGCGTGCGCTGGCGAAATCCACGAACATCATGCCGATCTGGCCGCCTGCGAGATCCTGCAGCGCCGGTCCCGCGCCTTTGTAGGGCACGTGATTGAGCTTGATGCCGGATGATTGGGCGAACAGTTCTGCGGCCAGATGAAATGGCGAGCCGACGCCCGCGCTGGCATAGTCGATGCTGCCCGGCGCTTTTTTCGCGGCGTCAATCAGGTCTTTCGCTGAGGTGACATTGAGCTTGTCGGTGTTGACCAGCAGCACGATCGCAAAACGGCCGGTCAGCGACACCGGCGCGAAGTCCTTCTGCGGATCGTAGTTCAGCTTCTGATAGAGGCTTCGGTTCGAGGCATAAGTCGAGGTATCGCCGAGCAAGAATGTGTAGCCGTCCGGATCGGCTTTTGCGGCGGCCTCCGCGCCGATCTGCGTGCCCGCGCCGGGACGGTTCTCCACCACGATCTGCTGGCCGAGCGTGCCGCTCATGGATGTCGTCACCAGCCGTGCGAAGAAGTCGGTGCCTCCGCCCGCCGCATAAGGCACGATGAGATGGACCGGACGCGCAGGGTAGGCCGATTGCGCGACGGCCACTCCGCGCGTCATCAAGCCCGCGCCAAGCGCGGCAGCGGCTGTCATCAGCGAACGGCGGGTGATCGTGCGAAGCGGCATGGCGTTTCTCCCTGCGCGGCCGATCTTCGCCGGCGCGCGCTTTGAATTGGTTGCGCGTGCATCCAATCGTGTCGGCGTGATAAAATCAACAGAGATGAAAGTGCGCTACAGCCCTAGCGCAACGGGGCGGAAGGCCTGACGCAATGCGCCGTCGAGTTTGCCGGCCATCAGTTCCATGATGCCGAAGGCCTGCTCCGGTTTCATCGCGGGCATGCCGGCGTCGGGCTCGAGCAGCGTCACATATGTGTCGATCAGGGTGATGATGCGGACGATGTCGCTGATGCGCGACGCATCGAGACGATCCGGATAGCCGGTGCCGTCGAGCATTTCGTGATGATGCAGCGCCACGTCGAGCACTTCGGCGGGAAAGCCGCGCTGTTCTTTCAGCGCGTTGTAACCGAGCCGCGCGTGCTGAGCGAGAATTTCGCTTTCCTCCGGCGTCAGCGCGGTCTTTTTGTCGAGGATCGGCAGCGGCACGAATGCCTTGCCGACATCGTGCAGCAAGGCCGCGCGCGCAAGTCTTCGCTGATCGTCCTCGCGCATGCCAAGCTGTTGCGCGAAGGCGACGGCATAGCCGGTGACATGCAGCGTATGGCGATAGCTTTTCTTGTGGTGCTTGTTGACGGCGATCAACCACTGCTTGAGCGAACCACGCTTGAGCGCGCGCAGAATCTGCGTCTCCGCCTGCATCACGTCGTCGATTTTAAGTGGAATGCCTGCGGGCAGCCGCCGAAAGATATTCGAGATCACTACAAGTGCGGCAGTGACGCCGTTGCTCAACACGCGCGCGTCGGCTGCGCGTTCGTCTTCGGGCATGTCCGGAAAAATATTCCGGATGCGATGCAGGATGCTATCGGCGTCGAACGGCCGCTGGACGGTGTCGGTCGCGCCGAGCGCCCAGGCCTGCGCCGACCCATGATGCAGCGAATTGGAAAGTACGAACAGCCGCGGCATCGACTGATACGGCTTGCCGGTCAGTTTGCTCCGCACATGCTGCACGGCGCTGACAGACGTCAGATCGATATCGATGATGACGCCTGCGAAATCGCTCGCCGGATGATCGGGCAAATCGAAGATGGAAATAGATTCGACACGGCCCGCATTACCGAGAATGCGCGCAAGGTGTTCGCTCTGGTCCTCGCCATCGGACGCGAGGAGCAGGCGGCGCGTGGTCTGCGGAAGTTCTGCCAGTGCAGCCATGTCGTCCTTTGCGGGGCATTCGGTAGATATGCACCTAGGACGTGTATCGAAAAATCGGTTCCCGATTCTTAACGGGCGCCCTCATAGACGCATGAAGGCTATTCCGAAGCCTCACCTTCCGAACGGGGCTCGGTTCCACGGCGCATCACGCCGTAATCGCTGGATTTGGAGCCGTCCGCGGTCACAACGCTGGACGACGCCAAGCCGAACTTCAGCAGTTCACGCACGGCAGCTGCGCGGGTCGGCATCCGGTGTTTGAACCGGAAATCGTCCACGGCAGAAAGTTCTTCTGGCGAAAGCATGATTTGCAGGCGCTCTCCGCGCAAATCGGTCATTTTCATTCCCCTGATAGAACGCCCGGCGCGTACCAGACGGATAATCGCACTTTGAGTATGTTACTCAATTCACTCAACGTCGTAAAGTTCCCCATTTCTCTGGGAAGTCTGCAAGTTAGTAAAAAACTATCGTAATATCAATAAGTTATGTGTTGCGCGTGACTTTGGGCGATGTATTATTGGGTTAGGGGGACAGCGTGGTCTGTCCCGAATGGATGTTTCCGATGTTCAACAACAGCTCCGCAGAACTGCGCGAATGGGCCGCCCGCTGCGAAGATTCAGCAGCGTCTGCAAAGAACGAGAAAGAGCGCGCGAGCTTGCTGCGAAAAGCCGAAGCCTTGCGGGCTTTGGCCGATTCGGAAGACTGGTTGGCCGGGCAGCCAACGGATCGCCGCGCGGAGCAACCCGAAAGCTCGACCTTTTCGTCTCAGGATCGCGCGCAGGCCGCCGAATAGGCTGCGCGGACACGCGATGCGTCCCCAAATCCGCCGATAAAATCCCCTGATTTCCTTGTCTTTGCGGTTCTTTGACGCTATGAACCCGCCACGTCCGTGGCCCCCGCACCCCTGGAGGCTTGTCGCGGCGTGAACCGGGCCGCTTTGCGGCCTTTCACTTTTCAGACTCAAGGAACTTAACAATGGCGACCGTCAAGGAATTGAAGGCGACCGCTCGTCCGAAGGCCGGCAAGGGGGCCGCCCGGGCTGAACGTCGCGCTGGCCGTATCCCGGCAGTGATCTATGGCAACAACCAGCCCCCGCTG
>Ga0209023_10001959_pt1 | contig 26566 bp, 16 predicted proteins | sample LakOneMetagenome_FD_187468 | JGI IMG/M metagenome (GOLD analysis project Ga0209023, IMG submission 187468) | Freshwater and sediment microbial communities from Lake Erie, Canada (SPAdes) (version 2) | ecosystem: Environmental > Aquatic > Freshwater > Lentic | place: Lake Erie, Canada...
CGATCTCTCGACCGGGTGGAGGCGCTGCGGGTCGGGGTGCGCGGCGGGCTCGACGACTGCGCGATCACCGGAGCCGGGTGACCGCGCCGTCGTCTCGACGCCACCTGCTCATCACTCGTCGCAGTTGCCGACCTGGAACTTGGCGCCCGGGTACGGGACGTCTTGTTCGTAGATCGGGTACTCCCGCTCCTCGCCGAACCCGAGCACCCAGAACTCGGCCTTGAAGGCCACCGAGAGCTTCGCACCGATCGATGCATCGACGCAGAGGCCGTCCCCGCCCCCTGCGTCACCAGCGGTCTCGCCGCCCTCGGAAGACGTCCCACCGCTCGGTCCCGGCGGAGCGACGGAGGAGCCGACCGATCCTTGTGAGCACTCGGCGATCCGATCGTCCGGCCCACCGCTGTTGACCACGTTTCCCCCCACGTAGCAGGTGGCCTTCTCGCAGGCGTCGGAGCTCGTGAAGATGGGACGCTCCAAGCCAGCGTCGGTGCACTGCGCATCGCGGCACGTCCAGACGTCCCGCCCACCGATGCTCTCTCGCTTCATTGCGGCGTTCGTCGCGAGGCAACTGGACTTGCCCGTCGGGCCGACCATGGGCGCCGTCCCGCCCGTCCCGTCGGCATTGGACGGGCCGTACGGTGCTGCTGGGTTCTGGGCCTGGGCGAGGTAGATCGCTTGGTACTCCGGCTCGGTGTAGGGCGGGCCGTGGTCGGGGACGGTCGGTCCGGCCGTGCTCGGTCCTGCGGTCGTCGACCCCGGGGTGGTCGGTGCTTCGGTGGTGGTCGGTCCCGAGGCGAGGGTCGTGGTGCCGGAGCCGGTCAGGGTGGCGGCGAGCGGTTCGAGGGTGAAGGCGAACCCGGCCTTGGCGGTGACCAGTGCGTTCTCGGTCCCGACCGCGATGGTCGCCTCGGCGCCGACGCTGGCCGTGACCGTTGCCTCCATGGAGCCGGTGACGTCTCCGTGGTCGAAGCCGGCGATCGGCTCTGCGTTGAACTCGGTGTCGAGGTCGAGTCCGCAGGGGACGTCCGGGAGGAACGCGATGGTGCTGCACTTCTCGACCGATGCGTCGATGTTGCCGTCGGTGTCCACGCCGAGGGTCAGGTCCAGCTTCGGTCCAGACAGCTCCATCGAGCCCTCCACCCCTGCGCTCACCGTGGGTGCGATCTCCAAGGTGATGGGGATCGGGACGGTGACGAGCTGGACCGACACGCCGTCGATGTCGAGGCCGCACTGGTAGCTCGCGTCGACCTTGATGAGCGGGTCGACGTGGGCGGTGACGCCGGCGTTGACGTCCCAGGTGAGCTTCGACTTCTTCAGCGTGATGGCGACGTCGTGGAACTTGTCCAGGCCGAAGCGCGGCGAGACCGTCGCCTTCCCCTCGCCCTCGCACGTGACCTCGGGCTTGCCGAGCGCCTTCGACCGAGAGGTGACGGGCGCCGCCCGCTGCGATGTTCCTCGCCAACCGCTGGGCGGCGCCGGGACGAAGTCGATGTCCACCCGGACGAACGGGTCGTCGCGGAGCGACAGCTGCTCGACGAGCGTCTTCGAGTCCGACTCCTCGATCTTGTCCTTGGTGTTCGACTTCGGCACGCGGATGACGTCCCACAGGTCGAGGTCGAACTTGCCGGGACCGGGGCGGTTGCCCGCGGCTCGCCTGCTGTCAGCACCGAAGCGCTCCTGGTGGAGCTTCACGCTCGGATCGCGCTCGGAACGGAAGTACACCGAGCAGGTCTTGCCCCGGACGCGCAGGTCGGGCGGTCCGGTGAAGGCTGCCTCGAACTCGATGACGACGCAGTCCTCCATCGGGATCTTCTCGTACTCGGATCCGTCGAAGGTCGTCGGGTACTCGAAGAAGCGGACGGTGTCACCCTTGGAGGCCTGGCCATCACCATTGGTGTCGGCGAGACCGGTGATTCGGACTGGGATCCGCGGGTGCTCCTGACCTTGGAAACGAGGATGGGGCATGGCAACCAACAGTGGTGGGCGGCGTGGGCCGCAGAAGTACCCGGACGAGCTGCGTGAGCGAGCGGTCCGGATGGTGCAGGAGATCCGTCGCGAGACCGGTGAGAGCCACGGTGTGATCGCCCGTGTGGCGCGTGAGCTCGGTGTCGGGTCGCAGTCGTTGAGCGGCTGGGTCAACCGCGCTGAGATCGACTCGGGGAAGCGGCCGGGCACCACGACCGCGGATGCTGAGCGGATCGTGAAGCTCGAGCGTGAGAACAAGGAGCTTCGTCGGGCGAACGACATCTTGAAAGCCGCATCGGTTTTCTTCGCGACCGAGCTCGACGGTCGCCCGAGGAAGTAGCCCCGCTCACCGCCCAGCAGGTTGCTGACGCGGTGAGCTTCATCGACGCCCACCGGACCAAGGTGTCCGGTGGGCTGCGATGGGGGGTCGAGCCGATCTGCCGCACGTTGGAGATCGCCCCCACCACCTACTGGTCGGCCAAGCATCGCAAGCCGTGTCGTCGCAAGGTCCGCGACGCCGAGCTGGGACCGGCGATCAGAGCGATCTGGGAGAAGAACTACTCGGTCTACGGGCGGCGCAAGATGGCCACCGCGGCCCGAAAGGCCGGCCTCGATGCCGGCCGGGACCAGGTCGCCCGGCTGATGCGCGAACAAGGCATCCGTGGAGCGTCTCGGACCAAGAAGCGCTTCACCACCCACGCCGACCCCGCCGCCGTGCGTGCCCCGGACCTGGTGAAACGGAACTTCACCGCCACCGCTCCGGATCAGTTGTGGGTGGCGGACTTCACCTACTGCTCGACCTGGTCGGGAGTCGTCTACGTGGCGTTCGTGATCGACGTGTTCTCCCGGCGCATCGTCGGCTGGAAAGCAGCCCGCACTATGACCGCGCCGTTGGTCGTCGACGCGTTGAACATGGCGGCCTGGACCCGACGAGGCACCGACCTCGCCGGACTGATCTGTCACAACGACGCCGGCTCCCAATACACCTCGATAGCCCACACCGACGCCGTCGCCGAGCTCGAAGCCCGGCCCTCGATCGGAACCGTCGGCGACAGCTTCGATAACGCCATGGCCGAATCGGTCAACGCGCTCTACAAGACCGAGCTGCACCGCAACCCCGCTGTCCTGGCCGCCAACGGCGGCCACTGGAAAGGTCTCGACGATCTCGAGGTGGCCACCTGCGGGTGGGTCGGCTGGTTCAACGACGAGCGCCTCCACGGCGAGCTCGACGACGACACCCCAGCAGAGTTCGAAGCCGCCCACTACCGTCGCCTCGCTCAGGCCAACGCGGCCTGAGAAATCCAAACCGACGAGCACCCGTCAAACCCAGTCCGAATCAGACAGCCTCCCCCGACGAGCCGTGGGCGCCGTACGCGAATCGGTTCGCTGCACGGCCGGAGACGTTGGCGGCGTACGTCGATGTGTGGAAACGATCGTCCGCGGCCCAGAGCTTCAGCGGCGGGTGGTCCACCTTCAGCCGCGCCGCGAGCGCCGAGCCCGCGATCGATCCCGGTCTCGTGCGGGAGGCCGAGCGGCTGATGGAGCAGTACGGCTATGTCAGCGACGGCAAGAGGCCAGGCGTTGGACGGCGATGGTGGAGGAGCGTCGGCTGATCCGTCAACAGCGACCTCGCCGCCGTCAGCCAGACGGCTCGATGCCTCGCCCCGCAACAGTCCATTGGACGATGTTCTGCGCCAGACGGGCCACACCGGCATCGATCTCGGCCGGGGTCCCGGTGAGCGAGAGCATCTCGGTTCGGAGCCTCGGTCCGTTGTTGACCACATCAATGCACCGACCCGGCGGCGGATCGCTGTCGTTGAAGCAGTAGACCAAAGCACCCTCGGGCACGCCCAGCACGTGGCAGTAGGCCAAGAGCTGGTAATAGTCCCGGTCTCGACCGAGGCCTGACGGCGTCAGCTTGTACTTCGCGTCCGCCACGAAGACCACTTCCTTGCCCCGCTTGACGACGATGTCGGGCCACACGGCCACGCGACGCCTCACATCGAGGTGATGGTGGTCCTGGCCGACAACCAGGTAGCCCGACCCTCGGAGCGCTGCACCCAGTTGCTTCTCGAGGTACTGCTCGAAGACGGTGTTCATGTTCACAAGAAAGGCGGCGCCCGCTGTGTGCCCGGTCCGCTGCTCGAACGTCAGCTGGTCCAGGATCGTCCGGGCCAGAGACTCCGCTGGCCGGGCGTGCTGATCGAGCCGGGTCCAGGCGAGGGGTGAGGTCCGATCGGACGGCCGCAGCGGGCTCGCCTCCTCCAGGCGCGACATCGAGCGCAGGAGTGACCCGCGGACCTCCGGTCGCAGGGATGGAATGCGGGCCATCCTTGCCGCGGCCTCCCGCAGGATCCGGTTGAGCGGGATATCGGCTGTGTACTCGTCGAAGCGACAAGCGATAGGCGTCACGATGCCGCCGGCACGAACCTGCGCCGGAATGTCGACTCGGCCGCGCAGCGCAACGAGGCGATCCTCGGTCTCGACGTGGCGACGAACGACGCCCTTCACGAGCGCACGCTCGAGCGTCTGCGCGTAGAACGCACCCATCGTTGCAAGCAGGTCGCGCTGCGTGTCGTAGCTGAAGACCTGGCCGGGGTCGAAGGCAATGCCGGTCGACCAGCCGAGCAGGTGGAAGAGGTTCGCCGTCTCGACCTTGGGCTTGATCAGCACCCGGGCTCCCGGCACCACGATGGTGCCAACATGCGAGCCAGCCTGAATCGACCACGTACCCGGCTCCTCCCCCGGGGTGAGCGTGACCTTGGTGCCGGCAACGGTCCGGATCGACTCCACGGTCGACCGGGCCAGGTCGCAAACCACCGACCCGTACTCCGGCAGCTCGATGGGCACGAAGGCGGTCGGCGCCGGCGATGCGCTCGACGTCAAGGTCATTCGGACGTCTCGTCGAACTCCTCGGTGGGCTCGGGCTCGTCCTCCTCGACCGAGAGATCGCCATCGACCTCGTCATCCAAGGTCACGTCGCCCGACTTGAGGAAGAACCGAGTCCGAACGGACTCCCACCGCCATTCGGTCAGCTCCTCTTGACCCCACAACTGATCCTCTATGAAGGGGAACACGTTGTGGGTCCAGATCCGCCGGACGGCGGACTCGGTCAGCCCCTTCCGCATGAAGAAGCTGGGACCGAGCTGCAGGTGCTCGCCGAGCGAGCCACGTAGTTCTCGGTTCACGTCGTCCACGAACGAGGCGATGCCACCCGGCTCACCGCTAGCGGCCAGCCATCGACCCAAGAGCCCCTGCAGGTGATCCGTCTCGGGCAAGAACGCCACGAAGTCGAACCGTCGGCGCATCGCGGCGTCGATCAGGGCGATCGAGCGGTCCGCGGTGTTCATCGTGGCGATGATCCAGAGGTTGCCCGGGAGCTCGAACGGCTCATCGGGCCGGTAGATGAGTCGGGCGCTCTCATCTCGGTACTCCAAGAGAAAGAGGAGCTCGCCCAGAACTTTCGGAAGGTTGGCCCGGTTGAGCTCATCGATCACCAGGACGTGCCTCTTGTCGGGGTTGGCCCGGGCGGCCTCCGCCATCCGAACCAGTGGTCCCTCGATGCGCCGGTAGGCCAGCTGGCCACTGGTCTCGTCGACCACGGGGCGGAGACCTTCGAGGAAGTCCTCGTACGTGGTCGCCGGGTGGAACTGAACCAGCTGCCAACGATCGTCCTCGCCATCGGCCAGCGCTCGAGCGAGACGCTTGGCGACGTACGTCTTGCCGGTCCCCGGCGGACCGTAAAAGACGATCTGGCCCCGGTGGTCGAGGAGGTCGATCCACTCGTCGAGGTGCCGGCGGTCAATGAGCAGGTCCCGCGATGCCGCGTCGAGGCCATCACGCGGGACAGGGGGAACGGGATCGGGCGGGTCGTGGTCGGGCCCTGGGTCCGCCTCCTTCCCGTCCCGCCAGGTGAGGTGCTTGTGCCAGAGATCATCGGGCCAGGGCGCGGGCTTGGTCTCCCACTTGGTTGCGGTCCAGACCACGCTCTGGGCGTCAAGAACATCTCGTAGCGGCGCACGCCATCCGCTGCTCTCCCGAAGCAGCTCCTGACAGAACATGATGATCCGCTCGTAAGTGTCGGCGACCCCGGGCTCGGACGGCTCTGCGGGCCACCCGGTCAGCGACCAGGCCTTCCGGAACGAGCTGATCTTCATGGGCGGGTGGCCGGTCGCACCGAGTGCCATGAGCAGGAACGCGACGAGCTGGAGTCTCTCGCCCGTCGTCGGCAGCACGCCGTCGGGAACCTGTTCGTCGAAGGACCGGATCCGCTCCTCGACCGCGTGGTCACCGCTCCAGAGAGCGAGCACGGCCAACCGAAACCCATCTGGCGCCTGGTCGAGCCAGCTGGCCACTCCGATGTTGACGCGGAAGCCGACAAGGTTGTGCTCGCTGTTCTTGAGCTCCGCCAGCACTCGCTGCTCCCACTCGGGCTCCCCCGCCAGCGCCGCCTGCCGAAGGACTTGGAGGCGCCGCTCGGCTTGGAGCTTGTAGTCGCGCTCCTCCGCATCGAACTCGTGCCATTCGTGGAACTGATCGCACCAGTATTGGAACTCCGCCCACTTCTTCAGGTCGCGCTTCCAGAGCGGGAAGACCCTTGGGTCGTAGTACTCGAAGTACTCGCCGTAGGTAGGGGTGAGCTGCTGTCGGACCTTGAGCAACCTCCGGTCCGGGTCCTCAGCGGGGTCCCCGGCAGCGTCGAACCGCTTGAGCACCGCCGCCCGATCGGTCTCCACCACGATCCGCTCGAAGGTGTCGGGATGGATCAGGTGAAGGGTTGCCAGCCGGGCGAAGTCACTGTTGTCGCTGGACGGAACCGGCTGCACCAGCTCCTTGAAGGTCCAGGGGTCCTCCAGGGCTTGGTCCTGACGAGCCCGGGGAAGCGCCACCCACGACTCGGCGAACCGGATGAACCAAGAGATCTGAACATCCCGGCGCGTCAACGCCCACTGGCCGGGGTGCGCCAGCCCGGGACCCATGGCCGCCGCAACATCCGCGGGAAGTCCAACGGGCTCGGGCAGCCAACCGAGCATGGTCTCCAGGTCACGCACCTTGGTCGCGGGCTTGGCCGCGCCCTGCCAGATCATCAGGTAGTAGACGACGTGGACCTCGACCATGAGCTGCACGGCCTCGGGCGAACATCCCGCCAGCTGCCCACGCATCTTGTCCAGGTACACAACCTTCGGCCGGAGGTCCGGTTGCCCGATGAACGCCTCGTGCAGCGCGGCAAGATCGCCTGGGGTCCAGACCGGCGCGCCCGGCGTGATGAGCGACCCGCCATCACGCGCCACCTCCAACCACTTGCGCGCCATCGAGTAGATCGCATCGCTTCCATCGAGCACCGCTCGTGCCAAGACCCCACCCCCACACCCTCGTATTCGCCCCCACTGGGCATCCATCACCGAGACGGAACAGCCGGATGGTACGGCGCGTACCGTGACACCGCCCACCGAGCAGCCGGGTCAGGCCACCGCCCCCGCTGCCCAGTCCTCTGGTGAACCAGACCGCAGCCGGCCGCCGGTCGAGAGGCAAACCCTGGGAGAGCCAACCCGAAGGCGGCAGGCGATTCAAGAGCGACCCCAACCGACGACCTACCGACGCTACGAGCCACAGCCCACATCGACCGGCGCCTCACATACAAGTCGGCGATTCACCGGTGCACCGGCGGAGAGATCGAGATCACCGAGCAAGACGACCTCGCCCGGGCTCAACGACTCGACCGGCGGCGCCGCAGGATTGGGGGTCTTGGTCAGCCAGGTTCCTTCACCATTGCGCCGATGCCCAGGACCGTTACCAACGGGTCCGGATGTACTCGATTGCGTCGCGGGTGTTGTACGAGCGGGTGGAGTTTCCCATCCGGACGAAGAGCTGCGCGTCGTCGCCTGCGTAGACAGGCTGGTTGCTCGGCTTGACATCGACGCGACACACGTCGCCATCGTCGAACGCCTCGAACGAAATCTCGACGTACGAGCCGACGGCCGGCTGTCCGAGTTCCCCGATCAGTTTGCCGACGAGCCAGTTCTCGAAGCCGTCGCGATCCTGTCGCTTCCCAAGCAGCGAGTAGTCGACATCGATCCCTGTCACTCGCTGCTCGTCGTGCACCCCGATCAGCAGCGTTCCCCCCGCCGCGTTCAGAAACCCTGCCACGCTCTTCACGACCTCGTGTTCGAGTCGCTTGTCCGCTGCCTCGGTGTGTGCGTTGTACCGAGCGGTCCGCTTGAACTCGATGGTCTTGCTCTCACCTTCGGCGATGAGCTCGGCGGTGGACCGCTTGGCAACCACCGCTGCTTCGGCTTCGGCCTCCTCGAGGTCCGCGTCTTGGTCCAGCTCGTCGTCCTGCTCGGGGAGGTCGACCCAGACCTCACGGCCGGTGTCGTTCTCGATGTAGGAGAAGGATGTCTTGGCGTAGTCGTGCGCAGCGAGCTTCTTCAGCTGCTCCTTGACGCGCCGGCGCCCTTCGAGGGCGAACTCGAGGTACTCCCGAAGATCGCCGTGGCTCCACTCGCCGTGGGGGTGGAGGATCTTCAGGAGCCCAGAGACCGTCTTGCGCACCGCCTTCTCATCGCGAGCAGCAAGGTGCGAGCCGAGCGAGAAGTCACTGTCGAGAGCGGTGACGAACGAGCGCTTGCGTTCCTGGCGCAGCGCTTCGGCGAAGAAGTCGGAGACGAAACCGAAGTGATCGGTGAACAGCCGCTTCTCGAGCTTGGGAGCTTCCCAGCCCGGGAGGTAGTAGTGCAGTCGGTCGAGGAAGGCCGGGTCGATCATCGAAGGGGGAAGATCGGCGAAGAGGTGAGCGGTGCGTATCAGCTCCTCGTGGGGCTTGGAGGTGTTGCCCACGAAGACGATCGACGCTTCCGCAGGGATCTCCTCCTTGCCGCGGGCGAAGGACCCAGACTCCATGAAGTCCTTGAGCATGTTGACGACGGTGGAGTCGGACATCTGCAGGCCGGCGACCTCGTCGAATGCCACGACGTCCCACGTGCCGAGCAGACCCACTCGGCCTGTCGACATGTTCACGAATAGTTGGGCAACGGTGACCTTGCCGCCTGAAATGAGGATCGTGTTCGGGTTCGACTCACGGAACACGAACGACTTGCCAGTCCCCCACGGCCCGAGCTCGATGAGGTTGTAGTTGCGCTCGGTCATGGGAATGAGCCGCGTGAGCGCGAGGAGCTTCCCTCTGAGGTCGTACTCGGCCGCCTCGAGGCCAAGAGTGCGCATGACGAGATCGAGCCAGTCGTCGCGACTGAACTCGCGCCGCGCCTCGATGTAGGCGTCTCGGTCGAAGGCCGCGACCTGGATGGGCTTGAGCGCCTGGATGTAGAAGGGCGTCTTCTGCGCCGAGTCCTCCAGGTCGTTGTACACCAGGTCGAGCTGGGACCATGCTCCGCCACCGAGGAGCCTGTCGTACTTGTAGACGATCTCCTCGGGGATGTTGACGAACTTCGAGCCGAAGCTGTGGAGCGTCGCCCAGAACTTCTTGTCGCTCTCGACGAAGCGCACGTCGACCTTGTCGATGAGTCGGTGCTTGCCCTTCTTCTTCAGTTCGGCCTTGGCCTTCTCCGACTCGTCGGGTCGGATGAAGTTGTCGGCCAGCGTCTGGTTGACGACCTTGAGCCCGGCCTCGATGGCGGCGGGGTCATCCGAGGCGCAGTACTTGCCGAGGAGGAACTCGAGCACGTAGACGGGAACGCTGGCACCGACCTTGACCTGCCGAACGAGGTCCTTGCGGACGACTCGGCCGGGGAAGTACCGGTTGGCGAGCTCATCGAGCCGGTCGTATCGCTGCTCAGTCAAGGTCATCGTCCATCAGGATGTTGGCGGCGACGTCGACGTCGAGCGCAGCGAGGCGCACGCCCGAGGCGGCGTCGAGTACCTCAAGTGTGGCAGTCGAGCCCGCTGTCAGGTTGGCCGTGACCTGCACGGTGATGACCTTCGGGGCGTCCACGTCGGCATCGATGGTCTCGGTGGCGGGATCGAAGCCGTCGCCTCCGACCACGGTCCCGACGTGGACCTTGTCCTGCAGGAGCTGGAGCCGGATGCGAGATTCACGGGTGAACAGGTCTCCGGTCATGGCCACGGTGATCGCAACGACGCCGGTCGTGATCTTGCTGCCGGCGACAGCCAAGTCAATCTGATACTGCGGATCTGGGGTGTCGTCCTCAGCAGTTACGACGATGACCGGGACGATGAGCTCCTGCGGTGACAGGCCGCCGTGGAAGAACTGCAGGCCGCCGCCGCTGGCGAAAACGCCCAGCCCTCGAGGGGTGATGATGTCGAGGTCGCTAGCAATGCCGAATGCCGCGAGCGGGACCTTGACCGTCGAGGCTGAAGCGGTCCCACCCCGCCCGATCCACGCCCGGCGATGCGTCTCGCCGGTGCCGGTCACTGGCTTGTCGATGCGGCGGTCCTCGCCCAGCTGACGCACCGCGAGGAAGCCGTGGTCTGCGGTGATCACCACCCGCTGAATCCCGGCGTGGAGCAGCTTGGCGACAGCGGTCTGCAACACACTGAGCGTCGTGTCGAAGGAGCCCCAGCTGGCAGCGAGCTGGTCGGATTCTCCGTCAGAATCGATCTCGGTCGAACGGACGAGGACAAGGTCGACGGTACCGAGCTTCTTCTTGAGCTCCTTGTTGGAGCACTGCGCCACGTCGTCGAGCACGAGATCGACCACCGGGCCGTGGGCATGTTCGAGCTGCCCGACGCGATCCTTGACGGAGTCGATCGGGTTCCCCCCGACTCGGACTGCTAGTCGGTCGTTGGCGCCCAGGTCGATGCGAAAATCAATGTCGGCCTTCGGCAGCACCGCGGCCATCCCGACGGGCGTGATGGTCGGTGGGGTGCCGACTGCGGACGTGATCTCAACCTCGGCGTTGACGATGCCCAATCGCTCCACGAGGTCGACGCCGAGTTCGTAGCGGAGAGCGTCGACGAGTACGTAGGCCGTTCGCTCCGGGCGGTTTCGAACGAAACGGTGGTGGATCGAACGCTGGAGCTCGCTGGTAGGGAGTTCCGGAGTTGCTATGGCCCCGGCGGTGGCGAGGAGCGCCCGATCGAGCCACTCCTCGTATCGCTGGCGAGCCTGGTGGAACAGCTCGTCGAGCTCGTCGATCACGACGCCGGAGGTCACCCGGATCAGCTCGCTCTGACGGTAGGCGGCGTCGACCTCGTATCCCTCCGCGGTGTACCAGTCGCGCAACTCCGAAACCGTCCCGAACGGAGGTATCGCTCGGGCCATGGCGAGTCCAAGTCGTGCGAGAGCGCGTACCGCCCGGTACTTGATGGCGAGCACGTCGCCCTCGGGAGCTGAGGACCGCAACCACCAGCTCGACGCCAGCCGCGCGGACGCGAGGCCCAGTGCGGCCTTCTGTCCATCAGTCTCGAGGAGGCGGAACGACTCGGTCAGAGCGGTTTGCTCGATGGCCCGGGTGAGGTCGATAGGCAGTAGTCCATCGCTCCAGGCAAGGAGCGTGCCCAGGTGGAGCTGCTGATCGACCGCTTCCGCGAGCTCGACGTAGTTGGCGTGGAGGTCGGGTCGCGCCTGGAGCCGTTCGACAATCGCGAGAGCGGTCTTGGTCTGAGCCGACGTTGGCTCACTGAAGGATCCCGCTAGCTCGGGCGGCAGGTCCCCCACCGACCGTGCGAGACAGGTGAGCGCCACCTGACGGAACGCAGCGTGTCGAAGGTCATCACCATCGAGGCCGACGAATTCGCCGCCAATTGCCCCGGCGAGCATCTGCTGTGCGACACCGCCCAGATCTCGCTCGGCCAGTTGGACGGTGTGGGAGCCAGCGATGAGCGCAGTGACGATGGCGGTCGTCGAGGTCTCCCCGATGGTCGAGATCAGGCGGGCGTCGACCCCAGCGTCTCCGCCGTCAAGTGCGGCCTCTGCCTCGGTGATGGTCGAGCACTGCTCCCCGACCTGCGCGATGCGCTGCTCGGTCAGCTGCCCGGCCAGCGCGCTCTTTAGGAGCGTCGGCAGCGTGATCCGAAAGCGGGCGCCGACCGCTCGCAGTTCCTCGAGTGGATCGGGGTCCGAAGGCTTTGTTGGCAGGTAGGCCACCAGGGCGGGGGCATCCTGCCCCGTCAGTGACCTCTCCAGTCGACGGCGAAGATCGAACCAGCTCCCCTCGAACCGGTGAACCGAGACTCCCGCCGGCGCAACGTCGTCGACGACCGCTGCGTACGACCCCTCCGGATCGTCCCACACGACAACGCCGTGTCGCTCGACCTTCGCCGCGAGCTCAGCCGCCAACCGTTCCCGGAGTGCAGTCATAGCTGATCGGCGTACCGGGCCACCGTCGCCCACTCGTACTTCCCTACGCGAAGCTCCTTGCGGTATGCGGCGGCGACCTTCCAGGCTGGGAACAGGTCGGCCAGCGGTGCGGCGTTGAGCACCATGCCGTCATCAAGGTCGGGCTCCCAACCCAAGTTTGCGATCCTCTCCGCCTCGGCCCGAAAGGACGCCAGCTCGACAGCGAGTTTCTGCTCGGCCTCCAGCTCCTTGGCGACCTCACTCGCCTTACGACCGCCGCCGCCGGACTCGGCCTCGCGCTGGAGATGCCCGATCTGGTGTTCGGCGAGTCGCTGCCGCTGTTCCGTTTCACGCACGACAGCGAACAGCATCTCCCGAGACAGCTTCGGTCCGTACAGCCAGATGCCCCACGCCTTCGACGGAACCTGTAGCTGCCAGTAGATCGGAGCCTTGCGCCTGCCCTTTGAATAGGTCGCCAAGTGCGACTTGAAGAACTGTCCGCGGATGTAGGAGACAAGTGAAGGCTTCTTCATCGCCTCAGCGACAGCGCGATCCAACTCACCATCGTCGCCGAGGAAGGCCACAGCCGCCCGTCGCACCCGGTCAGACACATCCCAGTCGTGTCCCGCCTGGTCGACAAGGAGGCGCGCAGCCGGGACATCAACGGGATACGACGGAGGAACCTCGACCGCCGGACCCCCGGCACCATCGCGCAACATGCCGGGCGGTAGCGGCGACGGAGGAGTGAACGCTCCCGCTGAGGCGGGGGCCCGAGTCGGGTCCGATCCGATACGGACGTCCCACCGACCCAGCGCTACGCCCATGAGGTAGGAGACCAACCGGTCAATCCAATCCGCAAGGACCCCCAGTTCCTCTTCAGAAGCATCGTCCTCAGTGGGCTCGATGTTGCCCAACGCGCTCAGGGCCTCGCGCGTATCGGCCGTGACACGCTCGGCGGCTTCCCCATCCAGTCCGTAGGCGCGTGCCACCTCCCGTTCGAGTTCGTCGCCAAGTAGAGAGAAGGGGTTCCAACTCAGGTCAGGTAGTTCCCTGGACGGCGCGACGAACTCCCGGAACGGCTCCAAGGTGCTGTAAAGCATCTGCCTTGATCTGACCTCGCGATCGACGAACTGCGCGAGCGAGTCGTTGAGGGCAGGCGGCAGGTCAGGGATTGGGAGGGTCTTCAGGTTGTCCACCAGGAAGTTCGGCCAAAGGAACTTCTCCCCGTAGAACCGGCAGAACGCGCTGGCTACATTGCTGGCAACAACGCCGACAGCTGGATACGGGTCGCCGTTCGGAAACGCCTGATAACGACTGACGCTTGAGATACAGCCCTCCGGCACGACGTAGGGCACCAGTCGAGGCGCTCGTCGTGTCCAACTGAAGCCGGGTCTGAAATAGAGGTCAGTGTTCTGCGGGCGGGACCTCAGCTTGCCCCCAACGTCGAAGAAGTTCTTGAGTCGGTACCCATCCCGCTCCCAGTCGACGACCAGAAGATTCGGTGAGAACCAAGGTTGCGACGATCCCGACTTGACGATGGGAGCCCATTTCGCTCCGCGTCTGAGCTGCTCTTCCGCGCTCTTGCCCTCGGCGTCGGCGGGGGCGACCGTCGATTGGCTTGGCGAGACCTCCCACCAGGTGCGCACGAACTGAAAGTCATCGCCAGTCGCAAGACCTTGCCTGACGGATCCCCGACCCGGTTCAAAGACTGGATGCGACAGCAGCGCATCGACGTCCTGCGGATCGATCCAGTACGCAAGGGGGCAGCCATCCAACCTCGCAAGTGCCCCCACGTCGGGTCGGAAGATGTGGGCGTCGGCGCCTCCGTCCCTGATTGAAGCAACCGCCTGCTGAAGACCGGTCGGCCGATCGTCCATGGTCAGGGCACGCACAACGACTGGGCCTCCCATGCTCGGTTGACCGACGCGCCGTGGACGCAGGACATAGGCGGCCGCCTCGACCGTCGCTTGTTCCATCACACGCTCGCCCAGGTCGACGACCGGCCCGAGGTCATTGCCGAACAGCACCTGTGAACGCCATTCTTCGAACGAGGTGAGGAAGAGGCCGACCCGAGATGTGATCGCCCCGAGCGAGCCGTCTGAGGCCGTCAGCTCGAGTCCACGCCCGACGAATAGGGCGAAGAGATCGCTTGTCGATGGGATCCACTCGTACGCGGCCTTGAGGTATGGCTTACTCGACGCCACCGGATCCCCAAACGGTGGGTTCATGAGCACTGCCGTGTACCGGCGGGTCATTGCTTCGACGAAGCGGAACGCGTCCTGAGCCTCTGCTGCAAATAGGCGCTGCGCTGACGTTGACGTGGTGGAATCGGCAATTGCCGACAGCGCGTTGAGGACCGAGGCCTCGATGCCGTCTGACTCTGCGTCGGCGCCTTCCGACAACGTTCCTTCAACGACTCCAGTTCCGAACACATCGCGCACTTCTCGATCGAGCCGTTCCTCGATCTTGAGCAACGGACCAAGCCGCGGCGCGTCGAGCAGTTCGTCGGCGATGCCCTTGACAGCTCGCCCTACGTGATCGGGCAGCGCAGCAATAAGCCCATCGACCTCGGGACCGACAGGCATGGAGCGAGCGCAGATCACATTCGCCATCGGCAGCCTCGCGTGCCGGCAATGTCGGCGAGCCCGGAACATCACCGCTGCCTGTGCGATCTGGGTCGCCCGTGGGTCGATGTCGATCCCCCATAACGATCGGACAATCGACGGAGCTGCCTCAGCGGGCTCGATCCCAGCGTGATGCCAGGCCCGCTCCAATACGTCATAGGCCCCGAGCAGAAAATGGCCCGACCCGCACGCCGGGTCGAGCACAGTGATCGCCTGGAGGTCGACCTCCACCTCTTCAGTGGGCACCTCGGCCAGCATCGAAAGCTCGCCAGCGAGACCCGGGAAGCCCGCAGCGAGGTAGGCACCGAGCCCGTTGTGAACCAGGAAGTCCACCACGTAGCTCGGCGTGAAGAACTGATTCACGATGGCCAGCTCTACGGAGTCCTTCGGGGCTCCGGACTTCTTGATCTTGGCCCGCTCCTCTCCTGTGTTGAAGAACTGGTATGCCCAACCCAGTGCGTCCGGTGCGGCCCAGAGCTCGGCGCTCAGTCCGGCGATCGCTTCGACAACCTTCGCCAGTACTGGCTCGGACATCGTGAGCTCGAGGAGCGGGTTTCGCGGGTCGAATAGCGCTGGCACGTCCGCAGCGAGTTCGTCGGCGCACAGTCGCAAGAACTCGGCGAAGCGGCCCCACTCGGTCGTTGCGACTGAGGGGGCCAGCTCGGAGAAGTCCCGGAACCCCGAGGACGCGACGCCCTTACCGATGGTCTCTGGTAGCAGTCCGATTGCTTCGGCCACACGGACAGCGATCAGCCGGTTCGTGTGGGTGAACGCTGCCTCCCGAACCAATCGCGCAACGGAGCCTTCGTCGTCCTCGCCTTCGGATCGGAGAAACTCGACGATCTCGACGAGGTCGTGCCGCACTGACGCCTGGGCGTTCGACAGGGACAAGTCGCGGACATCCTCGATGCGGCCGTCTGCGTTGATCCCGAAGGAGCCCGCGAGCCTCACTTCCAGGTCCTCTTCGATCAATCTGCGCGCCGTTTGCACCAACTTCTCCAGCGATGATCGCTGGTCGGCAGAGAGCGCGGCGGTCACCGGAACCGAACTTCAGTGTCGTCGTCTAGTTCGGCGAGGATGCGCTCGCGAATACGTTCGAGAGCGGTCGTCAGGTTGTCGGCGGTGATCGGTCCACCCCAGATATCGCTCACTCGCACGTGACGGACCTCCTTAGTTGTGGAGAGCACGTCGAAGTTGTCGGCGACCTTCTGGACGACCCCCGAGACGGCGTCAGCGTTGGCCCGCAGGAGCGCAAGATTGCTCGTGACGGGCAGAGACGTGAGAACCTTCGTGGCCTCGGTGAACGTGCCATCGTCGATCGTGGGGTACCGGGATCGCAGCGTTTCGACGGCCGCGTCGACCTGCGACGTGATCGCTGCCCGAAGATCCCTCTCGTCTTTCTCGGCGGCCGCCTCCACCTTGGTCGTGAGTGACCTGATGCGGGCGAGGTCATCGGCGTACCTGGCCCGGTCGAGGAGCTCCTGAAGCTCTTGGGCCCAGATCGGCGCGTCAGCGTCGGAGAGCTCCCCAGCGACGGGAAGCGCCGCCTTCGCAGCGCGGAGGGTGCCGATCTGATCGCTGACGAGGACCGCTGTGGCGGTGACCGCCTCGCGGCCATCGGCGAGGTCCGCTCGGCGCTCGTGAAGCGTGGCCACGACGAGCTCGTCGTCGGTGCTCATCAGGCGCCCGAGAAGCTCATCCATGGTCGTGAGCACTTCAGGAACGGTAAGCCCGGCCCCAGCAAGCGTCGAGCGTGCTTCGGTGCACGGCTGGCGAAGCTCGCCGAACTTGGACCGGCCGGCGATGGCGAGCTCGTGAAGATCAACCGAGTGGGTGTCACCGGTGACCGTGGCGAGCCATTCGCTCACCTCAGCACGGACTTCGAGCGAGGGCCCAGTGTCTTCGGCAGGTTTGAAGGACGCGGCGCGGAACTTAGGGATGTTGCCGAAGACCTGTTCGAGGCGGCGATCTGTGGCGGACGTGATGCGCGCGGCCTGGGAAACGACCTCGATGAGACCGGCCCGCATGGCGCCGGCCAGTGTGGCTTGCAGCGCTTCGACGGGGGCGCCGTAGGGCGGGCCCCCGAAGTGGCGTTCGAGCTGCCCACCGTTCTGGTCTTCGCCATACTGCTTGCGCGCGGCGATGTAGGTGACGACTGCCCCGATCGGTCCGCTGTCAGTGACGAGCTCCCGGCCCGAGGCGACAACCTTGAACAAACCCAGTCCCTCGGGTCCGAAGTGGTCGGGGAGCCCGTCGAGGGTGTCGGCCTGGAGGATCTGGAGGACCTCGGCCTTCTTGTAGGAGCCAGCGAACGTGTCCAGATTTGGGTAGATCTTGGTTAGCAGGCTGGTCACGAGGCGATCAGCGGCGGCGCGCAGCTCGCCGCCAGGCGGGTCGTCGGTGTTGCCATCGAAGATCGTCGTACCGCTGGTGATGTTGCGAGCGAGCAGCTGTTCGGCAGCCTTGAGCGCTCGGTCACGCCGCTTCCGCTCCTCGGAAAGGAGCACTCGCTGCGCGTCGGACTGTCCGGCGTTGTCGTAGCGGTCGATCATCTCGGTGCTGCGGTGCAGCTCCGTCAGCGCGTCCCAGGTGTCATCGGTGGTGGAGTAGGCCCAGAAGATCCGGTGCTTCGCTTCCTCTGATCGCGAGGTCTGGCGCAGCCCGTCGATAGCCGAGTCATCGCGCAGGTCGAGGGTGATGTCGCCGTCGCTCATCTTCTCTCGCTCAACGTGGAGCTCGACCTTGAACGTGCGGCCCTTGGTGACCGTGAGCGATCCGAGCGCGTCCTTGAGGATCCGCTTGCGGAGGCGGACCGCATCGCCGGGCTTCATGTCGATTCCCCGACGGGTCTTCTCCCAGTCCTTCTGCTCGGGGCTTTGGAGGCGGTAGCCGTCGTCGGTCTCGCGCACTCGATCCTCTGCCACGAGGTGGTCGAGCGCTGTTCTGAGGTTGGACTCGATGGGGTCGGCCGACATCGTCGGATGCAGGACGACCGCCAGGTTCCGGGCGGTGAGGGCGAGGCCGGGGACGTCGGCGCAGAGGGCGACAACCCGCATCGTCTTCGCCTCGAGGCTAGAGTCCCCGTGCTTGGCGGCCACCTGGTCGACCTCGTGACGCCACGCTGTGGGGATGACGTCCTCGAGGAGCACGTAGGAACGGTCGAGCGTGACCAACGCGCCCGCCGGGAGGTCCTTCATCCCGACCGCGTCGTTCTTGATGAGCTGAAGGGCGTGACGGATGAGCGTTCGATTGGACCCGCCCATGGTCTGGGGTGCGCCACCCTGCGCACGGCGCGCCGACACTGCGTCAATGAGCACCTGAAGTTGGTACGGAACCAGCGGATAGAGGCGGACGAAGTCGTCGTCTGTGAAGGGACTGTGCCGGTCGGACTGGAGCGTGACCGATGTGGTCAGCTTGTTGCGGTCGGCGTCGAGCAGCTCGCGGATCTTGCTGGCCCCGGCCGCGGTCTTTTCGAGGACGCGTTTGCCGGTGACCTCGTCGATGTCTGATGGGAGCAGATCGACTTTGAGAGCAAACCGGTCTTGCGCCGTCGCAAGTTCGGTCTGGATCCCTTCGATGCTGTCGAGCACATCGGTGAGCTTCTCCTGAGACGTTACGGCGAGCCAGATGCGTCCCTTGGTCTTCTGGCACTCCTCGGCGAGGCCGATGAGGTGGCGCATCCGGTCCTTGGATCGCGACACGTACATGCCCGCTTCATCTACGACGAGCAAGAGCCGCGCCTTGCCCGTCCGCCGCCGCCGGAGAAGCTCGGAGGCCCGCTGGATGAACCATTTCGCCGTGATCACCGGCGGGTCCACGGCATTGGACCAGGAATCTGCGGAAGGAAACGTCTTGTCGTCGAGCTCGTGGAGGATGCGGCTCGCGCGGTTCTTGGCAGTTATGACGTCCCGCTGGGTCTCCCACGCCGTGTCGAAGACCTCTTCGTACTTCGCCTCGAACTCAGCGAGCGTGCCCTTGCCCTCGAGCTCGAACTCCAGCTCGGCCAACACAACGTCTCGGCTGTAGCCGAACTCGGCCAGCAACGTCCGGTACACCGGGAGGACGATGGGCTCGCCCTCCTGGAGCACGTTCGGCGACGTGTTCAGGTCGAGCAGCACGGTCTCGGTGGGTGCCGCGTTGTGGATGGTGGTGAGGAGGGCCGCAGCGCGGGGGATCTCATTCAGCTCGAAGAAGCGATCGGAGACCGTTGTGCCGTCGACCTCCGGGTTGGCGAGGAGGTAGCCGAGCACCTTGGCGAACGACGACTTACCGGAGCCGAAGAAGCCGCTGACCCAGATGTTGATCTCTTCGCTCGGGTTGTTGATCGTGTCCTGGTACACCTCGAGCGTCTCGATGAGCTCGGAGGTGATGTGGTCGGTCGGGACGTACTCCTCGACCTCGCCGAGCACAGACTGTCGGTCATCGACCTTGATGACCTCCTTGATGTCGCGCTCGATCTCGCGACTGAACAGCTCCTTGATGTGCACTACTTCCTTCCCCCGCGAGGAACGATGAGGGCTCGGTATCCGTAGGCGGGCTCAGCCTTGCCCATGAAGCTCAGCCCGTAGTCGCCCACAATCCGCCCCGGATAGAGCATGGTCACTGGCCGGTCGACCTTGTCCTTGAGGACGTCCAGCAGCGGACTGGTGCGATGGGCCGGGTACAGCGCCCCAGCGCGGTACAAGAAGATCGCCTCGCGTTCGTCGCCCCGCTCGGCGACACGCCTGACGATCCGGTCGGCCAACGTAGGCGGGCTCGCCAGCACCTGACGGACGGCGAGTTGCGCGTCCGCGTAGGCACCGGCCTGCTCCGCCTCGATGACCATGTCGAGCTGGCCGTGCTCCTCGAGGGCTTCCCAGAAGACCTCAGCCAGGGAAATCGTCTGACAGCCTATGTCGTGCTTGGCTTTCAGCCAGCGCTTGAGCTCGAAGAGCTCCTTGCGCACGGCGTACTCGTCGGACGGTTCGTATTGGTAAACGAGGAACGGCGGTGTCGAGCGCCGGTCGTAGAACCCGACAATGCGATCAGCGATGTCGGCCAACGCGTCAGGCAGCGGCACGGGCCACCTCCACCAGGGAGTCAACTCGCCAGTCGATGCGCAGAGTCGAGCCGGCCACGGAATAGAAGACGACGCCGAGCGAGGCGAGTCGGTTCATCATCTCGTCGACGCGCTTCTCATCGAGAAGCCATCGCCGCCATACGGCTGATCTGAGGATGCCCCGGCTGGAGTCGCCCTGCTGGTGGAGCCGATAGGCGGTATAGCCGAAGCCACCCGTGGAGATGCCAGGCCGGGTGATCTCCTTTCGGGGTGACTTGGTCGCGCCCTCGAGCCGACCGAAATCTCGCAGCGTGGCGACGAGGCCCTGGGCTACCCGGCGCTTGAGTGACGGCGACCAGGCCGCCACGTCGCCGGCAGCCGCCAAGCCGTCGAGCCACGACTCGACGAGGTCGACATCAACCACGAGTCGGCCGGACTCGTGCCAGTCGAAGATCGCCTCCTCAGCGAACCTTCCGAGCAGCGCATCGGCTCTGGTCGCCTCGTAGTAGCAGGCGTCGGCAAAGGCAGCCCTGTCGGTGAGGATGGCCCGCAAGGCGACCGGTACGTCAGGGCCCGGGGTGACGAACCGTGGACGCAGCACGTAGGTCGCAACTGCGGATGCTCTGGACTGCGTCGGCAATCCGAGGACGTTGTCGTGGACGACACGGTTGAGGAGTTCCTCGCCGCCGAGGGATTCGTCCCACACCTCGACGAATCGTGCGGTGTCCTCGATGAGCGCTCCACCCTTCACGATGTTCGAGCTGAGTGTGCTCACCCAGTCACCTCGAGGTACGGAACAGTGAAGTCGCCCATCTCTGCGTAGGCGGCCGCGAGCAGCAGGGCGCTCGTCGCCAGCTCTTCGGGTGACTCGAATGCTGCCCGGTTGACGTCGCCGATCCGCACCGCGGTTCCCGTGATGGTGGTGTTCAGGTTCGGGCCGCGAAGTCGGTCGATGACCTGGTCAGTCGAGATCGTCTCGAGCAGCTCGAACAACGAGTCGGGCGGGTCCTCGGTCTTCTGCTCCGCGACCCACGCACTCGTCCAACGCCGGATCGGCCAATTGTCGCTGAAGAGGTGGACCGCATTGCGTCGATCGATGACCTCGTCATGGCGGTTCTGGGCGCTGGTGATGTCGAGTTCTGCGGCGGCCATACGCCAGGTGCGCGGAACGCGCTGCCCAAGCACAACGCGGCCTGCGGCACCGAACGAGCGAGTTCCCCACCAACCCCGGCGGTCTGCCTCGCCGAGTCGTGCGACAAGCAAGACCGCGCGGACGATCGTCTCAGTCGTCCCTTGAGATCCGGCGTTGCTTGACATCTCGATCCTCTCCTCGACACAGCCCTCAGAGGGTACGACAGCGCGGCGGTCGAGTCGGGCGGACCCGATCGCACCCATCTGGCGTCCGTCCGACGGTACGCCAAGCGTGTGACAGCGGCCGCTGAGGGGGATTGCTGCGCAGTGAGGTGACACCTGAGCTGGCTTGCCCTGAAGGGCGGCCCGGAAGGATGCACCCGTGCCCAAGCCCCAGTCCGCATGAGTTCCCAGAGCGGACACCGAGCTTGCCGCGTCGCGGGCTGGTGTCGGCGACTGTGGTCGAAGCCGAGTGGGGTCAGCCGTGAAGAGGATCGGCGCCGGCGTTGGTACCGGGACGCTCCGCTCGGGCCCCGAGGTGGGCGATCAGCGGCCGATCAGCTCAAGTCCATCAGGGGCTCTGGATCCACCGCTGGCTCTGGACCTCCTCCATGCGCGGCGGACTGCTCCGTTCTGAGCGAGTTCCCGGTAGAAGCGGCTGAGTGTCGCCGACGCGTCCCGCGAGTCGGCGTCCCAAAGCATGGTCACGACGGCACGTGCCCCTCCGGCCAGCGCGGCCGGCAGCAGGGCGAAGGGGGCCGCGGTGCTTTGATGGGTTCCGCTCCAGCATGCGCCTGCTACCAGCAGCGGCGGTAGTCGTAGGAGCGCCAGCTCGGATGCATCGATTGCCCCGATTCCAGGCACCAGCAGGAGGTTCCGGCGGTCGCTGACGAAGCCATGAACGCTGAGGACGAGCAGGTCGGTGTTGGCTACGGCGCCGGCGAGCTCGTCCAGGGTCGATACTCGGACAACGTGCACGCCCGCCGCATCGAGTGACGCGATCTCGTCGAGCAGCCCCGCCACGCCCTCTGGGTGCTCGGCTTTGTCTTGCCCGAGCACCACGGCTCGCCGCAGCTCGATGACCACCTCGGGCAGTTCACTCCAGAGCGCGTGGCTCGGCGCAACGCGCAGATCAATAGCGTCCCCGAGCCGGCTCGAGCCCACGGGCAGGTGCCCGTAGGGAATCACGCCGGCCTGCCCGATCGGAATGATGCACAGGGAATGGCTGTCAACGGGCAGTCCGATCGGCAGCACCGAATGCGCTAGGTCGGCCCAATCTCGATCCCGCATTTGACGGATCCGCGCCACCGTCGGATCAAGTACTAGCCGGCATAGCCGCTGGGGCAGTGGGGTCTGGTTTGCCGTGATGGCACCGTGGGTCTGGAGGTGGCTGATGACGTCCGTGTTGCCGGCACCCACATCCACGATCGCGACGTGTAGGAGTGCCTCCCCGGGTGTCACGAGCGGCATGTCCGCTTCGGGAAGCCCAGCACTGGGCCAGGACTGGGTCATCGCCCCGCGGATGGCGCGCTCTGGGCCGCCATCTGATGTGGCCGGTATTCCACCGACGAGCGCCGCGAGTCCGTGCTCGGAGAACCCGCGCATGAGGTCGCCAAGCCGCGAGAGGTCACCGAGGGCGAAGATGTCGCTCAAGGCGGCATCCATCCAGAACGAATCGTCCAGGTAGTGGAGTCGGACCAGTGGGTCGGCTGCGGCATTTCGCATTCGTTGTAGCGCCTGCACCCCGAGGTCGAACCACGAACGGGCGGAGTCAGCGGCGTTCGCGTGGTGGTCGAGTCCGAACATCAGGAATGCAGCGCTGGCAGCCATCTGTCCGCCGCTGACCACGGGCCGCGCCAAGCGGTAGGCGGCTTCAAGTAGCGGCCGTGCCTGGCCAGGGTCACCATCGACGAGCTCCCTTCCGACGGCAAGGAAGGCGGAGGCGCGCACAGACGGGTCAACGTTGGACCGCGTTGCGAGGTCGAGCAGTTCTGTGGCGTCAGCTGAACCCGTCTTGAACGCCTCGATTGCCGCTTCGACCCACAGGCGGTCATCAAAGGACTGTCGAACCAGCCTCGAAAGTGAGCCGTCGCCCAATCCACGCCCGACAATTGTCTGGAACTCGACGTCGGAAGGGACCGGTCCACCGTCCCCGTCTTCCCACAAGCCGAGCAGGTCGGACACAATGGCGATCGACGCCGAGACCACTTCGGAAGCGACTCGTGAGTCGGGATCGAGTTCATCGAAATCGAGTGTGGCCATCCAACGCATGGCCTCGTCGACTACCGACGCCGCGGTGTCTGGATCGCCTAGATGGAAGAGCTGAAGGGCAAGCGATAGCTGCAGCCCCAGGATCCCGAAGAAGCCGTGCTCGTGGCGCGCCCACAGTTCGTCCACCTCGTTGCGGAGCACGGCGGGATCAAGTCCACCCTCCGAGCCAAGCCGTTCGAAAGCGATCAGTGATTGGGCGAGGGCCTGCTGCGATTGCTCGGAGGTCTCAAGGTCGGCAGCAAGCGCCGCCGACAGGAGTTCCGCCATGGCCTGCCTGGTCCGGGCTGAGACATGTGTCTGCACCTCAGCTCGCCCGGCGTTCCAACCATCCGCATCCGCTTTCGCAGGGTCTTGTCGATCGGGAGGTTGCACCACGTCTACTCCGCCCCCTCTCCTACCGGGGAGTACTTCGGACCCGAGCTCGGTTGGTTGTCGTTGCCCGGTCGACGTCCCGGCTCCGAGCTACTTCCGCGGCGCCTCCGACCGTACTCGCGGCACTTGCGCAGGAGTCGTTCGTCGTGTGGCGGCGAGGGCCTTCGGTGGAGGGCCTGGCGCTGCGGCTTCGCGCAGGGCCCAGTCCGGGATGGTCAATGGCCGGCGGAGCTCGGACAGCTACCGACCTACGATCTGGGCGTGCTGGTTGACGCAGCTGCTGCCGCTCGGTTCCTCGCCGATACGCGCTTGTCAAAGGCGATGGCTGCAGCGGCCGCGAGGGTGCTCCCCAATCCGCTCGACTGCGAGGACGCGCTTCAAGCGACACGGTCCAGCCTGCTGGTCAATCTCTCGGCTCGACCTCGCGACATCGACAACTTCGCCGCGTACGCCTTGGCCAGCACGACCTACAGCGCCATCAGGATCGCCAAGAACAACAGCAAGGATGACCTCCGCCAGCTGCCCGAGGAGGCTGGCCACGCCGTCTCGGACCGCGAGGCAGAGGACGCCATCGGGTCCACCGACCTGCGTATCGCGCTGCGGGATTGCCTCTCGCAGCTTCAACCACGTCACAGGATGGCCCTGCTCATGTCCGTGGAAGGCATGACCTACCGAGAGATCGGCGAACACGTGAACCTGTCGGCCAACAGCGTTGGCGCCCTGCTCACGAAGGTTCGAGCAAGGATGAGACAGTGTCTAGAGAAGGGGCGACATGGCTGAAGATGACGAGGATGAGATCAATCTTCTCAAGAACAGCCCCATCGACGTTTCGGGCGGTCCGATCGGCGACGAGGCTTTCATGGACCATCGTCTGGCAGCGGACCTCGAGGAGACTGCCGCAGTCCTAGCGCAGGCGCCACTGACGGCCCCACCGCCCTTCTCGGCCAGCGACGTAGTCGTCGTGATCGAGCCCAACCCGATCCCGATCGAGACCCGTAGCCACGCGGTAGCCGACGAACTGATCGAGATCATTCATCTCGAAGCGGCTCCCGAGTGGATGGACTCCCAGATCAACGTGCGCGACCGTGACGGTGTTCTCAGCATCGAGGTTGTGGTCCTCAGGCGTGTCGAGCCGCTGTGGGCAGTGATCGATGTGCTCGGCGAGCCGTTGGGTACCACCTTCGTGGTCGACGCCATCGACCAAACCACGAGAACCGCGTACCTTCCCGCCGCAGTGGTGCGAGGCGGAGACGTCCGCTTCGTGCTCGGGCCACCCAGGTAAGCCTCAGCCCACGGCCACGGCACTGCATCACGACACCCTGCACAACCGACCGGGAGGATGCAGGCTCGATTCGTTCGGACCGGCCCCCCTAGCGATTGTGACTGATGTCATAGCATCAGAGGCAGGGGTCGCGAACTGAACAGTGCATGGAGATCAGTGCACCGTTCCGCTTGTTCGGCGGCCCCCGTGATCGGGGCCGCACCATCACCAAGCCACCGTCGAGCGATCATGGCGGCACTGGATCCACTGGGCGAACACGGTGGCGCCCGCTGCATGCGGGGAACGGAGCCCTGGCGGTAGGTCGTTCCCATGGTCTGGCGGGGACGCCGTCGGACGACACGGTTGAGGCGCTCGCTGCCGAGGATGGCCGAGCCCGGGTGTTCACGAGCGTCTGGGGCCCAGGTAACCGTGAGCCACGGGCGGTGGAGGCGGTCAACCGGGGTGCGGAGGTCAGCTCGACTCTCGTGTCCCATGAACTTCATGGCGCGCTCGTCGGGGCCGAGCAGGACGTGGAGCGCCTGGCGCCGCAGGTGCCGCTGGCTGAGCACCTGGTGCTGCAGGCGGCTGATGACACCGAACTCGCCTACCTGGAGAAGGACGGGGTCGATGAGGCGTGTTCGGCTCATGGGTTGTCGGTTCCGGATCATCACTGGCTTCGGGTGTTCGGTGAGGTGGTGGCGCTCGGGGTGATCGGTGGCGTGGACGCGGTGTTCACGATGGCGACCTTCGAGGTGTTCAACCTGAGTGACCAGCCGATCGGACCCTTGCCGTTCAACGAGTTGCAGTTGGGGGCGGTGTCGACGGTGGTGGCCCTGTTGTTGTTGACCCGCCTGGCGGGTCACCGAATCCGCACGGTCGGCCATCTCTTGGAGGGCCCGGCCGATGGCCCTGAGGCACCGACGCCGAAGGCGCTGCGGGTGAAGCGCTGGTTTACCGGTGCCGCGGCGGTGCTGGCGGTGTCGGGCGTGGGGGGTGTCCTGGTGGGCTTGAGCCAGGTCCGGGCGTCGTATCTGGCGCAGATGGGGGTCGATGCTCACCCGTTGCAGTTCCTGCTGATCCAGCTCGGTGTCGCCGCCGCTGCGGTGTCGTTGTCATGGTCGATGGCGCACCCCTTCGACCAGCAGTACCGCGCAGCGACGCGTCGCGTCACCCGAGCGACCGCCCACCTGTCTCGCGCCTACGTCACGTACACGGCGATGGTCGGTGGCTTCAACGGTCTGCTCAGGTTCCGGGACGGCCTGTTGAACCAGCATGTTGACTGGTCGAAGGCCACGGTCACCGATGCCCGGCGCAAGGGCCTGATGTACGCCCGGCGGGTGCTGTTGGCCCAGCCGGAGCCCACGACCGATGCGCTGTTGCCGGTGGACCTGCCGGTGCCCGACACGCCGGAGCTGATCGCCGAGGTCATCAAGTACCGCAACGGCGACGAGTCGATGTTCAAGCGCTACGAGCCGTTCAGCGTGGACGTGGTGAAGGCCCGTCTCGATGAGATCGAGGCACGCCGTGCCGAACGGGTCAAGGCCCGAGCCGAAGCCGCCAAGCCGTCCAAGACCACCCGCGGGCGCCGCGGTCGGGTCGGTGGACCGGGCCTCGGTGGCAAGAAGTGAAGGCCCGTCGGCTCAGATCGG
>Ga0209023_10001960_pt1 | contig 26551 bp, 21 predicted proteins | sample LakOneMetagenome_FD_187468 | JGI IMG/M metagenome (GOLD analysis project Ga0209023, IMG submission 187468) | Freshwater and sediment microbial communities from Lake Erie, Canada (SPAdes) (version 2) | ecosystem: Environmental > Aquatic > Freshwater > Lentic | place: Lake Erie, Canada...
GAAGCGCGCCCGTCAGAAGGCTGAGGCGATCCGTCGCGCTCGCAAGCTGGCCCGCAAGCGCATGCAACGCGAAGGCCTGCTGCCGCCTCCGAAGCCCCGCGTGCCGGGTCCGGGCGCTGCCGGCGGCGGCAATCGCTCCTAAGCGATTGTTACAAAACGAGATTTGAAAAGGCCGCTCCTCACGGGGCGGCCTTTTTGCTGCGCGTGTCCTCGCCACTTCGTGGGAAGGTGGCTCCGGGCCCTTGCGAGGAGACGGAGGGGCTCCTGAAGCGGACGCGGTCCTGCGCCGCCTTCTGGCGTCCGAACCTGACAGGCGCCGGTCGGTTCAAGAGGCGACGGTGATGCACAGCCCCTCCACCCCCCGCCAGGCGGCGGGAGCGGGGAGGATCAGTTCCCGCCGCCTCGCATCGCGTTGGCGAACGTCTTCCAGCTCAGCTTGACGTCAGACAGGGCGCCGGCGCGGAAGGCGCGCCCGGCCAGCCACACCATCAGCAGGGCCGTCACGAACATCCCCGCCAGCGTGCCGACGATCTCGATCATCGGCGGATCGCTGGGCACTCGCGCACTCATCAGGAAGGGGGTGAAGAAGGGGATCCACGACAGGATACGGACGACGGGCGCGTCAGGGGTCTGGATCGCCATCTGCAGCACCAGCAGCGGCACGACCAGGACCATCATGATCGGCCCCATCAGGGCCTGGGCGTCGCGCGGGGTCTCGCAGAAGGCGCCGATGGCCGCGAACAGGACCGCGAACATCAGATAGCCGCCGACCATATAGGCCAGGAAGTAGAAGATCAGGCCGTTGTGCAGCAGCACGGCCGCCACGTCGGCCGCGATCTCGGGCTTGGCGCTGATCAGGCCGAACGCGCCCAGACCGCTCCAGACAAGCAGGACCGTCAGGGTCAGCATGGCCACGCCCAGCACCTTGCCGGCCAGGATCTCGGTCGCAGAGGCCGAGGACAGCAGGACCTCAAGGATCTTGTTCGACTTCTCCTCCATCACGCTGTTCAGCAGGATGGAGGCCCCGGTGATCACCAGCGACCACAGCAGGAAGGCCGCGCCGAAGCCGACGATGCCCGGCAGCCGGTCACGCATCGAGACCGCGCCCCCGCTGGCCGAACGCGGCGAGAAGGCCTTCACATCGGCCTTGAAGCGGTCGGTCTCGACCACCACGGCCGGGTCGATGCCCGCGTCCTGGAAGACCTGACGCCGGTTGGCGCTGCGCAGGCTGTCACGGACGAAGTCCTCGACGGTCGAGTCGGAAGCCTTGGCGGTCCAGACCCGGGCGCCCGGCTTGCCGCCCTCACGGGTCAGGAAGACGACGGCGTCCAGCCTCTGCGCCTTGGGTGTCTCCTCGCCGAGCAGGCGACGGACGGCGGCATCCTGGGCCGGACCCGGTGTGGCCGAGGCCAGACGGGCGGGGGCCGGCACGATGCGGACCCGCTCCTTGGTCAGGGAGGCGACGGCGTCGCGCGCGGCCTTGGAGTCCACGGCGCCGCCGGCGGACGCCTGCGCCTTCTCGGCGGCGTCGGCGGCGCGCTGGGCCCGGCGTTCAGCATCGGCGGCCATGACATCCTGCACGGCCTTTGCGAGACCGGCGGCTTGGGGCCCGTCCTCGATCAGCACGACCTCACGCACCGGCTCGGACGACTTCACCAGCAGGGGAATGACCCCGCCCAGCAGGCCGAACACCGGCAAGGACAGCAGCGACAGCCAGAAGCCGACGGTGCGGACATAGGCGAGGAACTCGCGCCGGGCGATCAGCAGGGTGCGTTTCATCGGGCGGCCTCCGGAGCCGTGCTCTTGGCCACGGACTGGTCCTGATCGGGATGGTCGCCCGTCAGGTCGATGAAGGCGTCGTGCAGGCTGGGCTCGCGCAGTTCGAAGCGGCGGACGTCCAGACCGGTCAGGAAGGCCGCCTTCAGCGCCTCCTGCCCCCCTGCCCCGGCCGCCAGGGCGGCGCGCAGGGTGCGGGAGCCTTCGCCTTCAGCGGAGACCTCGACCCCGGTCACGCCGGGCAGTCGGGACACGGCGTCGGGGGCGATGTCGCCCTCCAGCTCAAGGAAGCGGCGCGAGGTCGCGCGGGCTTCGGCGACCGTGCCCTCGAACGCCTTGCGCCCCCGGGCCAGCAGGACGACCTTGTCGCAGAGCCGCTCGGCGTGCTGCATCACATGGGTCGAGAACAGGACGGTGGCCCCGTCGGCGGCCAGCCCCCGGATCACGCTCTCCAGACCCTGCTGGTTGACCGGGTCCAGCCCCGAGAAGGGCTCATCCAGGATCACGAACTCGGGCCGGTGAACGACCGCGGCGATCAACTGGACCTTCTGGGCCATCCCCTTGGACAGCTCCTTCATCTTCTTCGTCTTCGAGGCGCCGAGCCCCTGGGCGTCCAGCATCTCCTTCGCACGACGGCGGCCCTCGGCCGTCGGCACGCCCTTCAGCGAGCCGAAGAAAGCGATGGCGTCGACGGGGGTCATCTTCTTGTAGAGGCCGCGCTCCTCCGGCAGGAAGCCGATCCGGTCGCGCACCTTGCGGCCATTGTCGGCGCCGAGAATCTCGATCCGCCCGGCCGTCGCCGGCTGCAGGCCCAGGATCATCCGGATCGTCGAGGTCTTGCCGGCGCCATTGGGGCCGAGGAAGCCGCAAATCTTGCCCTTCTCGACTTCAAAGCTCAGGTCACGGACGGCCTCGAAGTCGCCGTAGCGCTTGCCCACCCCGTCCAGCGTCAGTGCCGCCGTCATACCGATACTCCACCCCGTTGCCGCCAGAGGTAGCAAACGCCCCGGGCATGGCAACCGGAATCGGCGGGATGCGACCCTAGCCCGCCTTCACCTGGAAGCTGCGGCCGATAACCTTTGACGGATTGACCTGTCCCCCGTCGCGGCGGACCTCGAAATGCAGATGGGGGCCGGTGGAATAGCCGGTCGAGCCGACCAGGCCGATCCGCTGGCGCGAGGTGACCCTGTCGCCGCTGGCCACGTCGACGCGGCTCAGATGGCCGTAAAGGCTGGTCATGCCGTTGGGGTGGCGCATCTCGATGAAGTTGCCGTAGCCCTCCGGATCATAGCCGATACGCAGCACGACGCCCTCGGCCGTCGCATAGACGGAGGTCCCGATCGGGGCGGCGATGTCGACGCCCTTGTGCATCCGGGCGCCGGGCTCTCCGCCAAGACGACGCATGCCGAATTTCGAGTTGACGTCATGGCCGGGCACGGGCTCGGCGAAGGCCATGGCGCGCAGCATCGGTCCGGCGGGCGCGGCGATGGCGACGACAGGAGGCTTCACCGGAATGGCGGCGGCCTCGGCGCCGGCCTTCGGCGTCAGGGGGGCGGCCGCCATGGCGAGGCAGGCGATGGCTGCGAGGCCCGCCGTCTGGCCGGTGTGGATCAGATGGGCGCGCAAACGGGGCGCAAGTCGAAAGGTCGCAAGTCGGCGTATGATGGCGTCGGCTCCGGCGTCGCTGTATCGCGCGGGGACCGATCGCGCCGACCGACCGACGATGTCGGAACGGCGTAAGGCGGCGACCGGGGGGAGCCGGGGCTTTTAAGACTCCATGGGGCGACTTTGGGGCGCTCAGGAGGTTTCATTCCGGACCTCGCCGGACACGAGGTCGCACCCTCCCCGACCCGGCTTCCGCGAAGACGCTGAGCCGGAGAGGGCGTTTGACGTCGGTTACAGCGGCAGGGTCAGGGAGATCGCGCCCATATGGCTGGTCGCTTCGTCGCCGAAGCGACCGCGATAGCCGACCTCGACCTTGACCGGCCCCCAGTCGCCCGAGAGGCCTGCCGAGGCCAGGATCTGACCACCGAAGGGCTCGTCGACCTCGCGGTACAGGACCTTGGCGGGGTTGAAGGCGATGCCGGTGCCAACAGCGTCGGAGTTGTCCTCCAGGCTGTCACGATAGCCGCCTTCTGCAAAGAAGCCGAAGCCGCCGACCTCACCCTCGGCCCGCAGCACAGCCTCGGCGCTGAACGCCTCGACCGTGCGGCCCTGGTAATCATACTGCGCCGCCGGACCTTCCTCGTAGAAGCCGCTGACGTGGCTGGAGACCCAGGTGGCGGCGATGCGCGGCGAGATGGCCAGCCCGCCCATGTCCATCCAGAGACCGCCCTGGATGCGCGCGCCTTTCGACACGCCCTCCGTCGAGCCGGTGTGAACGATCGGCGCAACCATGGTCAGGCGATCAGTGTCGTAGTCGTCGTGGGCGGCGCCCGCCGAGACGTTGACGAAGGTCCCGCCCGACCGCCAGCCGGCGTAGACGTCGAAGGCCAGGGTATTGACCTTGGTGGTGAACCGCGCGCCGTCGATGTCGGCATTGCGGTAGCTGCCCGCCAGACCGACCTTCCAGGTGTTGTTCCAGCCGTTCTCCAGCGCGGCGCGGACGCCGTAGCCGTCGGACGTCGCCTCGCCCACCACCTCGCGGGCGTCTGAGGTCGTGCGATCATAGGTCCCGCTCATCACGATCGACGAGCCCTCGTGCCACTCCTCGCGGCCCGACAGGGCGGCCGTGCCTTCGTCGAGGCTGTCCTCGCGGTGCCGGAACGCCGTCTCGCCCATCACGGCGCTCTGGGCGCCCAGATCGCCGTAGTAGAGGTAGTCGGTGGCCAGCTGGGAGATGATCCGGTGACCCAGCGCCGTCGGGTGGACGCCGTCGAAGTAGAAGTATCCGGGGTCGGTGCAGACCGTGACGCCGTTGTAGCAGGCAGTGGTGACGTTGGTGATGCCGAACTGGCCCGGGTTGCCGGCGATGGTGTCACCGATCTTGAACAGGTCCATCACGATGATGTTGCTGTTCGGATTGGCGGCGGCCGTGGCGGTCACGCTGGTCAGCAAGGCACCGTTGAAGGTGGTCACGGCGAAGTCGGCCAGGGGCGCGGCGGCGGTGCCGCGGAACTGCGGCGTCAGGCTGAGCTTGGGCAGGTTGGTGACGAGGATGGTGCCCGCCCCGGCTGCGGCCACGCTGTTGGTGATGAAGTTGATGTCAGCGGCGGCGGCCAGGGACACCGGGCTGATGGCGCCGGTCGGGTTGGCGCTGGCGCCCGCCGTGGGCAGGGCCTGGAAGATGTTGTTGGCGCCGCCCAGGATGCTGACCAGATCCGTGGCGCCGAAGCGCCCCCCGGCGGCGGTATAGGCCTGGAGCTGGGTTCGCATGCCCGGTCCGGGATTGGCCACGGCGTCGGTGCGCGAACCGCCATAGGCGTAGTCGATGCTGCCCGTCACCGGCGATCCCGAGGCCTGACGGCCGAGGGTGAAGCCCAGCAATTCGACGAAGGTCGGTCCCGATGAGAACCGGCCCTGATAATAGGCCGGCCCGGGCGCGGCTCCACCGGTCACAGCCGACAGGTTGCCGTTGTCGCTCAGGCTGTCGCCGAAAACGACCAGACGGTTGTAGGTTTGCGCCGAAGCGCTGGACGCGGCGGCCAGAGTCGCGGCGGCGGCGAGCACGGCAAAAGCCGTACCGCGATGAAATCCTGACATTCTTTCCTCCCTCGACCGTCAGTGCGCGGTCGTTGAGGGCAGTTTGCTCCCGTTTCACGTGAGCGCAAGATGTCGCTAGGGAAGCCTTTGTCGATTTAGTGCAACAAACGGAAGCGCAGGGTGCCGTCCAGCGTCTTCAGCGCCTTCAGCGCATCGGGGTCATAGTCCCGGTCGACGTCGGTGATGACATAGCCGGTGCGCTCATCGGTCTTCAGGTGCTGGCCGAGGATGTTCAGCCCGGCGTGGGCCAGTTCGCGGTTCAGCGCGGCCATGACGCCCGGCTGGTTCCTGTGAATGTGCAGGATCCGGTGGCCGCCCGAGACTTCCGAAAGCTGGACGTTCGGCAGGTTGACGCTGAAGGTGGTGTCGCCCCGGTTCAGATAGCCCAGCAGGCGCTCGGCCGCGAACTCGGCGATAGCCTCCTGCGCCTCTTCCGTGGAGCCGCCGATATGCGGCGTCAGGATGACGTTCTTCAGCCCCATCAACGGGCTTTCGAACGGGTCGGCGTTGGTGCGGGGCTCTTCAGGGAAGACGTCCAGGGCCGCGCCGGCGATCCGGCCGCCCTGGATGGCCTGGGACAGGGCGCCGATGTTGACCACGTGCCCGCGCGACAGGTTCAGGAACAACGCGCCTTCCTTCATCTGCTGCAGCTGGGGGGCGCCGATCAGGTTGGCGTTCTCCTTGCGGCCGTCGACGTGCAGGCTGACGACGTCGGCTTCAGCCAGCAGGGCGTCGAGGTTGCGCATCCGTTTGGCGTTGCCGAGCGCCAGACGCTCCGACAGGTCGTGGAAGATCACGCGCATGCCCAGGGCTTCGGCCAGAACCGACAGCTGGGAGCCGATGGCGCCGTAGCCGACGATGCCGAGCGTCTTGCCGCGCAGCTCGCGCGACCCGTCGGCCGACTTGTTCCACTTGCCTGTATGCATGGCCGCCGACTTGTCGACGACGTCTCGCATCAGGGTGATGGTCAGGCCGATGGCCAACTCCACCACCGAACGGGTGTTGGAGTAAGGCGCGTTGAACACCGCGACGCCGTGGTCGGCGCAGGCGTCCAGATCGATCTGGTTCGTCCCGATGCAGAAGGCGGCGACGGCCATCAGGCGATCGGCCTCTTCCAGCACCCGGGCGGTGACATTGGTCTTGGAGCGGATGCCGAGGACGTGGACGCCCTTGATCTTCTCGATCAGGTCATCCTCGTCGAGCGCGCCCTTCATGGTCTCGACCGAATAGCCGGCCTCCTGCAGCCGCTCGACGGCGGCCGGGTGGATATTCTCCAGCAGCAGCATCCGGATCTTCGAGCGCGGGAAGGACCAGCGGCCCATCATCCCCTCGGCGTGCAGCAGTTCGTCGATCGACGGCGCCTCTGCGTCAGCGACGGCGACCACCTTCTCGCGACGGGCGATCTCGGTAAAGGCGTAGAAACGGTCGGCGGCGCCGGCCAGCTTGACCTCGGCGTCGTTCCAGCCGTCTCCGACCATGACCACGGGACGCGCCAGCCCGAGCGCCTCGATCACCCGCGGTTTGCCGTTGTCGTAGGACAGCGGATTTTCATCATCGACGCCGGTCACGCGGCTGTCGGCGTCATAGACCAGATCGTTGCACAACACCCGCTCGGGCGCGACGCCCAACCGCTCGGCGACCGGCGCGATGATCTCGCGAAAGCCTCCGGAGATGATGGTGACCTTGTCCGCGTTCTCCTGAAAGAAGCGCAGGTTGCGGCGAACCGACCAGGTCCCCTCATCGAGGATCCGGTCGGCCAGTGCGTGGACATGGGCGCGCGTCAACGGCAGCAGGCCCAGCCGCTCGCGCAGGGCCGTGCCGAAATCGATCTCGCCGTTCATGGCCTGATCGGTGAGTTTCGCGATCTCGGCCCGCACGGCGTCGGCATTCGGGTCGCCCGCGAGCGCGATGTCGGCAAGCGCCTCCAGCGTCTCGATACGGACGAGGGTCGAATCGAAGTCGAAGACGAAGTTCGGGGTCTCGGTCATGCCACGCTGTCTACGCGGTCACTCGCAGACGCGGCAACGATGATTGCTAAGCTGGGGGCCTAGAATTTCGCGATGCGGCGAACCCGGCTGTCCGGACGACGGCTTTCCAGCACCGCCGCACCGATGGCTGCAGCGATGGTGGCGACGGCGAGCAGCGATCCGCCCTCCCGCGCATGATCCTTCGCATAGCGGCCGCCGACGTCGGCGTAGTGGCGCGCGGCCTTGCCCGCATCCTCGGCATAACCGCGCGCAGCCTTGGCGTATTTGGCGCGCTTGCCGGGGGAGACGACCTTCTTGCCGCGCTTGAACAGCTTGCGGGCCTGATGACGGGCGTCATCGCCGAACTCTTCCGCGCGGTGTCCGAAGTCCCCGGCGGTGTCGGTCAGGCCCCGCGAAACGTCCTCGAACCGGTGGCGCAGGGCCTCGGCGTCGATCCAGCCGCGCGGATCCAGGCGATCGCGAAGCTGGCGATAGCGGGTCGGGCCGGCGCGCTGGGTCAGCAGCACAGTGGCGATGGCCGCCACGGCGACGAGGGCGACCGAACCGGCGGTGACGCCGGGATGTTTCCGGGCTTCCGCCAGGACGCTGAACTGTCGAACCATCGGATAATAGACCTCTTCATCGAGGCCGTCGTCGGACGCGTCATACAGACCATCCTCGTACGGCTCATAGTCGGAACCCCTGTCCCGCTTCAGCACAGGAGCGAACCGGGCGAAGAGTGGTTCCGCGATCCCGGGCAAAGCCGAGTAGAATGATGCGATCAGCCGCCCGCTTCCGCCCACGGTGATCTCTCGTGTCGGATGGGTCGCGCACCACAGGATGGCGTCAGCGACGACGTGGGTCGCGTAGACCGGCTGCGGGCTCTGGGCGGCATAGCCCGCCACGTTGCGGGCGTGCCGGTCGTACGGCGAATCCACCGCCGCCGGCTTGACCAGGCTGAGCGAGATGGGGGCGCCCCCGTATCGCTTGTCGCGCAGCAGCTCCATCCGCAGCGCATTGGTGAAGCCCTTCACCGCATGCTTCGAAGCCGAATAGGCGCCCCGGATCGGCGACGGGGCGTCGGACAGGGTCGAGCCCACGTTGATGACGGCGCCGCCGCCCGGGCGACCGCGCAGATGCTCAACGGCGATGGTCGAGCCGTTGACCACGCCCCAGTAGTTGGTCTCGAACAGCCGCCGTTGATCCTCGAGCGTCGTTTCCAGCACGCTGCCGATGATGGAGACGCCCGCGTTGTTGACCCAGGTGTCGAAGCCCCCGAACAACCGTCGGCACTTGTCCGCCGCCTCGGCGAGGGCGTCATGGTCGGCGACGTCAGCGGCCGCCCAGGCGACGCGGGCGCCCGTGGCCTGGAGCTCCTCGCACAGGGCGCGCAGATCCTTCTCGCCGCGCGCGATCAGGAAGACGCAGGCCCCTCCCCGCGCCGCGCGCCGCGCCGTCGCCAGACCGATGCCGGACGTGGCGCCGGTGATCACGATCGACTGCCGGTTCAGCGGTTTCAGGGTCGGTTTCGCCATGTTCTGTCTCTGCCTGGGCCTCTGTTAGCCACTCCGGAAACGGGCCTGCCGAGTCCAGAGTTCCTCGTTAGATCACAGGCCCCTTACCATGGCGACGCCCCCCTTACTTTAGCGACTGGGGGCGCCTATCTTGTCGCGCTTCCAGACATTCGATTTCGGGACCCGAGCCCAGTGCCTCATTCCGCGCCTGCCACCGCCACGCCCGTTCCGCCGACGGACGACCTCGCCGCCGCCTTCCAGATCGAGGGCTGGCCCGTGCGCGGCCGCCTGGTGCGTCTGGGCGAGGCCGTCGACGCCATCATCAAGGCCCACGACTATCCGGAGCCCGTCGCGGCCCTGCTGGGCGAGGCCTGCGCCCTGGCGGCCCTTGTCGGGTCCAGCCTGAAGTTCGAGGGCCGGCTGATCGTCCAGGCCCAGGGTGACGGCCCCGTCCGCTATGTGGTCGCCGATTACGACACCGCCGGGACCCTGCGCGGCTATTGCCGCTTCGACGAGGCCGAGGTGGCTGCAGCCTCGACGGGATTCGCCCGACCCGGAGCCCGGACCCTGCTGGGTCAGGGCGTCTTCATCATGACTCTGGACCAGGGCCCGGACTTCGACCGCCACCAGGGCATCACCCCGATCGAGGGCGAAAGCCTGTCGCTGTGCGCGGAGCATTATTTCGCCCAGTCGGAACAGGTTCCCACCAAGGTCCATCTGGCCGTGGGCCAGGTCTCGACCGAGGCCGGCATGGTCTGGCGCGCAGGCGGAGCCATGATCCAGATGGTCGCCGGCGACGCCGCCCGCGGCTCGACCGAGGAGGTCTGGGACCGCAGCCGCGCCCTGTTCGCCACCCTGGGCGACGACGAACTGATCGACCCGACGGTGACGCCGGAAATCCTGCTGTTCCGCCTGTTCCACGAGGATGGCGTGCGACTGGAGCAGCCGCTCGCCCTGTCCGCCCAATGCCGCTGTTCCGAGGCGCGCATCGTCGGCGTCCTCGGCTCTTTCTCTGACGAGGAGCGCACGGACATGATCGAGCAGGACGGCAAGATTCGCGTCACCTGCGAATACTGCTCGACCGTCTATGCGCTCTCGCCCGAGGACGTGGTCGCCAAGGCGTCCGAGGCCTAGGCGACCCTAGCCTTCCAGATCCAGCGAATAGCCGGCCGACCGCACCGTGCGGATCGGGTTGGCGCTTTCGCCCACGTCCAGCGCCTTGCGCAGTCGGCCGACGTGGACGTCGACCGTGCGGGCCTCGACGTAGACGTCCGAACCCCAGACGGCGTCCAGCAGTTGTTCGCGGCTGAACACCCGGCCCGGGTGGCGCATGAAGTGATCCAGCAGCCGGAACTCGGTCGGGCCGAGGTGAACCTCGGTGCCGTTGCGGCGCACCCGGTGCGCGACGCGGTCGATGATGATGTCACCGTGGCCGACGCGGTCATCGGCCAGACCCGGACGGATCCGGCGCAGGACGGCGCGGATGCGGGCGATGAGCTCGACCATGGAGAAGGGTTTGGTCAGATAGTCGTCAGCGCCGGTATCCAGGCCCCGGACCCGGTCCGACTCCTCGCCCCGCGCGGTCAGCATGATGATCGGCAGATTGCGGGTCTCGGCCCTGCCGCGCAGGCGGCGGCAGACCTCGATGCCCGAGACCTTGGGCAGCATCCAGTCGAGCAGGACCAGATCAGGCTGACGCTCGTCGACCTGAACCAGACCTTCCTCGCCGTCGGAGGCGATGACAACGTCATAGCCTTCCTTCTCCAGATTGTACTGAAGCAGGGTGGCCAGGGCGTCCTCGTCTTCCATCACCAGGATGTAGGGCTGCACGTCGGTCTCTCCGTCTGTCGTCCGGTCGGCCTGGGGGAGGTCAGGCTTCCGGCAAGGTGTGTGTATGGGTCAGGCCGGTCTCGGAGGCGCCGGGCGCGCCGCGCGGGCGCTCGCCGATCATCTCGTCGCCGGTGATCTCGTAGTGGACGGTCTCGGCGATATTGGTCGCGTGGTCGCCGATCCGCTCGAGGTTCTTGGCCATGAAAAGCAGATGGGTGCAGGCGTTGATCGTGCGCGGGTCGCCCATCATGTAGGTCAGGAGTTCGCGGAACAGGGCGTTGTAATGCTCGTCGACCTCGTCGTCCGAGGCCCAGACCGCCAGCGCGCCGTCGAGCTCGCCCGAGGTATAGGCGTCCAGCACGTCGCGCAGCCGCATCGACACCAGCCGCCCCATCCGTTCGATCGAGCGGGTCAGGGGCTGCATCGGCTCTGTCTCTGCGACGGCCAGGGCGCGCTTGGCGATGTTCTTGGCCAGATCGCCGGTGCGCTCCAGATCGACGGACAACTTCATCGCCGACAGGGTCTTGCGCAGGTCCGAGGCGACCGGCTGACGCAGGGCGATCAGACGGATGGCCTTCTTCTCGATGTCGCGGTGCATGGCGTCGAGCTTGACGTCACGGTCGACGACCGCGCGCGCCAGGGCGATGTCGCGGCGAGCGACGGAGTCCACGGCGTCCGCGACCTGGGCCTCGGCCAGGCCGCCCATGCGGGCGACCTCGGCGGTCAGCTGGTTCAGTTCGTCGCCGTAAGCCTTGACGGTATGCGTGTTCAACCGAAGCGCCCCGTGATGTAGTCGAGGGTGCGCCGTTCCCGGGGATTCGTGAAGATTTCCTCGGTGTTCCCGTGCTCGACCAGCCGGCCCATGTGGAAGAAGGCCGTACGTTGCGAAACCCGGGCCGCCTGGGCCATCGAATGGGTGACGATGACGATGCAGAAGCGCTCGCGCAGCTCGTCGATCAGTTCCTCGATGCGAGCCGTCGCGATGGGATCCAGAGCCGAACAGGGCTCGTCCATCAGGATGACTTCGGGATTGACCGCGATGGCGCGCGCGATGACCAGACGCTGCTGCTGACCGCCCGACAGGCCGGTGCCGGCCGAGTGCAACCGGTCGGCGACCTCGTCCCACAGGCCTGCGCGCTTCAGAGAGGCCTCGACGATGCCGTCCAGCTCGCCCTTGTTGGTGGTCAGGCCGTGGATACGCGGGCCATAGGCGACGTTCTCATAGATCGTCTTGGGGAACGGGTTCGGCTTCTGGAACACCATTCCGACCTGGGCGCGCAGCAGCACGGGATCAACGGCCCTGGCGTTGATGTCCTGACCGTCCATGTCGATCTTGCCGGTCACCTTGCAGCCCGGGATCGTGTCGTTCATCCGGTTCATGGTGCGCAGGAAGGTCGACTTGCCACAGCCCGACGGGCCGATGAAGGCCGTGACCGTCTTGTCCGGGATGTCCAGGCTGACGTCGAACAGAGCCTGTTTGTCGCCGTAGAAGACCGAGACGTCGCGCGCGGAGATCTTGGTCGGGCCCGAGGGGAAATTGGGCGCCGTCACGGTCGGGACGCGCGAGGGCGCGCCGTCCTGCGCGGCGTCGCCGACACCGCCGTCGAGGCCGTCCGGAGCCTTCGCCGGCGAGTGGAAGAAGGGGAATTTCATACGTTTACCACCGGCGTTCGAAGCGCCGGCGCAGCAGAATCGCGGCGGCGTTCATGACGATCATGAAGGCGAGGAGGACAAGGATGGCCGCAGCCGTCCGCTCGTGGAACGCCCGCTCCGAGGCGTTCTCCCAGATGTAGACCAGCGACGGCAGGGCGCCCGTGGGCTCCACCGCCGAATGGGGGATGCCCGGCACGAAGCTGACCATCCCGATGAGCAGCAGCGGCGCGGTCTCACCCAGGGCGTGGGCCATGGAGATGATGGTCCCCGTCATGACGCCCGGCATGGCCAGAGGCAGGACGTGCTGGAACACCGTCTGGGTGCGGCTGGCGCCCATGGCCAGGGCGGCTTCGCGGATCGAGGGCGGCACGGCCTTCAGCGAGGACCGGGTCGCGATGATGATGGTCGGCAGGGCCATCAGGGCCAGGACCAGACCCCCGACCAGGGGTGACGACCGCGGCAGGTGCATCCAGTTGATGAACAGGGCGACGCCCAGCAGGCCGTAGACGATCGACGGCACGGCGGCCAGGTTGTTGATATTGACCTCGATCAGGTCGCTGAGCCGGTTCCGGGGCGAGAACTCCTCCAGGTAGACGGCCGCGCCGATGCCGATCGGGATGGCGATGATCGCCGTGACCAGCAGCATCAGGGCAGAGCCGACCACGGCTCCGAGGACGCCCGCCAGTTCCGGCTCGGTCGAGTCGCCGTTGGTGAACAGGGCGCCGTTGAAGTGGGTGCGGACGGCGCCGGTTGCCTTCATCCGGTCCAGCCAGCCGATCTGCTCGTCCGACAGGCGGCGTTGATCCGACGGCGTCGCCTTCGAAATCTCGCCCTTGTAGTAGAGGTCCGCCTCGTCCGAGGCCGGGGCCGGGATGGTCACCGTCTGGCCGATGACATTCGGGTTGTTGCGCACCAGTGCAGCGGCGCGGAACTTGAGCTCCGACGAGAACAGGGATCGCATGGCCGTGGCCTTCGTCCCCTTCTCATCGTCCGGGATGCCGAGGCGCTTCAGCTCCTGCTCGGCGACCAGAAGTTCGAAATTCGTGCCCTGCGGATAGGACCGGTCGATCCGGGCCGGGTCCATATAGACCGGCAGGGTGATCTCGTGGGCGTAGAAGGCCGTGTGGCCCTGTTCGATGATGCGACCGAGCAGCAGCAGCAGGAAGCCGATCGCCAGCGAGACGGCCAGGATGCCGTACAGCTTGAAGCGACGCTCCTTTGCGTAGCGCTTCTTGATTCCGGCCTGAAGACGATTGACACGCGCCTGATCGGCGCCGACTCCGCTCTTGGCGATCATGTCGGGGGTCGCGTCAGTCATACTGTTCCCGATAGGTCTGGACGATTCGCTGGGCCACGATGTTGAGCACCAGGGTCACCAGGAACAGCGTCAGGCCGAGGCCGAAGGCGGCCAGGGTCTTGGGGCTGTTGAACTCCTGGTCGCCGGTCAGAAGGGTCACGATCTGGACGGTGACCGTGGTCACCGTGTCCAGCGGGTTGAGGGTCAGCTTGGCCGCGAGCCCCGCCGCCATGGTCACGATCATCGTCTCGCCGATGGCCCGCGACATGGCCAGCAGAAGCGCGCCCGAGATGCCTGGCAGGGCGGCCGGCAGCAGCACCTTCTTGACGGTCTCCGACTTCGTCGCGCCCATGGCGTAGGAGCCGTCGCGCAGGGTCTGTGGCACCGAGTTGAGGATGTCGTCGGACAGGGAGGAGACGAACGGGATCAGCATGATCCCCATCACCGCCCCGGCCACGAGCGCCATCTGGTTCTGCACCAGCGACAGATACAGGCCGATCCCGTCCAGCGGGCCGCCGATCAGCCAGCCGCCGATGGTGTTGAAGAAGGTGCGCAGCGCCGGCCCCACGGTCAGGGCGGCAAAGAAGCCGTAGACCACGGTCGGCACGCCCGCGAGGATCTCCAGAACCGGCTTGACCAGAGCGCGCGACGTCCGGCTGGCGTATTCCGACAGGTAGATGGCCGAGAACAGGCCGACCGGCGCGGCCACGCACATGGCGATGATCATGATCAGGAAGGTGCCAGCGAACAGGGGCACGGCCCCGAAGGCGCCGGACGAGCCGACCTGATCGGCGCGGATGGCGATCTGCGGCGACCATTTGGTCCCGAACAGGAACTCGGTCACCGGCACCGACTGGAAGAAACGCAAGCTGTCCCACAACAGGGAGAAGACGATGCCGATGGTCGTCAGGACCGCCACGGCCGAACAGGCGAATAGCAGGCCGCCGATCCAGCCCTCGACCCGGTTGCGGGCGCGCAGGTCCGGGCGGATCTGGCTGAACACGAACAGGCCGCCGAGGACAGCGGCGATCAGGGCGGCGACGCCCGTGCCGATGGACAGGACGCTATGGATCTCGGCCGCGCGGCGCCCCTGAACGGTCAGCTGTTCAGCCAGAGGCGCGGGCCAGATCTGCTGCGCCGGCTGCCCCGCGCCGACCAGATAAGCGTCCGAGAAGAAGGCTTCGCGGCGGAACGGCTCGAGTTGCTCGACCTCGGGCGAGGCGCCGGCGACCAGCGCCTGATGAGCGATGCCATCGGCGAAGACGCCGGCCAGGATCAATACCAGCAGCGACGGGGCGCCCACCCAGATGAGGGCGTAGAGGCCGTGCTGGGCGGGCCGCGAGTGGGCCTTGACGCCCCTGGCCGCCGCGCGCCGGGTCGCAAGACCACGCCCGCCGATAAAGGCGAGCGCCGACAGCGCGATAACCACCAGAAGGAAGAACCAGATCATCGAGGTCCGAACAGAATCGCCAGGGTTTCAGAGCCAGGCGTTGGCCGGCTCGGTGAGGCGGGAACCTGCCTTTTATTGGCGAGCGGATTACGACGACCCCGTGACAGTTTTGTAACGCCGTAGGTCGACCGGTTTCAGATGGCGTCAGAGGTCTCGGCCCGGATCGCCGACATCGGAAAATAGGCGCTGAAGGCGGCGCCTTCGCCGGGCGCGCTGACCACCGTCAGACCGCCGCGGTGGCGGTTGACGATGTGTTTCACGATGGCGAGGCCCAGTCCCGTTCCGGGACGCTCTCCCCCGCTCTTCTGGCCCTCGACCCGGTAAAAGCGTTCCGTCAGGCGCGGCAGATGTTCGCGGGCGATGCCGGGGCCATGATCCCGCACGGTGACCGCCGCATAGATCACCCCCGCCTCACGATCCGGCGTCAGCAGCGGCAGACGCGTCAGGCCGTCGGTTCGCGGTCCGGGGGCGGCGTCGATGTTCAGATCGCGGCGGATGACGATCTCGACCGACTGGCCGGCCGCCGAATATTTGATGCCGTTGTCGACCAGGTTCTGGATCACCTGAATGATCTCATCCCGGTCGCCGTCAATGTTGATCTTGCCGCCCTCGGATTGAAGCGTGATGACCACGCCCCGCTCCTGGGACAGGACACTGACCGCATCGACGACGTCCGAAGCCGCCCGCGCCAGATCGACGCGCCCCGACGGCGGTATGTGCTCGTTCAACTCGATCCGGCTCAGCGACAGCAGGTCGGCGACCAGCCGGCTCATCCGCTCGGCCTGGGTGGCCATGATGTCGAGGAAGCGGTCGCGAGCGACGGCGTCGTCGCGGGCATGCCCCTTCAGGGTCTCGATGAACCCCGTGAGCGAGGCCAGGGGCGTGCGCAGCTCGTGGCTGGCGTTGGCCAGGAAGTCGACCCGCATCATTTCCATACGCCGGACGTCCGTCTCGTCGCGCAGGGCCAGGATGGCCATCGGCGCCTCGCGCGGCGAGGGCAAGGGTCGCACCCAGGCCCGCCAGTGCCGCGCCCGGGCGCCGCCGGCGGAATAGTCCGTCGTCTTGGTGACGCCGCCGAACAGGGCCTCGTCCACAGCCTCCAGCACCCCGGGATCGCGCATGGCCGAGACCAGCAGCGCGCCTTCGCGCGGGATCCTGAGAAGGTCCCGCGCGGCGGCGTTGGCCATGATCACGCGACGGCCGGCGATATCGTCGGCCTCGCCCCCGCTGATGATCAGCACCGGGTCGTTGAGCGCCTCGAACACATTGTCGAGCAGGGGCGCGGCCGCCATGATCGAGGTCGGCGCGGCCTCGGGACCGGTCGTCGCCTCGCCCGACGAAACGTCCACCTGCCGGCTGGCAAACCAGGTGGCGGCGGCGACGGTCAGGGCCAGGCCTATCAGCCAGGGGGCCAGTTCCGTGCGGAAGGCGGCGAAGATCAGGATGACCACCACCGCCAGACCGCCGGTCGTTCCCGCCGTCCACAGGCGCGACGACGCCATCGGCGCGACGGGCGAGGGAGAGGGATCGAAGGACATGCGGTGAGTGTCTCGCGCCGGAGTGGCTTCAGATCGGGATTCTGATTCGTTGAGTCCTAGCATCGTCCTGACACGTCCCGATGACGACGCGCGTCACATGCCCAAAAATACGATTCCGCGATCGACAGCTTCACGCTGGGGGCGGTTTCTTTACCTGTTTCAGCGAAGGTTGACCCGCCTTAGGGGGATTCCAAACCGGTGCATCGCGTCATCAACTGCCTGACGATCCAACACGACTGGCGCTTCGTGCTGCTGGCGGCGGTTGTATGCGCGGGCGGGATTGCGACGGCCATCACCCTCGTCGGTCTGGGGCGGGCTGCGGAGCCCAAGGCCAGACGTCTGTACAAGCTGTCGGGCGCGCTGGTTCTGGCCCTGTCGATCTGGGCGACCCATTTCATCGCCATGGTCGGCTACGATCCGGGCTTCGCGGCCCGGTACGATCCGGCAGGCGCCCTTGTTTCCCTGGCCATCGCCGTCCTCGGCCTGTCGACCTGCGTGGCCCTGGGCCACGGCGGGCTGGACCGGAGCCGCCGCATCATCGGGGCCGTGACCGGCGCCGCCTCGGTCGCCGCCATGCATTATGTCGGGCTCGCCGCCGTCACCTTTGAAGGCGCCCGCCTCGTCCATCACCCCGTCATCGCCGCCCTGACCGTCGTATTCAGCCTCGGCTTCGGCGTGCTGGCCGGCGTGCCGGCGCAATCGACCTCACGCTGGCGGCTGCCGATGGTCACCGGCTGCGCGTTGATGAGCGTCTGCACGCTGCATTTCGGCTCCATGGTCGCCATCGACCTCGTGCCTGACCCCAGCGTCGTCCTGTCCGGAGGGATGGGCGAAAAAGGCCTGCTGTTCTGGCTGGCGACCGGCGTGGCCATCATCATCGCCATGGCCGCCTTCGTGGTCGGCGTCGCCTCCTGGTCACGCAACACCGCCCTGGCCCAGATCCGCGAAGCCGTCGACGCCATGCCGGACGGCCTGGCCTTCTTCGACGCCGACGAACGGCTGGTCGTCTGGAACGCCCGCTACGCCGAAGTGAACCCCGAGATCGCCGCAGCCCTCCGGGCCGGGATGTCGTTCGAACAGATTATTCGCATCGGCGTCGCCGCCGGCCGCTACACGGAAGCCTTCGGTTGCGAGGAGTCCTGGATCGCGGAACGGCTCGCCGCCCGCAAAGCGCTGTCCTGCACGCTGGAGCAACACGTCGAGGACGACCGCTGGCTGCGGGTGCAGGATCGCCGCACCGCCGCCGGGGGTATGGTGACGGTGTGCAACGACATCACCGACCTGAAGCGTGATGCTCACGCCCTGACCGAGGCCCGCGACGCCGCCGAAGCCGCCAACCGCGCCAAGTCCGAATTCCTGGCCAATATGAGCCACGAGATCCGCACGCCCCTGAACGGCGTGATCGGCCTGACCCAGGCCCTGGCCCGGACCAAGCTCACGCCGGACCAGACCGAGATGCTGGAGCTGATCCAGTCATCGGGCCACACCCTTCAGACCCTGCTCAGCGACATTCTCGACCTCGCCCGCGTCGAATCCGGCCGGATGGAGATCGCCAGCGAGCCGTTCGACCTGGCCCGCGCCGTGCGGGAGGCCGCCCAGCTTTACGCCGCCGGCGCCGCCGAGAAGGGCCTGTCCTTCTTCGTCGACATCGAGCCCGAAGCCGCCACATGGATTCAAGGCGACGTCGTGCGCGTCAAGCAGGTGCTTACCAATCTGGTCTCCAACGCCGTCAAATTCACCGATCAGGGCTTCGTCAGCCTGACCGCCGCCCGCGGCCAGCGCGCCGACGGCTCAGCCATGCTGCGCTTCACCGTCGAAGACACCGGCGTGGGCTTCGACGCCGAGGCCCGCGACCGCCTGTTCACCCGCTTCGAACAGGCCGACGGCACGATTACGCGCCGGTTCGGCGGCACGGGCCTGGGCCTCGCCATCTGCCGCCAACTGGCCGGGATGATGGGCGGCGACCTGGACTGCGAGAGCGAGCCGGGCGGCGGGTCGGCCTTCATCCTGACCCTGCCCCTGATCGAGGCGCAGGAGCCTTCGGCCGTCGTGGAAGCAGAGCCCGACACCGGAGATTTCGAACCACACCGTATTCGCGTGCTTCTGGCTGACGACCATCCCACCAACCGTCGTGTGGTCGAGCTGATCCTGGGCCAGGCGGCCGTCGACCTGACCTCGGTCGAGGACGGCGCCCAGGCCGTCGCCGCCTATCGCGAAGGCGCCTACGACCTGGTGTTGATGGATATGCAGATGCCGGTCATGGACGGGCTGACCGCCACACGCGAGATCCGGCTGCACGAAGCGGCGATGGGTCTGGGCCGGACGCCGATCGTCATGCTGACCGCCAATGCCCTGGCCGAACACGTCGCCGCGGGTCAGGCCGCCGGCGCGGACCGCCACCTGGCCAAGCCGTTCAACGCGGGGGAACTGCTGGCGCTGGTCAGCGACCTCGGCGAACAGCAAAGGGCGCTGGCGGCCTAGGATCTTTCGACTCCGGCCGCCAACGCCCTTCGCTAAACCGGCCCGGCGAGCCACCCCACGTCCGGGCGCAGCGAGCGCCTATTCGTAGCCGTGGGCCGCTTCGTTGATGACCTGCGAGGGCATGGCCGAAAAGTCGACGGCGATGGGGCTGGAGGCGACGGCCAGCTTGGACTGGAAGGTCTTGATCACATGCTCCAGACGGCGGCGCGTCTCGGCGGCGCCTGTCGAGGACGGATCAAGCTCCAGCGGGGCCAGACAGAAGTCGATGATGGCCTGAGGGCGGCTGAGCGGTTCCATGTGAAGTCTCCGTGAGAGGCCGGCGGAGAACCCCGCGGCCGTGACCCTCTCAGAACACGCCAGAAGTCATATTGATACCAATCCACCCCGAAACATGAAGTCATCTTGTCACTATGTGACTCTTGCATTTCAGTCATGATGTGACATCGTGGCGGAATGGACCCCGCCGTCGATCACAAACTCTTCCTCGGCGGACGGCTGAAGCGGTTGCGGCGCGAACTGGCGCTGACCCAGACCGCGATGGCCGCGGACCTCGGCGTCTCACCCAGCTATCTGAACCATATCGAGCGCAACCAGCGTCCGGTGTCCGCCCAGTTGCTGTTACGGCTGGCGGATACGTACGACGTCGACCTTCGCCGTTTGAACCAGACCGGCGGCCACGCCTCCGAGGCCGAGCTGACCGAACTGCTGGCCGATCCCGTGTTTCAGGGGATCAGCGTGCCGCGCCACGAAATCCTTCAGCTGGCTGACGAGACGCCCGGCGCCGCAGACGCCTTGCTGCGCCTCTACCGCGCCTTCGCTGAGCGTCGCGCCCGCGACCGGATTGAGGCCGAACGCGGCGGAGGCGGAACCGAAGACACGCCCGCAGACCGCGTCCGCGACTGGATTCAGGCGCACCAGAACCATTTCCCCGAACTCGATACCCTCGGCGAAGCGCTCTACGCCGCCCTGACCGCGAACGAGACCGGCGAGGGCGTGGACGCCCTGGCCCGCGCACGCCTGGCCGAGCGGCACAATCTGACGGTCAAGGTCCTGCCGGCCGAGGTCATGGTCGAATGGACCCGACGCTTCGATCCACACCGGCGACGCCTGCTGATGTCGGAGACCCTGGGCCCGGCCTCCCGCGCGTTCGCCGTGGTCCACCAACTGGTTCTGGCCGAGCACGGCGCGGAACTGGCGGCCATGGCGGACAGGGCCGAGATGCCGGACGCCGTCAGCCGGGACCTGTTGAAGGTCTCCCTGACCAACACCCTGACCGCCGCAGTCCTGATGCCCTACGGACCCTTTCAGCGGGCGGCCGAACAGACCGGTTACGACCTGGCCCGGCTGCAGGCGCGGTTCGGGGTCGGGTTCGAACAGGCGGCGCACCGGCTGACGACCCTGTCGCGTCCGACCGCGCGCGGCGTGCCCTTCTTCCTGATGCGGGTCGATCAGGCGGGCAATATCTCCAAACGCTATGCAGCGGCGGGGTTTCCGTTCTCCCGCTTCGGCGGCGCCTGCCCCCGCTGGCGACTGCATTCGGCGTTCCGCACGCCCGGCCGGATCATCACCCAGATCATCGAGACGCCGCCCCGGGACGGACAGCCCGCCGAGCGGTGGTTCACACTCGCCCGCACCGTCGACCGTCAGGGGCACGACGCCTTCTCCGAGGGCGCGGACCTGGCCATCGGCCTCGGCTGCGAACTGCGCCACGCCCACCGGCTGGCGTATGCGCGCGGGCTCGATCTGCAGACCCCCGAGGTCACTCCCATCGGCCCGGCCTGTCGCCTGTGCCACCGCCACCCCTGCGCCGAGCGCGCCGCCCCGCCAGTCGACCGCCCCCTGACCGTCGATGACTGGTCCAAGTCGGTCAGCCCGTATCCATTCGCAACGGCCTGAAGCCTGTCGCCCTAGCTCAGCACGATCTTCCCGCCTTCCAGCCGGTAGGCGACGCCTGTCCGGTCGAACAGGCGCCCCAGGGGGACCGTCGGGTCGGGGACGCCCTGGTCCAGCATCTGTTCGATACTGATCCTGAGCGACGGGTCGCGCGCGGTTCGGGTCAGGGCGGTGAGCCATTCCTCGCGCGTCAGGATCCCGTCGTCGCCGAAGTCGCGCTGAAAGTCCGCGACGACGTCGAGGAAGTCGCCGCCGTTCCGCCCCGCGCGGGCAGCCTCGAACGCCATGCTCCAGACGGCGCCGCAGGCGTAGTAGGCGCGGTTGTCGCCCCGCTCTCCCGCTGTGGAGATCGGTTTTCCGGCCGACAGACGCACGCAGTCGTCCACCTCGCGCTGCAGTTCTGCGCGGGCGTCATAGGTCGGATCGATGGCCTTGATGGCGCGCACGGCCATCAGGTCGGCGCCGCCCTCGGTGATCCAGGCCTCGCGGGCGAACTGGTATTTCAGGCCGTTCGAGCCCAGCCAGAAATGCGCCGACTCATGGCCGATGAACCAGTGGGCGCGCGACAGGGCGGCGGGGTCCGGGTCGAGGACCCCCTCCCCTTCGAAATTCATCGAGATCAGCCCCGGCAGGACACTGCCGCCCATGCTCGACATCTTCTCGGTCGGGCCGGTCCAGCTGACCATCAGGGTCGGCGAGCCGCCCTTGCTCGGCCCCAGGCGGCGTTCGTAGAATTCCATGACGTGCGGCGTGAATTGGCCCAGTTCGGCGCCAAGCCAGCGCGGCAGGCCGGGGTCGATGACGGTGGTCACACCCGAGCCCTGACGGATGCGGGCGTCGCCGAACAGGACATAGGTGTCGGCATCGACGGCGGTCGGCGCGTCCAGCCGCTCGCCCTTGAACAGCACCGGCCCGGCCTTGTCATGCCAGCGCACCTCGGCCGGATCGCTGTTGGGCAGATCGACGCCGTTCAGGTCCAGTGGCAGCGCCCGCGCCGCCTCGACCGAGGCCAGGGGCATGACGTCGAACTGGCCGGAATAGAGGGCGACCGTGCCATCGGTGAAGATCAGGGCCGGGTCGTAGTCGGCCTCCAGATCGCCGGCGCGTGGATGCATGACGATGCGGACCTCACGCGGCACGGGACCGCCGTCGAGCCGGCGCAGCACGTCGTAACGGCCCTGACGCTCCAGAACCACGCCCGGCGTCTCGACCGACCACCAGGCCGGGCGCCACGGGTTACGGCCGACGCGCAGGAGGGCCGAACGCTGGAAGGCCCAGACCGGCGCGTCGTCGTTGAAGACATAGTCGACCGTCCAGCGATCTCCGTCGCGCAGCACCGAAGCCCGCACCGGCGCGGCGATCACGCCTTGCGGGGTCGGCGCTGCGGCGGGCGCAGCTGCGGCGCAACCGGCGGCCAGGATCATCAGGGCGGCAAGAACGGGAACGGATCGCATTGGGCCTCCGGGGTCGATAACGCGGATACCGGCGCGCGCGCGAACCGTCACCTTAAGCTTTCCTAATCCCGAAGGCCGAACCGGGGCGCGGGGATCAGGACGCTTCCAAAGCCCGCCGGGCCGCCGCGAGTTCCCCGGCCATCGTCGCCTTCAGCCGTTGCGGCGCGAGAATGGTGACCTGTTCTCCCCAGGTGAACAGGTGCCATGCCAGTTCGCGCATGCCCGAGGCGCGGAAGCGCACCACCACGCCGCCGTCGGCCTGGTCCTCGAGAGTCTGGGTCGGGTGCCAGCGCCATGAGCGCGCCTCGGCGGCGCCGGCGGGCGAGACCCGGAGCACCACCTCCTCGATCTCGTCCTGATAAATCCCGAAGGACTGGCTGGCGAAGACGGTCAGGTCGAAGTCGGCCGGCGGCGGTGCGACGCCGTCCTGGGCTTCCAGCGCGCTCATCCTGTCCAGGCGGAAGGTCTGGATGCGGCCGCTCTCCCGGTCCGCCGCGACCAGATAGTTGGCGCGGCCGAACATGACGCCGCACGGGGCGACGCTGCGTCGGCGCGGCTCGGCGCCGGGACGGGCATAGGTGAAGCCCAGTGGCTGCTGCGCCAGCACCGCCCCGCGAATGGTGGCCAGCACGCGCTCGTCCGCCGACGGGCGCGGCCCGGCCTGCACGGCGATGGTCTCGGCCCGCACCAGCGCCTCCAGATCAGGAGCCAGCCGATTGAGGGTCGTCGAGCGCATGGCCGACTTCAGCTTGCGTTCCAGGCTCTCCAGGGCGGTCGCCCGTCCCGTCTCGCCGGTCGTACGCAGACCCTGCGCCGCCTTCGTCAGCTCGACCAGTTCGGTCGTGGTCGGGGCCTGTTCGAAGGCCGACAGGCCGCCGCGGATGCGCCAGCGCTTGGTCGGCGGGTCGCTGACCTCCTCCACCGCCGGGAACAGCATCAAAACCGCGTCGCGCAGCCGCTCGGCGGTGCGCCGCCCGACGCGGCTCTCGCGCGCCATCTCGTCCAGCGTCAGCCCCTCGGCCGAGGCGGCCATTCGTCGGGCCAGCTCGATGACCATCAACGCCTTGTCGTGCCGCATCGCAGGCCTCCCGATCGATACGTCCGATTTTGGCGCAACGCCGTCGCATTGTCCATCATCGGCAAGACACCGCCCCTCAGACACCGCCTCCACGGCAACGCTCAAAGGAAACGACCATGGCCCGCTTCGCCCCCCAAACCGCCGTCAACGCCAGCCGCTACATGATCGTGCCGTGCGAGGCAGAGGGCTGCGGCGACCTCGCCGTCATCTGGGACCGTCTGGAAGAACAGGTCGTCGATGTGATCTCGGCCGCCGCCAGCGCGCGCTATTCCGACGAGGACGCCCTGTGGGACGAGGCCCGCGGTTTCAACGAAGCGCCAGACTATCGCCCCGCCTACCAGATGGCCGCCTGACCCTCAGCCGGCGCGCACCGCCCGGGCCAGGTAGCAGCCTCGCGGAGCGAAGTGGATATGGACCTGGTCCGTTTTCGGATGGGCGAACCAGTGTCGCAGACGGCCATCGAGATCGCCGCCGCCGATAACCTCTCCCTCGATCATCATGCTGGCCGCGTCATAGATCCGGATCGACAGCGGGCGACGGGTCAGCATTTCGGGCGCCTGATCCGCTTCGGGCGCCGCCTGCGCCGCCGCCTCGCGTACGAAGATCGGACCGGCGGCCTGATAGGGCGAGGTCGGATCCGTCAGATGGGCATGGTTCACCAGGATCAGGCGGTCGCCCGCCTCTGCGTCGCGAAGGCTGACCCGGCACGGCGCGCGACCGCCGACGTCGTCGGTCCATCGCCGGGCGCCAACCTCGGCCAGTTCGGCGTCCGACAGTGCAAACAGGGGAATGAAGGGCGCGAGCGGGAGCGGTTCGATCTGATAGGTCATGAGAGCCTCCATTGTGATGAGGTTCCGGTCATCGCGCGCCACCGCGGCGCCGTCTGGCGGCATCCGGACCTCGCGCTTCGCCGACCGGCTCCCTTGCGCCCGCCCGGTGTCGACATCACTACTGAAGGCATGAACGCGCCCTTCAAAACACCCGCCGCCGCCTCGACCGAGCCCCCGCTGTGGGACCTGTCGGACCTCTATGCCTCGCGGCAGGACGCACGCATCGCCGCCGACCTCGACCGGGGCCGGGCCGCCGTGGCCGAGCTGAACGCCCTGCAGGGCGCGCTGGTCGCCGCCCGCAACGACCCGGCGGCTCTCGGCGGCCTGCTGGACAAGGCGATCAGCCTCTATGAGCGGGCCACCGACGCCCTGGGCGGCCTGGGCGCCTATGCCTTCCTCGCCGCCTCGACGGCGCGTGACGACGCCGAGGCCAACGGCTTCGAGGCCGATATTCGCGAGAAGATGACCGCCATCGCCACGCCGACGGTCTGGCTGACGCTGGAGATCAACCAACTGGAGGACGCCGAGATCGAGGCGGCCCTCTCCGCCAGCGCGCAAGCCGCGAACTGGCGGCCGTGGCTGCGCCGGGTGCGGGCCATGAAGCCGCACGAGCTCTCGCAGGAGCTGGAGACCTTCCTGGCCGAACACGGTCCGATCTCGGCCCAATGGAGCCGGCTGTTCGACGAGACCCTCGCCGCCCTGCGCGCGGATGTCGGAAAGGAGAAGCTGACCCTGGCCGAGGCCCTGAACCGGCTGTCGGACCCCAGGTCCGCGCGGCGCAAGGCGGCGGCCGGAGGGCTGAGCGAGGCTCTGGGCGCCCGCACCTCGACCATGGCGCTGGTCCTGAACACCATCGCCGCCGACAAGGCGCTGGAGGACAGGTGGCGCGGCTTCAAACGCCCCGCCGACAGCCGCCACCTCGCCAACGAAGTCCACGGCGAGGCGGTCGACGCCATGGCCGCGGCCGTCGCCGCCGCCTGTCCGAAGCTGTCGCACCGCTATTACGCCCTGAAGGCGAAGGCGATGGGCAAGACGACGCTGGACCAGTGGGACCGCAACGCCCCGCTCGACACCTCGGCCCCGCGCGGCTTCGACTGGCTGCAGGGCAAGGCCATGGTGCTGGAGAGTTTCGCCGACCTCGGTCCCGAGTTCGCCGATCGCGCCGGCCGCTTCTTCGACAATCCGTGGATCGACGGCCGCGCCCGTCCGGGCAAGCAGTCGGGCGCCTATGCGCACCCGGTGACCGCCGACCGCCACCCCTATGTCTTCCTGAACTGGATGGGCGAGCGCCGCGACGTCCTGACCCTCGCCCACGAATTGGGGCACGGCATCCACCAGACCCTGGCCGCCGACCGAGGCACCTTGCTGGCCGATACGCCCCTGACCCTGGCCGAGACCGCCTCCATCTTCGCCGAGGGCCTGACCTTCGACCGGCTGTTGGCCACCGCTCCGAAAGCCGAACAGCGCGGCCTGCTGGCCGGGCGGATCGAGGACGGGCTGAACACGGTCGTGCGTCAGATCGCCTTCCACCGCTTCGAGACCCGCTTCCACGACGAACGGGCCGGCGGCGAGGTCCCGGCCGAACGCATCGGCCAGATCTGGCTGGAGGAGATGGGCGCTTCGCTGGGCCCGGCCGTGACCCTGAACCCCGGCTACGAGCATTGGTGGAGCTACGTCAGCCACTTCGTCCACTCGCCCTTCTACGTCTACGCCTACGCCTTCGGCGACCTGCTGGTGGCGGCCCTGATGGAGACGCGCAGAAAGGACCCCGAGGCCTTCACGCCCCTGTACCGCGAACTGCTCGCCGGCGGCGGGACCCGGACCTATGACGAGGCGCTGAAGCCGTTCGGCCTCGACCCGCGCGACCCGGCGTTCTGGACCATCGGCTGCGGCCGGCTGGAGCGGCTGGTGGACCAGTTCGAGGCGACCTTCTGACAGGCGAGACTGTGGCTTGAGCCTGCCGCCGACGTCGCTATAAGTCGCAGACCACCGACTCTTCCGGACGCTTCCTCATGGCCGACCCGCACCACGCTTCCGACGCCGCCGACCACGGCGCTGACGGCTATCAGCACGGCTCGATGGCCATCA
>Ga0209023_10001961_pt1 | contig 26549 bp, 31 predicted proteins | sample LakOneMetagenome_FD_187468 | JGI IMG/M metagenome (GOLD analysis project Ga0209023, IMG submission 187468) | Freshwater and sediment microbial communities from Lake Erie, Canada (SPAdes) (version 2) | ecosystem: Environmental > Aquatic > Freshwater > Lentic | place: Lake Erie, Canada...
AGGCGGTCGCCCACGCGGTTACCGTGGGCGTCGTTCACGGCCTGGAAGTGGTCCAGGTCGAGCATGCACACAGCCAGCAGCTGGCCTTTTTGCCGGGCCACGAAGATGGCATGGGTCAGCCGTTCGGCCAGCGCGGCACGGTTGTACAGGCCCGTGAGCGCATCGTGCCGCGCGTGCCAGGAGATCTGGTGGCGCAGGTTGCGGGTTTCGGTCACGTCGCGGAACACCAGCACGCAACCTACTGCCGTGCCATTCCCCTTGCGGATGGCCGAGGCGGTGTACTCGATGGCGTAGCGCTCGCCCGACCGGTGGATCAGCAGTTCGTGCGTGGCCTGCTGCAGCGCACCGGGCAGGGTGTCGCGCTCGGCGGCAGTGTTGGCATTGCGGCTGGCCGGGTCTTCATACAGGCGGAACACGGTGTCGAGCTGGCGGCCCACGGCCTGGTCGGGGTTGAAGCCGGTCATGAGCTGCGCGGCTTCGTTGATGGTTTCGATGCAACCGGCCAGGTCGGTGGTGATCACGCCGTCGCCGATGGAGGCCAGGGTGACTTCGGCGCGTTCTTTCTCGGCGCGCAGGGCCTCTTGCGCGCGCTTGCGCTCGGTCACGTCCACCAGCGTGCCGATGGTGCCGGCCAGCTCGCCGCTGGTGGTGGTGAACGGCGCCTCGTAGTAGGCCATGTCCCGCGGCGGGTGGTGGTTGGCGGGGCGGATGCGGATCTCGTTGTCCTGCGCCATGGCGATCTGGGCCGAGCGCTCGGGCGAGAGCTCCGGCGGGTAGAAGGTGCTGGGCGGTGCGGGGTGGCCCAGGTCCGCCCGGGGCTGGAAGATGCGCTGCCAGGCGCGGTTCACGTCCAGGTAGACACCCTGGGGGTCGCGCACGAACACCGGCAGGGGCAGGGCGTCGATCAGCTGGCGCGTGAAGTGCAACTGCTCGCTTTGCAGGTGCTGGGTTTCGCGCAGCGACAGCACCAGCGACTGCACCTTGCCCGCCATGTCGTTGAAGGTGGCGGCCATGGCGCGCGACTCGAGCGTGCCGGTCACGTCCATGCGCGTGTCCAGGCGGCCCTGGCGGAAGGCGTCGGTGGCCTCTGCCAGGCGGCGCAGCATGCGCGCGTTGGCGCGCAGCAGCAGCGTGAGCAGAAAGAAGATGGTGAAGATGTTGAGCGCCGTGATGCGCAGCTGCACCACCACCGTGCTCCAGATCTGGCCCACCAGTGGCTCTGCATGCAGCGTGACCATGAGGCGCCCGGGCTGGCCCGACAAGGTGTTCTGACCGAACTGCTGCACCAGCGGGCCCACATCGAGCCAGCGGGCAAACCAGTCTGGCGCGCGCGGGGCAGGGCGGGTGCTGGCGGCTTCCACCGCGGGCTGCGTGCCGGCAGTCCATTGCAGGGATCGAACCGCGGCCGAGCCGGCCAGTGCTTCGCGCAGCACGATGGCCGCGCCTTCCGAATCACCAACCGGCAGCGCGGACAGGGCCGGCAGCAGCGCGTCGCCCACCCGGCGCAGCTCGGTCGTAGCGAGGCGGTGTGATTCTGCAATCTCGGTGGACAGCAGATAGTGGTAGCGCACGCCGGTGACCGCGAGAATGATCAGCACGATGGGCACGTACAGGCGGGGGTAGGTGCCCCGCCAGAGCCAGTTGCTGAGTTTTCCGCTGCGCATGGTGAATCGCCTTCCCCGGACCACAGGGTAAATGATTGTTAATTAATTAATTGTTTGTTGGAGTCTAGCGCTTCATGCTGCGGCGTCGCCAGGGCGACAACACATGTTGTGAGTTTTCGTGAGTGGTTGCGCGCCGCAGAACATGCGGCAGGCCAAGGAGGGCGCACCTAGCCCGACGGCATGGCGCACAGTGGCCGCGATGCCGGTGTAGGCGCGCTGCCTATGACTCTCGTTCGGGCTGTGAAGGTTGTGTGCCGGCACTGGGGGGCGGCAGGGCCGTGGCAGCGACCCCGTTAGCGCATCGCACAGCAGAGCCCGCGGTGAGGCAAGCCCGTGGACTCCACCACCCTTACACCATCACAGCGACTGCGCCAGGATGTCGCGGTATTCCTGTGGTGTGGCCACGCGCGGGTTGGTCTTGTGGCAGTGGTCGGCCATTGCGCCCTTGATGATGTCGTCGAACATCGCCTCGGTCACGCCCAGCGCGGCCAGGCCGGTGGGCAGGCCCAGGCGGGCGTTCATGTCGCGGATGGCTTCGGGGATGTCTCCGGCAGCTGCCAGCCCCATGGCGTGGGCCATGCGCTCCAGGCGCTTGTCCTTTTGTACCGACTCGGCGCCTGCGTTGAAGCGCACCACGGCCGGCAGGAACATCGCGTTGAGCGTGCCGTGGTGCAGTCGCGGGTTCACGCCGCCCAGGCTGTGACTCAGCGAGTGCACCGCGCCCAGGCCTTTCTGGAAGGCCATCGCGCCTTGCATGCTGGCGCTCATCATCTGCAGGCGCGCGTCGCGGTCGCTGCCATTTTTGGTGGCGGGCTCGATGTGGGCCCAGCCGCGTGTCAGGCCGTCGAGCGCGATGCCGTCGGCCGGCGGGTTGAACGCGGCAGACATGAAGGTTTCCATGCAGTGCGCAATCGCGTCCATGCCGGTGGCAGCGGTCAGCGCGGGGGGCAGGCCCAGCGTCAGCTCGGGGTCGCAGATGGCAGTCTTGGGCACCAGGTTCCAGGAGTGAAAACCGAGCTTGCGGTGGTCGTCCACGATGATGATCGCGCCGCGGGCCACCTCGCTGCCCGTGCCGCTGGTGGTGGGCACGGCGATCAGCGGCGCGGCGCGGTCGGTGATGCGCGGCGAGCCGCCCTCGATGGTGGCGTAGTGGGTCAGTGGCCCCTCGTGCGTGGCAGCAATCGCGATGCCCTTGGCGCAGTCGATGGCCGAGCCGCCGCCCACCGCGATCAGGCCGTCGCAGCCGTGGGCCTTGTACACCTCGACCGCAGCCCGCACGGCGGCCTCGGTGGGGTTGGCGGGGGTCTGGTCGAACACCGCCACGGGCAGGCCGGTCAGCGCATCCAGCGCCTTTTGCAGCACGCCCGCGGCCTTCACGCCAGGGTCAGTCACCACCAGCGGGCGCGTGATGCCCACGCGCTCGCACTCCTGCTTGAGCAACTGGACGGCGCCGAACTCGAACTGGATCTGGGTGACGTAGTAGATGAAAGCCATGGTGGTTGCAGAAGTTACGTTTACGATGGATCGCTGAAGCTGTCCGTTGCCGTGCCTGCGAAGCGAGACGGAGTCGGCCACTGCGCTGTGCGCAGGGCCGCTCTGCGAGGAGCGTGGAGTGCAGGCGCCGGACAGGTTCCAGGCACTCTACAACCCGGAGACACCGATGACCACTCAGCAAACCCTCATTTCCCTCGCTCTGGCGGGCGCGTCCGTCGCTTTTGCGACAGTCGCCCAGGCCGAATGCCTGACCGATGCGCAGGCCTCGGAACTCGTCGCCAACTACCTGGCCAAGACGCCCGCCGCAAACCTGGAGAACCTGTCTGACACCGACGGCGCCTGCACCCGCGGCAAGGTCAACCAGCTGCTGGCGCAGCGCCTGGGCAAGGTGGTGGGCTACAAGGCCGGGCTCACTAATCCGGCGGTGCAAAAGCGCTTCAACACCGACAAGCCGGTGTGGGGCAAGCTCTACGAGGGCATGATCCTGCAGAGCGGCGCCTCGGTGGACGCGGCCTTCGGTGCCCGCCCGCTGTACGAAGCCGACATGCTGGTGCGTGTGAAAAGCGCCGCCATCAACCATGCGAAGACGCCCATGGAGGTGCTCGACGCGGTGGACCAGGTCATCCCCTTCATCGAACTGCCCGACCTGCTGGTGCAGGCTCCGCCCAAGCTCAACGGCGCGGGTGTGAGCGCCATCAATGTGGGCGCGCGGCTGGGCGTGGCCGGCACGCCGCTGCCGGTGCCTGCCTACCGGGGCGAGCGCTTTGCGATGCTGCAAGCGCTGGCCGACATGAACGTGTCGCTCACCGACGGCAGCGGCGCGCGCCTGGGCGGCGGCAAGGGCAGCGACATCCTGGAGCACCCGCTCAATGCCGTCGTGTGGCTGGCCGGCGCGCTGCAGCAAGAGGGCCTGACCATGCAGCCGGGCGACCTCATCAGCCTGGGCTCTTTCTCGCCGCTGCTGCCGCCCAAGGCCGGCCTGTCGGTGACGGCCATTTACGACGGCCTGCCGGGTGCCGCGCCCGTGCGCCTGAGCTTTAAGTAAAACAAGACACCATGCATGCGCCCGCGCCCCGGCCCGTGCGGGGAAGGGCGCGGCTTTGCCAGAGATTTCCCATTGACCGCTGACCTGAACATCCACCACACCCGCCTGACCCCCCAGATGCGCAGCGTGCTCGAGCGCATGGCCCGCGCCGGGCACGCGCCGCTGCACACCCGATCGCCCCAGGATGCCCGCGTGGCCTACCAGGCCGGTGCCGATGTGCTGGAGGTGCCCAAGGCACCGCTGGCACGCGTCGAAGACCTGACCATCCCGGCCCGCGACGGGTATGCATTGCCGGTGCGGCTGTACGCCCCCAGCACGGACGCAGGCCTGCCGCTGCTGCTGTACACGCACGGCGGGGGCTTCACCATTGGCAACATTGCCACGCACGACATCCTGTGCCGTGAGCTCGCGCGGCTGGCGGGGTGCATGGTCGTGTCGCTGGACTATCGGCTGGCGCCAGAACATCGCTTTCCGGTGGCCAGCAACGACGCCTGGGACGCGCTGGCCTGGCTGGCTGCGCAGGGGACCGCATGGGGCGCAGACACCGCCCGCCTGGCCGTGGGCGGCGACAGCGCGGGCGGCACGCTGGCCGCGGTCAACGCCATCCTGGCGCGCGATGCGGGTCTGCCGCTGGCACTGCAGATGCTGTTCTACCCCGGCTGCGCCGCGCACCAGGACACGCCATCGCACACCACATTTGCGCGCGGCCTGGTGCTGGAGGAGCCCGCCATCAGCTGGTTCTTCGGCCACTACGTGCAAAGCCGCGCCGAGCGCGAGGACTGGCGCTTTGCACCGCTGCTCGCGCCCGATGTGGATGGCGTGGCGCCCGCCTGGGTGGGCCTGGCCGAGTGCGACCCGTTGGTGGATGAAGGCGTGGACTACGCCGACAAGCTGCGTCTGGCGGGAGTGCCGGTCGATTTGGAGATCTACCGCGGCGTGACGCACGAATTCATCAAGATGGGCCGTGCCATCCCTGAGGCGCGCCAGGCCCATGCCGATGCGGCGCGCGCACTGCGCAGCGCCTTCGGCCTCACATAGTTCCCCCAAAACCGGAGACAACGACACCATGCAACGCAGTGATTTCCGACTGTTCCACCGCCTGCGCGTGCGCTGGGCCGAGGTGGACATGCAAAAGATCGTGTTCAACGCCCACTACCTGATGTACATCGACACCGCCATGTCCGACTACTGGCGGGCGCTGGGGCTACCTTACGAAAGCAGCATGCACGCCCTGGGCGGCGAAATGTACGTGAAGAAGGCGACGGTGGAATACCACGCGTCGGCGCGGCTCGACGACACGCTGGAGGTGGGCCTGAAGTGCGCGCGCATCGGCACCTCGTCGTGCCTGTTCCAGGCGGGCATCTTCAGCGGCGACCGGCTGCTGATCTCGGCCGAGCTGGTCTATGTGTTCGCCGACCCGGCCACGCAAACCTCGCGGCCCGTGCCGCCCGCGCTGCGCGCCATCTTCGACGGCTTTGAAGCCGGCCACGACATGGCCGAGGTCAAGACCGGCGACTGGAACACGTTGGGCCGCGACGCGGGGCGCGTGCGCACCGATGTGTTCGTGCGCGAGCAGGGCATTCCCGCCGAGATCGAGGCCGATGCGCTCGATATCTCTGCGCGCCACGCGGTGCTCTACAACCGCCTGGGCATGCCGATTGCCGCAGGGCGCCTGCTGCAGCCCGAGCCCGGCGTCGGCCGCATCGGCCGCATGGCGGTGGACCGGTCCGTGCGCGGCGGGCGCTGGGGCCGGCAACTGCTGGATGCCCTGGTGGGCGCGGCCAAAGCACGGGGCGACACCGAGGTGCAACTGCATGCCCAGCGCAGCGCAGAGGGCTTTTACCGCCGAGCCGGGTTCACGGTGGTGGGCGAGCCGTATGAGGAGGCGGGTATTGCGCACATCGCCATGGCGCAGCGGCTGTAGTGCCCCCGCATGGGGACGGCTGGGTTACGGCTGGGTGCGGTGCCTGCGGGTGCTATAAAAATATGAGCTGCTACCGCTTGCCAGGCAAGCGGTAGAGCCAATTTTTACTTAAATATCGTCGAGCAGTGCGTAAGGCAGGGGCTGCAAAGACAGCGCCACTCCGCCCGCAGCGCCCACTTGCAGACTGTCCTGGGCGGCTGCGATCTGCAGCGACACGATGGCGTCGAAACCCCCCGCCGGTGCTGCCGCGACCTGCACCACCGTGCCGCACGGCTGCTCCAGGTCGTTGGTGCTGAACACCTCGGCCCCGACGGCCACTTCAGAGGCAGCGTGGGCCACGTACGCCCGGCGCTTCAGCGTGCCGCGGAACTGGCTGCGCGCCACCACTTCCTGGCCGGGGTAGCAGCCCTTCTTGAAGTTCACGCCGCCCACGGATTCGTAGTTCAGCATCTGCGGCACAAAGGCTTCGACCACCGGGGTGGTCAGCGTTGCGACGCCGCTTCGGACCTCGCCCCAGGCCCACACGGCCGGGTCCATCGCAGCGCCTGCGGGCGCAGGGTCGGCCACCGGCGCCACCCACAGCGCACGGGGCTGGCCGTCGGCGGGGTACAGGTGCACCACCGACGCGGCGCCCACGTCCGCCTTGGTCCAGGCGGGTTGCGCGCCCTGGGGCAGGGCCGTGACAGCATCGCCCGCCAGGCCGTAGAGCGCGAAGTCGGCCGTCGCATCCGTCAGCTTGGCCTTGGCCCGCAGCACGAACATCGACAGGCGCTTGAGGGTGGGGGGCAGCAGGTCGGGGCTGCACAGCAGCAGGATTTCCGTGTCGCTGCGCTTGAAGCCGATGAAGGTGGCCTGCATGCGGCCCTTGGCCGACAGAAAGGCCGCCAGGCGGGCCTGGTCGTTGCCCAGCAGGGCGAAATCCTGGGTGAGCTGGCCGTGCAGGAACTTGGCGGCGTCGTCGCCTGCGACACGAATCACGCCCAGGTGGGACAGAGGGGCAATGCCGTTCAGAGGGTGGGTCATCGCTGAATTATGATGCCCGGTTCTACACATACATTCATCAGGGTTGTGCGACGTCTACTTGCTTTGATCTTGGTGGTTCTCATCGGTGCCGGTGGCGCCGCCTTCTGGTGGCTGCACCAGCCGCTTGCCATGGGCAGCGAGCCGCTGGAGCTGGCCATCGAGCCCGGCACCACGCCGCGCGGCATCGCCCGTGATGTGGTGGCCGCGGGCGCGCAGACCGATGCCCGGTTGCTGTACGCCTGGTTCCGCTTCTCTGGGCAGGACCGCGCCATGAAGGCCGGCAACTACGAAATTCCCCCCGGCACCACGCCGCGCAGCCTGCTCAACAAGCTGGTGCGCGGTGAAGAGTCTCTGCGGGCACTGACCCTGGTGGAGGGCTGGAACTGGCGCCAAGTGCGCCAGGCGCTGGCCAAGGAAGAGCAGATCAAGCACGATGCCGCGGCTCTGAGTGACGAGGCCCTGATGGCACAACTGGGTCGCCCGGGCGTGGCACCGGAGGGCCGGTTCTTCCCCGACACGTACGCCTATGCCAAGGGCTCCGGCGAGATCGCCCTGCTGCGCCGCGCAATGCACGCCATGGACCGCAAGCTCGAAGCCGCCTGGGCCCAGCGCGCGGCAGACACGCCGCTCAAGTCGGCCGATGAAGCGTTGGTTCTGGCCAGCATCGTCGAAAAAGAAACCGGCCGCGCCAGCGACCGGGGGCAGATTTCTGGCGTGTTCACCAACCGGCTGCGCGTGGGCATGCTGCTGCAGACCGACCCCACCGTGATCTACGGCCTGGGCGAGAAGTTCGACGGCAACCTGCGCAAGCGCGACCTGTTGGCCGACACCCCCTGGAACACCTACACCCGCGCCGGCCTGCCGCCCACCCCCATTGCCATGCCGGGCAAAGCCGCGCTGGTGGCCGCGGTGCAGCCCGAAGCCACGCGCGCGTTGTACTTCGTGGCCAAGGGCGACGGCACCAGCCACTTCAGCGCGTCGCTCGAAGAACACAACCGCGCCGTGAACCGGTACCAGAGGGGCGGGCAATGACCCAGGGCCTGTTCATCAGCTTCGAAGGCATCGACGGGGCGGGCAAGTCGTCGCACATCGAGGGCTTGGCCACCGCGTTCCGCGCGCAGGGCCGCACGGTCACCGTGAGCCGCGAGCCCGGCGGCACGCCCCTGGCCGAAAAGCTGCGCGAAATGGTGCTGGCCGACCCCATGGATGCGCTCACCGAGTCCCTGCTCATCTTTGCCGCCCGCCGCGACCATTTGCTTAATGTGATCGAACCTGCGCTCGCGCGGGGCGAGGTGGTGCTGTGCGACCGCTTCACCGACGCCACGTTCGCCTACCAGGGCGCGGGCCGTGGCTTCGATGTGGGCGTGCTATCGACTTTGGAGCGCCTGGCACAGACCGGGCTTGCGCCAGACGCCACCTTGATGCGTGAGCCGGATCTGACGGTGTGGTTCGACCTGGCCCCCGAGGTGGCCGCAGATCGCTTGGCGGGTGCACGCGTGCCGGACCGTTTCGAGTCACAGCCCGTCGAGTTCTTCCGCCGCGTATCGCAGGGCTATGCCGACCGCGCAGCCGCTGCTCCGCAGCGCTTTGCCCGGCTGGACGCCGCGCAGGACCGCCACCGCGTGTGGCAGCAGCTGACCAGCGTCTTCGTGCGCAAGGGCTGGCTGGCGATCATGGTGGCGTCGCAAGGAGGCCCGCGATGAGCACCGACGCTCCATCCGCCGCGCTGGCGCCCTGGATCGCCGCGCAGCGCACCAGCCTGCTGGCGCAGCGCGGCCATGCCTGGCTGCTGCAGGGCCCGTCGGGCCTGGGGCAGTACGCGCTGGGCCTGGAGATGGTGCGCGCATGGCTGTGCGACACGCCTGGCCCGAACGGTGCCTGTGGCCAGTGCAGCAGCTGCCACGCCATCGAGGTGCGCACCCATGCCGACCTGTGCGTGCTGATGCCCGAAGTGCAGATGATGGCGCTGGGCTGGCCGCTGTCCGAAAAGGCGCAGGCCGATATCGACGACAAGAAGCGCAAGCCCAGCCGCGAGATCCGCGTGGAGGCCATGCGCGATGCGGTGGAATTTTCGCAGCGCACGTCGGCCCGGGGCCGCGGCAAAGCCGTGCTGGTGTATCCGGCCGAGCAGATGAACCACATCACGGCCAACGCGCTGCTCAAGACGCTGGAGGAGCCCCCGGGCGATGTGCGCTTTGTGCTGGCCAGCGAGGCCGCGCACCAGCTGCTGCCCACCATCCGCAGCCGCTGCCTGGGCCATGCGATGGCGTGGCCGGCCGAGGCCGAAATGCTGCAGTGGCTGCGCGGGCAGGGCGTGGCCGACGATGCGGCCAAGGCTTTTTTGCGTGCCGCAGGGGGCCGTCCCGACGATGCCTTGGCGTGGGCCCAGTCCGGCCGCAGCCCGCAGTCGTGGTCCGCGCTGCCCCAGGCCATGGCCAAGGGCGACGTCACCGCGCTGGGCGATTGGGCGCCCGCCCAGGCCATCGATGCACTGCAAAAGCTCTGCCACGACCTGATGGCCGCGAGCGTGGGCGCCGCGCCACGCTACTTTGCGCCTGCCGACCTGCCCAAGGCCGTGCCGCCGCTGGGCGCGCTCACCCGCTGGTCGCGCGCGCTGGCCAAAGAGGCGCGCACGGCAGACCATCCGTTCAACGCAGGGCTCATGCTGGAGGCGCTTGTGGCGCAGGCGAGAAACACCCTACACTCCAGACAACCAGCCCCAGGCACCCACCCATGAGCAGTCCCTCCACCGCACCCCGCCCCAGCGTCATGCAGCTGGCCATCAAGGAAAAGGCGGCCTTGTATGCTGCCTACATTCCCTTTTTTGCCGAAGGGGGCATTTTTGTCCCCACCCAGCGCGACTACAAGCTGGGCGATGATGTCTATGTGCTGCTGACCCTGCCGGACGATACGCAGCGCTACCCCGTGGCGGGCCGCGTGGCCTGGGTGACGCCAGCGCGCGCAGCGGGCAACCGCACGCAGGGCGTGGGCATCCAGTTCCCCCGGGACGAAAAGTCGCGCCAGCTCAAGGTCAAGATCGAAGAGCTCCTGGGTACGGCCCTGGGCTCCGACCGTCCCACCCAGACCATCTGACACGGCCTCCGAGCCCGGTGCCGACCCGCGCAGGCGTGTCGGCATTTTTATTGGGGGTAGAACTTACGCGCGCCAGGGTGGTCGCACCAGTTGCGCCGCCCGGCAACTCCCAGGTCCGGCCCTGTTTTGTTCCTGCTTTGTTTTCCTGATACCGCATGTACACCGACTCGCACTGCCATCTCAACTTTCCGGAACTGCTGAGCCAGTTGCCCGCCATCCGCCAGGCCATGGCCCAGGCACAGGTGGACCGGGCCCTGTGCATCTGCACCACGCTGGAGGAGTTCGAGGGCGTTCACGCCCTGGCCACGGCCCACGACAACTTTTGGAGCACGGTGGGCGTGCACCCCGACAACGAGGGTGTGCAGGAGCCAACGGTGCAGGACCTGCTGACCCGCGCCGCGCTGCCCCGGGTGGTGGCCATCGGCGAGACGGGCCTTGACTACTACGGCATGGAAGACCGCAAGGGTGGCCGCAGCATCGCCGACCTGGAGTGGCAGCGCGACCGTTTTCGCAACCACATCCGCGCAGCGCGCACCTGCGCCAAGCCGCTGGTGATCCACACCCGCAGCGCATCGGACGACACGCTGGCCATCCTGCGGGAGGAGGGCGAGGACGGCGCCGGCAACATCGCGGGCGGCGTGTTCCACTGCTTCACCGAATCGATGCAGGTGGCCCGCGCGGCGCTGGACCTGGGCTACTACCTGTCGTTTTCGGGCATCGTCACCTTCAAGACCGCGCAGGAGCTGCGCGACGTGGTGGCCTATGTGCCGCTGGACCGCACATTGATCGAGACCGACAGCCCCTATCTGGCGCCCGTGCCCTACCGCGGCAAGACCAACAGCCCGGCCTATGTGCCGTACGTGGCGCAGCAAGTGGCCCACACCAAGGGCATCGCGGTGGAAGAGGTGGCCGAGGCCACCAGCCGCAATTTCGAAACCTTGTTCAAGGGGGTCACCGCATGACGATCGTGCACGCAGACGGCGCATCGCCCGCCATCGACATCACCGCCACCGCGACCACTGCTGGTGCCGCAAACCCTGCGCACACGCCCCGCCGCAAGGTGCTGGCGGGCCTGGCAGCAGCCCTGGTCGCGCCCTGGGCACGGGCCGGGGCGTACGAAGATTTCTTCTCGGCCATTCAGCGGGACGACGGCAACGCCATCACGGCCCTGCTGCGCCGCGGCTTCGATCCGAACACGCGCGACGCCAAGGGCCAGGCGGGTTTGCTGATCGCGCTGCAGAGCGACTCGCTCAAGGCCGTCGCGGCGCTGATGGCGGCACGCAACATCAAGGTCGAGGTGCGCAACGCACAGGACGAAAGCCCGCTGATGCTGGCCGCCATCAAAGGCCAGGTCGACATCGTCAAGGCCCTGATCGCCCGCGATGCCGACGTGAACAAGACCGGCTGGGCGCCGCTGCACTATGCGGCGTCCGCCGGCTCGGCCGCGCACCGGCAGATCATCGCGCTGCTGCTGGAGAACCATGCCTACATCGACGCCGCATCGCCCAACGGCACCACGCCGCTGATGATGGCGGCGCACTACGCGTCGCTGGAGTCGGTGCAACTGCTGCTGGACGAGGGCGCAGACCCCACCCTCAAGAACCAGCTGGGGCTGACCGCCACCGACTTTGCGATGCGGGCCAGCCGCACGGACTCGGCGACAAAGATCGCCGAAGCGCTGCGGCGCCGCCAGCCCAACCGCGGCAAGTGGTAGTTGGTGACTGCGGGCTTGCTGGCTACGAAATATCAGCCAAAATAGTCTCTGCCGCTTGTCTGGCAAGCGCCAGCAGCTATCATTTTTGACTATCGGGTGATCAGGCAGCTTCTGACGGCCGTGACTGCAGGCGCGCATACAGCCCGCCTTGCGCCATCAGCTCAGCGTGCGTGCCCTGCTCGGCAATGCGCCCTCGCTCCATCACCACCACGCGGTCGGCATGTTCGATGGTGGACAGGCGGTGTGCAATCACCAGCGTGGTCCGGCCTTGCATCAGGCCCTGCAGCGCGTCTTGCACCAGGCGCTCCGACTCAGTGTCCAGCGCCGAGGTGGCCTCGTCCAGGATGAGGATCGGCGCGTCCTTGTAGAGCGCCCGTGCAATGGCCAGCCGCTGGCGCTGCCCGCCCGACAGCTGCGTGGCGTTATGACCCACCACCGTGTGAATACCCTGCGGCAGTGCGGTCACGTGGGTTGCCAGGTTAGCCGCCTCCAGGCAGTCGAGCACGCGCTTTTCATCCATGGCATGCCCCAGCGCCACGTTGGCGGCGATGGTGTCGTTGAACATGACCACGTCCTGGCTCACCATCGCAAACTGCGACCGCAGCGAGCCCAGGTCCCAGTCTTGCAACCGCTGCCCGTCCACCAGAATCTCGCCGGATGACGGCATCACGAACCGCGGCAGCAGGTTGACCAGCGTGGTCTTGCCCGCGCCCGAAGGCCCCACCAGGGCCACGATTTCGCCGGGGGCGACCCGCAGGCTGACCCGGTCCAATGCTGGCGCATGGTCGGGGCCGAACGAGACCGTCACCTGGTTCAGGGTCAGTTCGCCCCGTACGCGGTCGGTGCGGTGCTGTCCGCCGCTTTCGGCCCCGGTATCGCCCAGCAGGGCCAGACCCCGCTCCAGCGCCGCCACGCCGCGCGTGACGGGGCTGGCGACATCGGCCAGGCGCCGAATGGGCGCGATAAGCATCAGCATGGCCGTGATGAACGACACGAAGCCGCCCACTGTCACGTCCTTGGTGTCCACCGCGCCGCGGCTCTGCCACAGTGCGATGCAGATCACCACCGACAGCGCGGCGGCTGCCAGCAGCTGCGTGAGGGGCGTCATGGCGGCCGATGCGATGGTGGACTTGATGGCGAGGCGCCGCAGGCTGCCGCTCAGCCCCGCAAATCGCTCCGCTTGGCCCCCTTGCGCGCCGTGCAGCCGCACCATGCGGTGGGCCAGCACGTTTTCTTCGACCACGTAGGCCAGCTCGTCCGTGGCCTGCTGGCTGCTCTTTGTCAGGTGGTACAGCCGCTTGGACAGCGTCTTCATGATCCACGCCACGCCTGGCACCACCACCGCCACGATCAGCGTGAGCTGCCAGTTGAGGTACAGCAAGTAGCCTAGCAGGGCCACCAGCGTGAATCCGTCGCGCGACAGGCCCATCAGCGCTTGCACCAGCAGCGTGGCGCCGGTCTGCACCTCGTACACCACGGTGTTCGACAGGGCGCTGGCCGACTGCCGGGTGAACAGTCCCATCTCGGCCGCGAGCACCCGGTCGAACAAGGACTGGCGCAGTATCAGCATGCCCTCGTTGGCGATGCGGGCCAGGGCGTACTGCCCCACGAACTGCGCCACGCCGCGCACGAAGAAGATGCCCAAAATGGCCAGCGGCACCATCCACAGCTGCAGCGTGCCCTGGGTGAAACCGCGGTCAAGCAGCGGCTGCAGCAGGGCAGGGATGAGCGGTTCGGTGACCGCGCCCACGAGCGTGGCGACGATGGCCAGGGTCCAAGCCAGCCGTTGATTGCCAAAATAAACGGATAACCGTTTGAGGCGTGTGGTCAGGCTGGCAGGGGGAGCGGCGGGGGGGCTGGCAGGCGCGGAGGCTGGATGGGGGGCTTGCATGTGCGGCCAATTCTACGTTTGCGCCTGCGAGCGGCCGGGGAATGGGTGGTGGCCAGCGGGTGGCTGTCTGGTGGCTGCCAGGTAGCTGCCCGGTGCGGCGGTAGGGCCCAACATCAAAAAAATGAGCAACAAGTACAGCACTGGCACAGTTTGTCACAGGGGTTTTCCAGCAGTGTGTAACATTCGGGGTTGCCTGAAGCCTGTTCAATGTCTTTGTTCGGCCACTGCTGGATGCCAATGACCACAGATCGAATCCCCTCCAAAAATACTCCCGCGGCTTTGCCGCAACCCCTGCGCCGCCACGTGCTGGCCGCGCTGATCGCCACACCCGCCGTTCCGGCCCTTGCGCAGTTTCGCGTTGAGGTTACGGGTGTGGGCCTTACCCAATTGCCCATCGCCATAGCGCCGTTCCGGGGCGAAGCGCAAGCTCCCCAGAAGATCGCCGCCATCGTGCAGGCCGACCTGGAGCGCAGCGGCCAGTTCCGCGCTGTCGACGCCTCGGGCGTCGCGCTGGACGAGACGGCCCGCCCCGATGTCGCCCTGTGGCGCCAAAAGAGCGCCGATTCGCTGGCCACCGGCAGCATCACGCGCCTGGCCGACGGCCGGTTCGACATCCGTTTTCGGCTGTGGGACGTCGTCAAGGGCCAGGACCTGGGCGGCCAGAGCTTCGTCGTCACGCAGGGCGACCTGCGGCTGGTGGCGCACCGCATCGCCGACTTCATCTACGAAAAGCTCACCGGCGAGCGCGGCATCTTCTCGACCCGCATCGCCTACGTCACCAAGACCGGCCCGCGCTACAGCCTGTGGGTGGCAGATGCCGATGGCGAAAACTCGCAGTCGGCACTGTCCAGCCCCGAGCCCATCATCTCGCCCGCCTGGTCGCCCAACGGTGGTCAGCTGGCGTACGTGTCGTTCGAGTCGCGCAAGCCGGTGGTGTATGTGCACGACGTTGCGTCGGGCCGCCGCCGTTTGATCGCCAACTTCCGCGGCTCCAACAGTGCACCTGCCTGGGCGCCAGACGGCCGCTCGCTGGCGGTCACCTTGAGCCGCGATGGCGGCTCACAGCTGTACACCATCGATGCCAACGGCGGCGAGCCACGCCGCCTGATGCAAAGCGCGGGCATCGATACTGAGCCGGCGTATTCGGGCGATGGCCGCAGCATCTACTTCGTGAGCGACCGTGGCGGTGCTCCGCAGATCTACAAGGTGCCGGCCTCGGGCGGCAACGCCGAGCGTGTGACCTTCACTGGGTCCTACAACATTTCGCCCAGCGTAAGCCCTGATGGCAAGTGGTTGGCCTACATTTCCCGCGTGGGCGGCGCCTTCAAGCTCCACGTGATGGATCTGGGCTCCGGAACGGTGAATGCCGTGACGGACTCGACTGCCGATGAAAACCCCAGCTTTGCGCCCAACAGCCGCCTGATCGTGTACGCAACCCAGCAGCAGGGCCGCGAAGCGCTCATGACCACCACGCTGGACGGCAAGATCAAGGCGCGGCTGGCAGGGCAGGCTGGCGACATCCGCGAACCGGACTGGGGCCCGTTTCAAAAGCAGTGAACCAATTTTCAGTTTCAGTTATCAAGTTTTCAGGAGAATTTCGGATGATCAAACGTTTTACCCTTGCCCTTTCCATCGTCGCCCTCATGGCCGGTTGCAGCTCTGGCGTCAAGCTGGACGATGTGCCGGTGGAAGACAAGAACGCGACCTCGACCATGGGTGGCAACGCCGGCGCCAACTCCGGCAACACCGCGCAAAGCGGTGTGGCGGGTGTGGACCTGGGCCAGTCGGCGCGTGACGCGGCAGGCCCCCAAGGCGTGGCCCGCATCGTGTACTTCGACTACGACAGCTACGTGATCAAGCCAGAGTTCCAGTCGCTGATCGAAGCGCATTCCCGCTTCATCAAGTCCGGCGGCAACCGCAAGGTCATGATCGAAGGCCATACCGACGACCGCGGTGGCCGTGAATACAACCTGGCACTGGGCCAAAAGCGTGCCGAAGCCGTGCGCCGTTCGCTCGGCCTGCTGGGCGTGCCGGACAACCAGATCGAGGCCGTGAGCTTCGGCAAGGAAAAGCCCGCAGCTCCTGGCAATTCGGAAGACGCACACGCGCAAAACCGCCGCGCTGAACTGTCCTATCGTTGATGCGCGCGTTGTCTTTTTCCTTCCCCCGCAAGGCGCTGGCAGCAGCGGCCTTGCTGGCCGTGTTCGTGCCCGCCAGCCACGCAGCCCTGTTCGAGGACGATGAAGCCCGCCGTGCCATCCTGGAGATGCGCCAGCGGGTCGATGGCCTGCAGGCTGCCCAGCAGCGCTCCTCCGACGAGGTTCGCAGGCTGGGCGAAGACAACAGCCAGCTGCGCCGCAGCCTGCTCGATCTGCAGACGCAGATCGAGACCCTGCGCGTGGAGCAGTCCAAGTTGCGCGGCCAGAACGAGCAACTGCTGCGCGATGCGGCCGACCTGCAAAAGCGTCAAAAGGACATCGCCCAGGGCGTGGACGAGCGCCTGCGGCAGTTCGAGCCTGTGAAGGTCACGCAGGACGGCCAGGAGTTCCAGGCTGATCCGGCTGAAAAGCGCGATTTCGAAGCGGCGCTGGCCGTCTTCCGGTCGGGCAAGTTTCCGGACGCCAGTGCAGCGTTTGCGGCATTTGTGCGTCAGTACCCGCGCAGCGGTTTCGTGCCATCGGCCCGCTTCTGGCTGGGCAATGCGCAGTACGCCACCCGCGAGTACAAGGAATCCATCAACAACTTCAAGTTGATGCTGGCCGACGCGCCGACCCATGCGCGCGCACCCGAAGCCGCCTTGTCGATCGCCAACTGCCAGATCGAACTCAAGGACACGCGAGCCGCCCGCAAGACGCTGGAGGACTTGGTGAAAGCCTATCCTCAGTCTGAAGCCGCCATGGCGGCCAAAGAGCGTCTGTCGCGCCTGAAGTAAGCAGGTAAGCAGCATGGTCCCCGAGGTTGTCGCTCCGCCGGACGCTTTGCCCGATGCTGTTTCGGCTGCCGAGCTGGAGCGGCGCTTTGGCGGGCTGGAGCGGCTCTATGGCGTTGCGGGTGCCGCCCGCATCCGCCAGGCCCATGTCGCCGTCATCGGCATCGGCGGTGTGGGCTCGTGGACCGCTGAAGCCTTGGCGCGCAGCGGGGTAGGGCAGATCACCCTGGTGGACATGGACCATGTCGCCGAGTCCAACATCAACCGCCAGATCCACGCCCTGACCGATACCGTCGGCCAGGCCAAGGTCGTGGCCATGCAGCAGCGCATTGCGCAGATCAATCCGGCCTGCACCGTGCATTGCGTCGATGACTTCGCCACGCCTGAGAGTTGGCCAGGCTTGCTGCCGCATGCGGTGGATGCCGTCGTCGATGCCTGCGACCAAGTCAAAACCAAGACCGCCATGGCCGCCTGGGCGCGCGACAACGGTGTGCTGCACATCGTGGTCGGCGCTGCAGGTGGCAAACGCCACGCGCACAAAGTCGATGTGGATGACCTGGCGAACACCACCCATGACCCCTTGCTGGCCCAGGTGCGCTACCGCCTGCGCAAGGAGCACCGCGCGCCACGCGAGGGCAAGAAGATCGGTGTCACCTGCGTGTTCAGCCGAGAGGCGGTCGCTGCGCCGGACGCCTCGTGCAACATCGACCGCGACGGCTCCTTGAATTGCCACGGCTACGGCTCTGTCGTCGCCGTGACCGCCACCTTCGGCCAATGCGCTGCTGGCTGGGTCCTGGATCAACTGGCTGCAGGCACCCCGAAAAAGCTGCCAAAAAAGACGCTATAATCCAAGGCTTTGCAGCAATTGATCCATCGATGAGTTGCTGCAAAGAGCTGGGACGTTAGCTCAGTTGGTAGAGCAGCGGACTTTTAATCCGTTTGTCGTGGGTTCGACCCCCGCACGTCCCACCAAGATCACAAGGCTCTGTAGCGATACAGGGCCTTTTTTCTTTGCTGCAAAATTTGTAGCAAGTGCATCTGCGATATCGGCGCCTTTGTTCCGCAATCTAATGTCGTGTTCCGCAAAGGCCGGTCGCATTCGCTGCTCTGTACGGGCGCCAGACCACCGTCTAGCGGTGGCAAAGGGCGCCGTTCCTCGGTCTTAAAAATGGTAGAGCTGGCGGTGTCTTGCCAGGTAAGACTTCTGCTGGGCGTTCAGACCTTTAATCTTTGCATTGGCAGCAACGCCTAGGCGTTGCAAGTCCTGAGCACTGAGTGCCGATGTATTGACCAGCAGCTGGCCTTGATCGTCGAATGAGACATAGCCGCGATCGAACATCTTGTCCACAGCGGGAGAGAGGGGGAGGCCATTGTTAGGATCAATTTTCTCGACCCCATTTGATAGCGACCAAGGAACAATGTGCGACGCTGTCAACAGCTCAGGCTTATCCAGGCCTGATACGGGACATGCGTTTTTCCAAAGCGATAGAACATTTTCACGAAATTGCCCCTGTCCAACCCGAGCTTGAGCCACCGTTTCACGGGTGCTCCCTTGCTTTAGTGACCCCTTTTTGTGTCCGTCAACTTGTTCGCACACGTTCAATTCGGCGTCACCCAAGTGGCTCAAAATTAGAGCGCCAGCACCGTCGGGAATTCGGACCATGTACTGCTGAGAGAGAGTCCCTTTTTTAGTAAACAAAGCCGGCGAGCATTCTTCGTTGTGGATCTCCATCAGCGTTTTCTTGAAATTTGCCACGCTTACAGCCGGCGATAGGACCGTCAGGTCGACGTCTATCTGGAAGCCATCTTCATTCCATTTATCGAAGGCGCGGGTTTGCGGACGCATTTTTGAAGCAGCGGCTCCACGCGCGACAGCCACATAAATGATTGTCTGTGCTCGATTGCAAATGATGACGTCGCCTGCCTTGACGTCTTTAACCGGCTCCCAGCCCGCATTGATCTTTTTTTTGCCGTTGCTGCCGACGACATATGCAGGTGCCCAAAGAAAATTTTGGACCGCGACCTCTTTGAAACTTTGACCTAAATTCACCCAAAAAAAAGCCATTGCGGAGTCTCCAGAAACGCTCGTTAGGTACACAACCGTAGAGGCGGCATGGTAGCAACGACAATCCTTGCCCGCGAGAAAAATTGTGCAGTGGGCTACGATTTATAAATGTCTACTTCCGAAGCAAACGCTGGTCCTATGTCTCCGTCAATTCCAATACCCACAGACAACATCTACAAATTTGCATGCTTGTTCGGGCTCGCACTTATCGTGTCGTCGATCTTTGCGTTCGTTTCGTCATACACATCAGCTCTCGATCGAAAGGTCAAGTACCTCGAGGTGATCATCTCTTTGGAAGCCAAAGAGCAGAGATCAAAAGTTGAAGAAGACACCCTCTCCCTGACAAAGAGACTTGTTGAGGTATCAAATTCAAATCAGTCCTTCGCAAATTCTTTCGTTGGTGTTGTTCTCAGCTTGGGCATTGCGATGAGTGGCTTTGGAGCCTTCCGCTGGTACGCAAAAATTCAGCCGCGCGATGACAAGCTAGCGGACTTGCAAATTGCAAAGCTCCAAGCAGAGGTTGCGCGACTCAACGCACCGGCTTCACCTTCTTCCCCACCTTGTGCCTGATGTAGTGCGCCGTCATGCTTTCAGTTGTATGGCCAAGCAGTGCCTGCGCGGATCGCGTGCCTGATTCTTCATCAACTGCTGTAGCGGCAGTGGCGCGAAGGTCTCTAAATTGGAAGTCCGCCTTTGCAATACCTGCGTCTGCACGAGCATCGTCAAAGCGATTACGGAGCATGTGTTCTGACATCGACTCCCCCGATTCATTGACCAGCAGCGCAAGGGAGCGAACTTTGAACTGGCCTTTGAAGGTCTGAATCTCATCCAGCAACTGCTTGAGTTCGCCCTCGATCTGGATTCGCAGTTTTGCTCCCGTCTTGCCCTGACGCACGTGCAAAATGCCCCCGCTGACATGACTCTCGCTCATGCGCAGAACGTCTCCCGGCCGCTGGCCGGTGAGGTCGGCCAGACGTATGGCGAACTGGAGCGGCAAGCCGGCGTGTTCCAAGATGCTTTGCATCATTTGGTCGCTGACTACTACATCACGTCCCGATTCCTTGAACCCCTTGATGCCCGCACACGGGTTCGGCGCTTTGGTGTAGCCGTTTTCCCGGGCGAAATTCCACATGTGTGAGAACAGGGCCTTCTCGCGATTGGCGCGAACCTGGCCCAAGGAGCCTGGAACAGGTAGCGCCTTGCGGCCCGCTGCCACCCTTTCCGAATTGGTCAAAGTCGCCAATTTTCTGGCCTCCACTACACGCCAGTCCATGTACTGGCGAACGTGTAGCGGCTCTATGCCGTCGAGCGGCGCTGGCGGATCGCCGAAGAATTTCAACAGCCAATCCAGCTCCTTTTCATTGTCAGAGCGGGTGCGCACGGCCTTCATTGGGAACACCTTCGCTTTGTACGCCACTGCCACGTCGACAAAGGTGTACTCAGCGCCGGCTGGGCGTTTTGCGGCGGTCAGCTCGGCCCATTTATGCACTGCAGCCACATAGTCCGAACCCAGGGGGATCTCTTTGCGTGGTTTGCCACCGGTATCCAAGTAGTAGTGGATTTTGTCGCCCCGCTCGCGTGCGCGCATGCCCCGGGGCAAGTTGGTCCAGCGTGTCGGTTTACGTCCCACTTCAACGTGCTCCCATAACGCGCGGGCTCCAACCCGGCCGCGGCGCTGGCTCAGGTTTGCGGTTTTCCACGGTCGCGCGGGTCACCACCGGATGCCCAAGTGCGTTGATACGGAAGGGAATTCCTTCCCCTCGCAACCACTGAATTTGCTTTGACTTCAGCTTTCGGCCGGTCAGCATGCGCAGCTCCTCGGGCTCTATGAACAATGCAGTCTCTGCCATATCTTTCTCCCTCAAACAGCCTGAGCGGCTGCGGTCATCGAATCCACCAGATCAACCGCCGCATCAGCCAGCGCCTGAAACGACCCATCGTTGAGGATGTCAGCGTGCGCGACGATGAGGTGGTGCTGCTCGCTTACATGCATGGCCGTGTCGTCGGGCAGGGCGGCCAGCTCGGGCCGGTGGACGCGCACCACCTTCGCCCCAAGGCGGGCCAACATGGACCACTCCACCGGATCGCGCAGATCGGTCACCACAATGCGATTCCAGCCGCAGCCCAGCTGCCGGCCGATCCAGCGCTCCACTACCCGGGCGTAGTAGTCGGGGATGAACCGGCGCTTGAACGATGCCCAGCGCTGCAGCACCCAGCGCGGGCTGCGTGGCTCCGTGAGGGTGTCGCCACCGTCTGCGATCCAGCGCATAAACGCCGGGTCGCTGCACATGCCCGCGGCCAGCGCTGGGATGGGCCACTCCTTCGCCGCGCGGTCTGTCAGCATGCGCGCGTCGATGCGCCAGGCTTCGCACACCTCGCGGCGCAGCGCGTCGGCAAAGGCGATGCGCGCGAACCCTTGCTGCGGTGCCAGCACATCTGCGATGGTGTCTTTGCCGACGCCAGGGCGGCCGGTCAATGCAATGATGAGAGGGGTTTTCATGTTTTCCTTTGGTTTCGTGTAAATCAGTCGTCGCGGTCGCCAGCAGCGGCGCGCTTGTGGTCAAAACAGGGCGGGCGCATTGCCATTGGCCGGTTTGGGGGAGACCGGGCCGCTGCCCTCTCGGCGGCGATGCGCGTCATGAACGTGGCCTGCAGTCGCACCAGACGCATGCGCATCGGGTCAGCCATGACGGCGTCGTAGTCGGCGGGCCACTCGCGGCACGCAGGCAGGCGTGCCATGGACTGCAGAGCGGCGCGCATCGCGTCGGCGGTGGGCGCTGTCATGCCGTGGCACCCCAGGCCGGCATATGCATGTGCGCAGCGCCAGGGCCGCACGCCTCTACGCGGCTGCGAGCAATGGCCACCGGCTGCACGCCGAAGACCTGGCGCACGGCCGGCGCGTGGCAATGGCGCACGCCGTCGCGGTCCAGGCCGTGTGCGCACAGCGCGCAGCCGCGCAGCGGTGGCACCAGCTGGGCCAGGTCCTGCAGCTTCATCCCTGCGTGCTCGCGGTTGCCAGTCAGTGCACCGAATGCAGCGGTATGGACCGGTGCTGCGCTTGGGCGCACGCGTCGGCCCGGCAGCGCATCACCCCCACCGGTTGCACCCCGTGGGCGGCCACCAGCACCGGGCAGTGGCACAGCAACTGCTGGGCGAATGGGTGCCCGTGGATGCAGTGCAGGCAGATTGCGGGAGTCCATAGCGCCTGTTCCTCGGGCGTCATGCACTGCGGCGGCCGGCACGCTGAGGCAGCGTCACCACGGTGGCGCCCTCGGGCTCCAGCTCCAGCGCCTGCTGCGCGCTCTCCACATCACGCCTCGCCTTGTTCATTGCGCGGCGCGCTCGCTTGAACGTCTCCGAGACGTCCGTGCTGCTCGCGTTGCGGTAGCGGAAGCGCGGATTCGTGAGGCCCAGCGTGGGCATGGTCAGTTTTGCGGGCACGGTCATACCTCCTGCAGTGGTTCAGGGTTGAAAAAACTCGGGGGAAGGGGGCGCAGCGGGCCGGTTTGGCGGCTGCTGGGGTTCGGGCTGCGGGGTCCAGTCCTCGATTTCGTGACGGCCCCGGCCTAAAAACGCTCTGCGGAGTTCGCCGGTGAGGCGCGCTCTACAGTTATTGAAACAAGTCCAAGGCGCCGCCTGCGCGGCGCGAGCAGCCGGGTCCGGGGTGCCAACGGCGACCCTGTTCCATGCCTGGCGGCGCGAGATCAACCACCGGCCGGACTGCAACTGCAAGCCCACGGCCACCTTCTTCTCGACGGTTTCGCCGTAGCGGTTCTTCGTCTCGGTTTCACGGTGCGCCACCGACATGGCCCACTCGCCGCGCTTGCGGCAGGGGCCGCCCATCAACTCCATGAAGCGCCGCCAGTCGGCCTTGATGGAGCCCACTTTGTGCACAGCGCCGTAGATGCGCCAGGCGATGGTGTCGCCCTCAATGCGCGCCTGCTCCACCTGATCGTGCGTAACCCGGCGCATCTCGCGCCAGGCCACCACGCTGGGCTGCCCGATGGGCTGAAACTGCCGAATGCCCCAGGTCGCGGCCCAGGCGTCCACACGCACATAGCCGGGCACGTCGCCCGAGTTCACGTCGAACAGCTGGCCCTGTGCATGGCCCTCGCCCTGGCCGTCTAGGTGGTTGATCTGATACGACCCGCCCACGTTCTTGGCCACGTACTTGGCGATGTAAGCGGCAGCGCCGCCGGCATCGAGCCACTTCACGTTGACCCGGTTCTTGCGGGCGCCTGGCTGGCGTGTTTGCAGGTGCGCGCGGGTCTTCTTGCACGTCACCTCGGGGAACTCGTCCGCCTCGGGCTTCAACCAGTGCTGGCGGATGATGACGGACGCCAGGCGCGCTTCTTCCCGCGACTGAAACCAAAACAGCGAATGCCAGTGTGGGCACCCATCGTGGTGCGGTTCGGCAACGCGGAAACCGTAGAACCGGATGCCGGCCTTGTCCAGCGCCGTGCGCGCCTCGGCCCAGCGCTTACACAACCAAGCCTGCCCCTGGCGCGGGCTGGAGCCGTCGTATTTCGGGTTCTTGCGCGATGGCAGGCGCGAGCCCTTGGGCGGGGCCAGCATGGCGTGAAACCGGCTTGGCAGGGTCTGCGTGAAGAACAGGCCCACATGGCCCGCTGCGTCGGCGTATTCCTCGCAGCCGCGGATGCGCACCATCAACTCTCCGCGGCGCACATCGCGGTCGGACACACCCAGCTTTGCCAGCTCGCCCAGGCGGTACACCTGGCCGGCTTCATTGCGTACCAACGTGTTGGCCATCATGGCCGCGGCGCGGGCCAGCTGCTGCTGGCGGTTCTCCACCGCGGCGTTGCTGCAGTAGCCGCCCTTTTGGTGGTTCACCACGCCCAGCTTGATGGCGCCCAGCTCGCGCACCCGGGCCACCTTCTGGCGCAGGCGCTTGCGCCAAAACGCTGCATCCTGGCCCTTGCCAATCACGCCCTTGCGCGTCTCAGCCTCTGGCGGGTCCACGTCCAGCAGCGCGCACGACGCCAACACCAGCGCCTTTTGCTCGGCCTCGATCAGCGGCTCAGGCCACAGGTCCATCAAACGCGCGACGCCTTCGGCCACAGCGGTGGCGCGCTCGCACACGTCCGAATCGCTCATGCTCCAGTGCAGCGCGTCGCCGTGCTCGGCCTTGAAGGCGTGTAGTCGCTCCAGCCACGCACTGTTGCGCTGCCATGCCGGCGTGCCGGGCTCATTGGTCCGCAGCCCTGCTACACCCTCGGCCCATTGTTTGGGCAACGTGGCCATGAGCTTGGCGGCCAGGGTGTTGGCCTGCCACCGCTCAACGCTGCCCCAGTTTTGATGCTGATTGCGCTTCGCCATCACCACCGCCCCGTCAGTGCGTGCAGTCGCGAGAACTCGCGCCGGGCGAAGCGCGCTTCTGCCTTCAAGGCCATGCGCTCAGGCTCGGGCAACTCGCGCCAGTGGCGCTGCGCCAGGGCGCCCAAGTCGCCGTCCACCCCGGCCAGCAGCATCAACGCCATACGGTGCGTTTCGGACAGGCGCGCCCACTCGCGCGACTCCGCATCTGACCACTGCCGTTTGGTGGCCGCCTTCACGAACTCGTCGCGCAGCGAGCCATTGCCCACCCCGAACAGACGCGTGTAATGGCCCAGCGCTTCGGCCGATGGCAGTGGGTGAAATTGCGAGGTGTCCGACATGCTCAGCAGCCCTTGCCCTCGCGCACCGCCGCCACATACCAGCCATCGCCATACAGCTGCACCACCCAGGCCACTGCGCGGGCGCGGTTGACGGCCTCCACGCGCATGCGGCGGCGGCAGTGCTGCGCGTCGATGTGAGTCACGCGGAAGAAGGCCGGGGCGTTCATGGCTCCATCCCCATCAGCGCGGCCACGATGGCCGCCAAGCCGACCACCATCAAGGCAACAGCGATCCACAGCAGTGGGGCAGCACTCAGGAACACACCCACCGCCATCAGGGCAACAGCCAGCAGCGACACGCGAAAGGCGATCAAGCGCATGCGAGCACCTCCAGCAGGTGAACGGAGCGACGGTCCACCGACACGCTGACCAGAAGGCGTCCTTTTTTCAGTCGCACACAGCAACCACCCGCCGCCCCGTCGTAGTCCTTACGTTCATCAACCTCCATGCCGTTGGCCGCCAGCACATTGACGAGGCGCGCGGCTGCTGCGTGGTCAAGAAGTCCCGCACTGAGCCAAAGCGATTTGCCGCCCCAGGCGGTCAACTCATCCAGGCCCAGGGAGATGCCTGCTTGCTCGATGGCTGGCATGAATGCATCCAGCAGTGCCAGGCGCGCCTGCATGCGCTTGATGACGGCGAGTCGTGCCGTGTGGCGTTCAATCTCGCGGGCCTGCATGCGCTGATGCAGGCTAAGCGCCGGGGCGCTGGCTGCGGTCTGTCTGGTGGTCTTCATAGGCACTCCAAAAACTCAAGGCGAACGAATCCCCGCGAGGCCCCAAAAAGGGACACCGTCAGGCGGGAGAGAGGGTGGAAGGGGCGGGGGCGCTACCCGGCCGCGGGCATCGCCTCGAACAGATCGCCGGTCATGAGCCCGGCGTGGCGCGGCTTGTAGTCAACGGCCGGCATGGCCTGCAGCTGCTGCTGCAGCAACGCGCGTTTGATGTGCGAGGACAGCGGCAGCACCACCGTGGGGTCGGGCGTGGCGCTGGGGGAAATCGTGCGGTTGATTTCCGTCACGGCGCTGAACACGTGGCCGCATTCGTAGTTGCGGCAATAGAAGATCGTCTCGCGGCTGGTGTTGGTCAGCTGGCCGCTGTGGCGCGTGTATGCGCTCTGTTTGCAGTGCGGGCACATCATCTTCATAGGGTGTCGCCCTCGATTTCTGCAGCAGGTGTGAAGTAGTTCTCAGAAGCGGCACCGGGCTTCGCATCCGTGGTCGGGAACGCCAGCAGAATGACGTCAAAGACATCGCCACTACGCCGCTGGGTTGCTACTGCCGTTGGGGCGGTGGCTGCACGCATGGCCGACAGGCCCATGCGGCGCGATTTCTGAATGATCTGAATGCGGGGCACTGCGCGCGCTTTCAGGCGTGGGCTGACATGGCGGCGCGGCGGCGCTTGTGTTCAAGCATGCCCAGGCGGTAGATGTGCAGGGCAAGGTTGCTGGCGCTGCGGCTTTCTTCGCCAGCCAGTTTGAAAGCCTCGTCTCGCTCGCTTTGCGTGAGGCGCAGGGGAATGGGCTTGTCATGCACGATGCGCTCGGAAACAGCGCCGCCACGGGTGGGGAAGTGCATTTGCTGCGAGGTGGTCATGTACTATTTGGATTGGTTACAACGTAGAACGCATTTTTTACTCATTTGAGTTAATTGTCAATGGATTTTACCCAAATGGTCGGTATTTCTGAGCGCCTTAAAGATGAGCGGAAGCGCCTCGGACTCACACAGACGGACTTAGCGACGGTGGGGGGCGTGCAGATCAGCGCACAGTCCAACTACGAAAAGGGCTCGCGGAAGCCTGATTCGGACTACCTCCAGGCGGTGGCTGCACATGGGGTCGATGTCCTGTACGTGCTGACCGGCACAAGGCAATCAATGAGCGAGCTGCCTGTTGACCTCGCTACGCTGGTCCGTGCTTACGAGTATTCCGATGAAGCTAGCCGAGCCACCCTCCACTCGGTTGCGCTGATGGCACTCCGAGCCACGGATTCGAAGGCGCCATACGACGAGCGACCCGCTGGCAACGTGGTTAGATCGG
>Ga0209023_10001962_pt1 | contig 26546 bp, 24 predicted proteins | sample LakOneMetagenome_FD_187468 | JGI IMG/M metagenome (GOLD analysis project Ga0209023, IMG submission 187468) | Freshwater and sediment microbial communities from Lake Erie, Canada (SPAdes) (version 2) | ecosystem: Environmental > Aquatic > Freshwater > Lentic | place: Lake Erie, Canada...
ATCGCCGGACCCGACAACAATGCGAGCCAGCTGGTCGCCACCGCCGACGCGGCCCTGTACCGGGCCAAGCACCTGGGACGCAACCGCATCAGCCTGCCCCTGAGCGAAGCCGCGTGAGCGGCGGGCCGGTCGACGCAGCGCACGCGCCATGAAAATCGGCGCCCGAAGGCGCCGATTCTTTAGTGAGGCTGCAGCCGGGCGTCAGGACGTCATGCGATCCCAGCCCTGGCGCACCGCCGCCTTCATCTTCTCCCAGGTCGACTGCCCGCCGCCGGCATAGCGGCTGTCCCAGTCGGTGCGCAGGTCGTTCTCGACCTCGTTCCACTGGCGGCCACGGTATTTCTCGCTGCGCGCCATTTCCGAACCATAGGAATAGGCAGGCTTGTACTCGTCGTAGCTGCTGCCGTCCGTGGCGCTGCTGTAGGTGGCGTTCCAGTGCGTGCGGTAGGCCGCGTCGTCGTCCTCGTCGTCCGTGATCTTGTTCCAGCCATGGCGCACGGCCGCCTTCATCTTGTCCCAGGCGCCGCCGACGGCCGCGCCGGCACCGCCGGTCACGCTGCCGGTCCCGGCGCTGGAAGTCGTGCCGGTGGTGATGCGCGAATCCCAGCCCTTGCGCAGGTCGCCCTCGATGTCGTCCCAGGGACGGTTACGGTAGAGTTCGCTCTTGCGCATCTCGGCCCCGTAGCTGTAGGCCGGCTTGGCGCTGTCGTAATCGACGCCCGAGCTCGACAGGTGGGTGTCGTAGTGGCTGCGGTAGTAGCTGTCGTCGTCATCGTCCAGGGTCATGCGATCCCAGCCACGGCGCACGGCGGCCTTCATCTTGTCCCAGGTGGAGCCGGTGCTGCCGTAGCGGGTATCCCAGTCGCTGCGCAGGTCGGTCTCGACCTCGTCCCACTTGCGGCCGCGATACTTGTCGCTGCGGGCGCTATCGGAACCGTAGCTGTAGGCCGGCTTGTACTCGTCGTACGAGGCGCCCGAGCCGCCGTAGGTGCTGCTGAAGTGGCTGCGGTAGATGGTGTCGTCGTCGTCGCTGGTCATGCGATCCCAGCCGCGGCGCACGGCGGCTTTCATGCGGTCCCAGGTGTCGCCCGCGCTTCCACCGACGCCGCCGTTGCGGGTGCTCCAGTCGCTACGCAGGTCGTTCTCGACCTCGTCCCACTGGCGGCCGCGGTACTTGTCGCTGCGGGCCATCTCGGAACCGTAGGCATAGGCCGGCTTGACCGTGTCGTAGTCGTCGCCGCTGTAGTTGGCGAGGAAGTGGTTGCGATAGGCGTCGTCGTCGTCGCCGAAGAAGTTGCTGCCGATGTCCAGGCCGCTGCCGCTGCGCGAGTAGATGCGCGAGCGGCCGCGCTGCACCTCGCTGAAGGTGGAGGTAGTGGAGCCGCGCTGCAGCGAGCCGCCAGCGCCGCCCTGGTAGGCCGAGCCTTCGAGCGAGGAGCCCTGCAGGGTGCCGCCCTGGCCGCCCGAGCTGCGGACGCCGCGATCGTTCTGGCGGTCCGCCGCCGCGGTGCCTTCCAGCGCAGAGCCCTGTACCGAGTTTTCCTGCAGGGTCGAGCCCTGCAGCGAGGTGCCGCCGGTGGCGCTCAGGCCGCTCTGCCCCTGGGGTTCCTGGTAGGTCGTGCCCATCGGCTCGGCCTGGTTGAGCGATTGCTGCTGGAAGATCTTGCGGTCGCCCGGGTTGTCGAGCTGCTGGCTGGCTGCGGTCGAGGTCGAGCCGATGCTCGAGCCCGTGGTCGAGCTGGAAGCGGAGCCGGCGGCGCCACCCAGGCTGGCGCCGGCGCCCGATTGCGCCGACATCTGCGCGGACTGCTGCATGCCGCCGGCGCCGCTGGCGCGCATCGACTCGGACATGGCGCCGGCCGCGCCGAGTTCGCCGATGCCGGGGCCGGACGCCTGCTCGTCGATGTCGGTCGGGCCGTAGCGCTCGACGATGTCGGCGGCGCGCTCGACTTCGGGCAGCGAACCGGCGCGCACGGTCAGCACGTGGTGGCCGCGGGTGACCGCGCCCTCGTACTTGCTGACGTGGGTGCTGTTGTCGGCGCCGAACAGGTCGGTGAAGAAGTGCTTGATGGAGGCGCCGATGCCGAGGCCGGTGCCGTCGGCATAGGTGCCGCTGTCGGCGATGGTGTCGCTGCGGCCGGTGACGCTGTCGGTCATGCCGGTCGGGTCGGCGTTGGAGAGCTTGACCTCGTCACGCGAAAAGCCCGAGGACATCAGCTCGTTCATTGCATTCTGGGCGTCGGTCCGGTTGTCGAACACGGCTACGAGAGTGTGTTGCATGGTCATTCCTCCGTGGTATAGGTGGGCTCGCACTCGGAATGCGCTGCATCCGAGGCGCATGAGTTGAGATTACATCAATCCTCCGGCGGCAAGCGCGCGCCTGGCCCAGCCATACGAAACGGCGCCCGCAGGCGCCGTTGCTCGCTCGGAGACTAATTCCTGTTAGTAAGTCATGCCGCTATTGCCGCTGGTAATGCGGTCCCAGCCATGCCGCACCGCGGCCTTCATCTTCTCCCAGGTCGAGGCGCCGCCGCTGCCGTAGCGCGTGTCCCAGTCGTTGCGCAGCTCGGGCTCGATCTCGTCCCACTGGCGGCCGGTATAGCGCCCGCTGCTGGCCATTTGCGAACCGTAGCTGTAGGCCGGCGCATAGTCGTCGTAGGCGGCGCCCGCGGTCCCGTAGGTGCTGGTGAAGTGGTTGCGGTAGTAGCTGTCGTCGTCGCGCAGGTCGGACTGTGCCGTCGTGCCGTCGAGGCGCTGCACGTCGACTTCGGTGTGGCGCACCGTGTCCGAGATCTGCTGCTGGCGCTCGCTGACCTGCTTGCCGATCGTGACTTCCTCGACGATGCGGGCGCTCTTCTCGACCACCGCTTCCTCGGCGGTCTCGCGCATCTCGATGGTCTGCTCCTTGAAGGCGCTCGCATCGAGCGGGTTCAGCGGTTCGTTGACCGGGCGGCGCTGCACGTCCACATGTTCCTCGCGCAGGCCGACGGTCTCGTTGACCGGGGTCTCGACGATGCGCGAGAAGATGCGCACGCCGCCGCGCTGCACTTCGCGCTTGCCGACCTTGAGCTGTTCTTCCACTACCGGGATGCTCTGGCTTCCGCTGGTGTGCATCGCGGTGTCGCGCTGCAGCGAAGCGCCGCTTGCCACGCCCTGCTGCTGCACCGAGCCCGACTGCTGCGCGCCCGATTGCGCCGACATCGACCCCGCCCCCATCGCGCTGCCGCTCGAGAGCATGGCGCCGGCGCCCATGGTGCCGACCCCTTCCGCATGTTCGTCGATGTCGATGGGGCCGAAGCGTTCCACGATGTCGGCGGCGCGCTCGACTTCCGGCAGCGAATCGGCGCTCAGGGTCACCACGTGCTGGCCGCGCGTGACAGCGCCTTCGTAGCGGTTCGCATGGTCGCTGTTGTCGCTGCCGAACAGATCGCTGAAGAAATTCTTGATGCCGCTACCGATGCCGGAGTCGCTGTCGCCGGCTGCGGACGCGGTGCTGGAGCTGGAGCCGGACAGCCGTACGTCGCTGCTGGAAAAGCCGGATGCGAGCAGCTCGTCATGGGCGCTCTGCGCGTCGGCCCGGTTGTCGAAGACAGCAATAAGCGTATGTTGCATGGTCAAACCTCCAAAACGGTGGGTTCATGGCGGAGGGGGCGCAGCGCCCTCGTCGAAGCGCTCCACCTCGACCCGTTCAGCCTTGAGCGGCACGCTGTCGTGGTAGCGTTCTTCGACGCGGGTGCGGGTGATGTGCAGTTCTTCCTTGATGCGCAGGCGGCGCTCGACCACCAGCACTTCCTCGAGCACCGGAACGATCAGCGTGTCGCCCTCGTAGCGCGGCGCGGGCGCCTCGCTCGCCTCGACCAGCCGGTCGACGGGCACGCGCCGCACGTCCACCGCTTCGCGCACGAGGCGCTCGTCGATGGTCACGGGCTGTTCGCTCACGGTCTTGTGGATGCGTACGCCGCGGCCGGTCTCGACCGTGCGGGTCGTGAGCGCAAGCTGCTCCTCGACGATGGGGATGCGCAGGCCGTCCTGGCCCACGCGCGCATCGGTATTACCGGTCATCTGCCGCCTCCTCGAAATCGCGAATGCGAGAAGGTCAGCCTACCCCAATCGCCGCGACGCTCGCACACCCTTGACGGGCGGAATGTCGACCCGCGGATGTCCCGGCGGCGCTGCGCGGAATCAGGAGAAAGGGTTGTCGACGGTCTTGACGTCGGGGGGCGGCAGGCGCTCCGGCAGGTCCGCCGATTCGAGCGCGGCAACCACGGCGCCGAGCAGCGCGTGCAGGCGGCGCGCATGCGCCAGGCCTGCCTTGTCGCGGGTCAGGTCGACGTCGCCCGAGATGGTGATGCGGTCGAGGCGGTTCTCCAGCATCAGGTCGCCGACTTCCAGCACGTCGGCTTCGTTGGCATAGGGTGTGAAGGATTTCTTTGGTGGCATGGGCTTTCCTTCCTTGTTCAGTTCCTGCTCCTGGGCTGGCGGATCTTCGGCAGCGCGAGCATGCGCTCCTTCTGCTGGCGCGTGAGCGAAGGCAGCAGTTCGATCCCGACGATGCGCTCGAGCTCGGCGACCGGGATCACGTCGATCTTCGCCCCGGCGCGGTTCTCGACGAACCAGGCGGCGGCGGCCTTCTGGCGCGGACTGTACACCACCTTGTACAGGTGGGTGGGCACGAGCACGTTGCCGACCTTGCGCAGGCTGCCGCCGAGGAAGGCCGGGCCGGTGATCACGTAGAGCGAACCTTCGCGCTTGGCCATCTTGCGCACCGCACCCTCGATCGGGGCCCAGATATGGCGATTGTGCTCGCGGTCCTGGGGCACCATGTTCGCCAGCGAGAAGCTCTCGCGCTGGGCGCGGCGGTCGGGCATGTCGCCGTTCGGCGCCAGGTGGCCGCGGTCGAGGCCGCTGCGGGCATAGTCGGACAGCTCGGCGCGCTGCGAACGCGGCAGGCGCGGCTCGGCATGGAAGGCATTGTCGCGATCCAGGCCCTGGGCCGCTTCCAGATTGTCGGCGCGCAGGTATTCGGCCGACCACAGCGGCGTGCGGGTGACGCCGGAGTGCATCACGCCAAACACGCCGTAGCACAGTTCGCGGGTCGCGGTGGCCAGCTTGGGATTGCGGATCTCGGGGGCGCGCCCGTCGAGGTAGTGGACCGGGCAGTCGGCCGCCTGGGCAATATTGCCCAGCAGCGTGGTCGCGAACAGGGCGGCGGCGCCGAGGCGGGCCAGGAAGGATTGCAGCATGAAACCAGGTGGTAATTGGGAACATGCACATTGTAGCCGAGCGCCTTTGATTGACGTCAAGCTCAGCTATTGATTAGTTAGTAATAATACGCGCACGATTGAAAAATCCTTTCCAGACAGAATTACATTAGAATTGCGCCTTTCTCAACAAAAAATTCCATTTGGGAAATTACATTCGGTACGAATGAACCGTCCGCCGATTTCCGAAGAGCTGCGCCGTTTTATCCTGACGAGCGTACCCTCGGTCCCCTTCCTCGAGGCGCTGCTGCTGCTGCGCGCCAGTCCCGGCCAGCGATGGAGCGGGGCGATGCTGGCCGGCCGGCTGTATATCGCCGAGCGCACCGCCCTGGCCCTGCTGGACGAACTGTGCCGTGCCGGCATGGCCGAACCCTGCGCCCCTCCGGACGAGCACTGCTTCTGCTACGCACCGGCCTCCGGCACGCTGCGCGAGCGCGTCGACGGGCTGGCCGAACTCTATGCACGTCACCTGGTCGACGTCACCAACCTGATCCATTCTTCTCTCGACCGGAAAGCGCAGCAGTTCGCCGACGCTTTCCGCCTCCGAAAGGATTCCTAAATGGGCGAACTCATCTATACGTTGTGCATGCTGACCTCGCTGGCCTGTACCTGGCTGCTGCTGGCGAGCTACCGGCGCACCCGCCACCGTCTCCTGTTCTGGAGCGGCCTGTGCTTTGCGGTCATGACCTTCAATAATCTGTTCCTGATCTTCGACAAGATCGTGTACCCGAATGTCGATTTCATGCCGCTGCGCCTGATCAGCGCGCTGGTGGCCTGCCTGTTGCTGCTCTACGGACTGATCTACGAGAAGGAGTGAGACCATGACCCAGATGATGTACGGCGCGATCTCGATGGCCTCGCTCACCATCGCCCTGTTCTTCCTGCGCTTCTGGCGCAGCACCGGGGACCGCTTCTTCCTCTACTTCGCCCTGTCCTTCTTCATCGAGGGCCTGCACCGCATCTACTCGGCCGTGCTGAACGAGGCCGGCGAGGATTCGCCCCTGCACTACCTGATCCGCCTGCTGGCCTACGGCCTGATCCTGTGGGCAATCCTGGAAAAGAACCTGCCGCAGAAGGAAAAGCGCGACTAGCGTGCGCCCGGCCCGGCGGACGGGGGCGATAATGGGACCATGAACAACCGTCAAGAGGAGGACAGCATGGCCCCAGGAAATCAACAGAAAGACCAGACCGCGCCGGTCGCCGGCGGCGGCCAGGAGCAGCGTTCCGAGAACCTGCTGCCGGGCGAAGGCGGCGCCGAAGACGGCCGCTTCGACGTCGCCGAGGAAGTCAGCCTCGACCAGCATTCCGACGAGGCCCGGCGCGTCGGCCAGCTGCCGGAGAACGGCATCGCCGATGCCGTTCCCGAAGCGCTGAAGTCGCCGATTCCTTCGCAGCAGGTCCCGCCGAAAGCCTAGCGCCCATGGCCGCCCGAGCGCGGCCCTTTCTTACCCCATCGTCACGCCCATTTTCAGGCCCTCGATCGTATGGGCCTGCTGGATCGGCTCGAGCTGCTCGACCACACGGCAGTTCAGGTGCTTGCGCACCGCTTCCGGCAGGCTCTCGTAATAGGCGCGCGACATCTGCAGGTCGTGGCGGATGGCGTTGGTCGCATCCGGCGCGTCGGCGCCGACCACCAGCACCGGTCGCGACAGGGCGGAGCGGTTGGCGGTGCCGCGGTGGATGGTCAGGGCCGAGCGCGCCGAGATGTCGCCCATCTGCGGCAGCTTGCGCTGGGCCAGCGCCTCGTAGCGCGGCCACAGCGACGGGTCCGGGAACATCGGATCGCCCTCGTACAGGTCCCACTGCGTGCCCGGCGCGATCTCGAAGGGGCCCATGTCTTCCGTGACGTCGACCGTGGTGAGGTTGAAGGCCAGGGAGCTCAGGCGCCGGCCCTGGGCCGTCTCCGGCGGCGAGGCGAAATCGCGGTGCCAGGGCTGGTGCATGGCGCCCGGCCCCGGCACGTCGAAACCGACCTCGACCAGGCGGTAGTCGGGACCGAGCACCGCGCTGCACACCGCCATCACCCAGGGATGGCCGGCGATGGCGGCGAAGCCGCGCAGGCGCTCCGGATGGACCTCGACATAGAAGCGGTTGGGACCGCGGTTGAGGGCGCCGCCGGGACGTGCCTGCGCTTCGAGGAACAGCTGGTCGATGTCGGCCCGCAGCTCCTGGATGAATGCGCGGCTGAACGCGCCGCGCAAGCCGATGATGCCGTCGCCGTACAGGCCGCGCATGATGTCGGCGGTCTCGACCCCGGCCGCCTTGTGTTGTGCTTCCATCTTTCTCCTCCGGTTCAGCCGCGCGGCCGTGGTGTGTGAAAGCCGCGCAATGTCCGATTCATATTAGCGGCATTCCGCCGAGGGCGGCGCGAGCGCGGCAGGCGCCGCCTTCCCATGACCGTTGACAGCGCCGCCGCACGCCCGTACATTGGCGAATTGTCACAACAGCACTCCTGTACGATGAAACCATCTTGCCGCCGCGCCGTGCGCGTCTTCATCGGAACGGCGCCGTGAACGCCCCCTCCCCTGCCGGGCCGGCTGGCGCGGCGCCGGACGACCGCCCCTCCGACCGGCCCCTGCCCGAGCGCGCCAGCGTACTGCTGGTGTGCGGCCGCCCCGACAGCGATCCGGCCGTCCTGCAGGTGATGGCCGTGATGGGCGAGGCGATCGTCAGTGCGCGCTCCCCGATCGAGGCCCTGGCCCTGGTGCGCGAGCAGGACTTCGCGCTGATCCTGGTCGGCTTCCCGGGCGACCCCGAAGCGCTGGCCGACATCATCCGCCAGGTGCGCGGCAACCGCCGCTCCAGCCATACCCCGGTGGTGGCCCTGGCCCTGCCCGAGGGGGCCGGCTTTTCCTTCGAGCCCCTGTACGAGGCCGGCGCGATCGCCGTGCTCACCGAACCGCTGTCGCCGGTGATCCTGCGCGCCAAGGCGCGCTTCTACATCGAAGCCTTCGAGGCCATGGTGCAGCGCGGCCGCGCCGAAACGGCGCTGGTCGACACCCGCTCGCGCCTGGAAGCCATCATCGACGCCGCCGAACTCGGGGTCTGGAACTGGGACGTCGTGCACGACCGCGTCAGCGGCGACCGCCGCATGGCGCAGATGTTCGGGATCGAGCCCGCGCACGGCGACGGCGCCCCGGTGGGCGCCTATTTCGCCGCCTTCCACCCCGACGACCTGGCGCCCACGCGGGCCCTGCTGGCCCAGGCCATCGGCCGCGGCGGCCTGTACGACGCGACCTTCCGGGTGCGCCGGCCGGAAGGCGGCTGGCGCTGGGTGATCGCGCGCGGCCAGGTCGAACGCGCGCCGGACGGCAGGGCCAGCCGCCTGCGCGGCGTCGTCATCGACGCGACCCGTCAGTTCGAAGCCGAGCAGCAGTTGCGCCTGAGCGAGGAACGCTACCGCACCCTGTTCGATTCCATCGACGAGGGCGTGTGCGTGATCGAGATGCTGTACGACGGCGGCGGCCAGCCCTGCGACTACCGCTTCCTCGAAACCAACCCTGCGTTCGCCAAGCATACCGGCCTGTCCGACGCCATCGGCCGCACCATCCGCCAGCTCGCGCCGCGCCACGAGGCGCACTGGTTCGAGATCCTGGGCCGTGTCGCCGACACCGGCGAGCCGGCCCGCTTCGACAACGAGACGCGCGAACTGGGCCGCTGGTACGACGTCTACGCGGCCCGCATCGGCCCGGCCGAGCAGCGCCGGGTAGCGGTGGTCTTCAACGACATCACCGAGCGGCGCCGGGGCGAGAATGCCCTGCGCCGCATGGCCGACGACCTGGCCGAGGCGAACCGCCAGAAGACCGAGTTCCTGGCCACCCTCGCCCACGAGCTGCGCAACCCGCTGGCGCCGATCCGCAGCGGCCTGCAGTTCATCCGGCGCGCGCCGGGAGACGCCGCCGCGGTGGCGCGCGTGTACGACATCATGGAGCGCCAGCTCGGCCACCTGGTGAACCTGGTCGACGACCTGCTCGACGTCGCCCGCATCACGCGCGGCCAGATCGAGCTGCGGCGCGAACGGATCGACCTCGCGACCGTGCTGGGCGCGGCGGTCGAGACCAGCATGCCCCTGATCGAGGCGGCGCGCCACCACCTCGACGTGCGCCGTCCCCCCGAGCCCCTGGTCGTCGACGCCGACATGACGCGCCTGACCCAGGTGGTGTCGAACCTGCTCAACAACGCCGCACGCTACACGCCGCGCGGCGGGAAGATCGTGCTGGCCGCGGAGCGCGACGGAGTCGATGCCGTGATCGCCGTGTCCGACAACGGCATCGGCATCGATCCGGCCTCCCTCGACGACGTCTTCCGGATGTTCACCCAGGTCGGCGAGAGCCGCCAGCAGGCGGCCGGCGGCCTGGGCATCGGCCTGTCGCTGGTGCGCAGCCTGGTCGAGCTGCACGGCGGCAGCGTCACGGCGTCGAGCGCCGGCACCAATGCCGGCAGCGTGTTCACGGTGCGCCTGCCGCTGGCGGCCAGCGCCGCGCCGCCCGCCCCTGCGCCGGCGCCGCCGGCCGCGCCGGCCGCGCCGGTGCGGCCGGGCCTGCGGGTGCTGGTGGTCGACGACAACCGGGACGCCGCCGAGACCCTGTCCGCGCTGCTGGGCCATGCCGGCCACAGCGCGCCGGTCGCCAACGACGGCCACCAGGCGCTGCGCATGCTGTCTTCCTTCCAGCCCCACGTGGTCTTCCTCGACCTGGGAATGCCGGGCATGTCGGGCTACGAGGTGGCTGCCGCGATCCGGCGCGATCCGGCCAATGCGGGCGTACGCCTGGTGGCCCTCACCGGCTGGGGCGGCGAAGCCGACCGCGCCCGCACCGCGCAGGCCGGATTCGACCGCCACCTGACCAAGCCGGCGACCGCGGAAGCGATCGAGGGCGTGCTCGCCGGCCTGTAGCGCGGCGCTACCAGGCGATCGCGAGCAGCACCTCGGCCATGCGCGGCCAGCACAGCGCGCGCAGCTCCTCGCGCGCGGCCCAGCGGTAGCCGTCCATCTCGGGCGTCTGCCGGCCCGTCACGTGGTGGGGAAAGGTGCTGGCGCAATGCAGCTGCTCCAGCCTGCACTGTTCCTCGCCTGCCTCGACCAGGAACAGATGCAGGCTCTTGTCGCGCCGGTAGGCGAAGGGGCCGAGCTCGCGGAAGGCGCCGGCCTCGAACACCAGCCCCGCCTCCTCGAGCAGCTCGCGCATCGCCGCTTCGAGCTCGGTCTCGCCGGGCTCGCGCATGCCCTTCGGGATATCCCATTTCGGCGTGTGGGTGACGTGGCCGAGCAGCAGCTCGCGCTGTGGATTCACTACCAGGGTGCCGCAGGAAACGCTGTGCTTCGCCATGCCGGGCCGTCTTCCATTCTCGATGAGCTACTCTAGCGGCCGCGCGCGCGCTATGTCAACACGCCGGCCGCGCGCGTCTTCAATTGTGCGCGCCGCCCGCGCCCGACCCCGCACACTGTCCCTTTGTCGTGTTGCGAAGCGGGAGTGGCGGATGGGGTTCATATTGCATAATAACGATCTCGAAAACTGGATGATGGCCCTGGGCGTCTGCCTCGGCTCGACGGCGGCGCTCTATTTCGTGCGCGCCATCATGCTGCGCCGCCTGTCCGACCTGTCGCGGCGCACCGTGACCCGGGTCGACGACCTGGCGGTGCGCATGCTGCGCAAGACCTACCTGGTCTTCCTGCTCGCCATCGGCGTCCACCTCGGCAGCATCTTCCTCGTCATGCCCGACAGCTGGCGCCTCGTGGTCTCGCGCATCGCGGTGGCCTCGCTGCTGCTGCAGCTGGCGATCTGGGGCGACAGCGGCCTGCGCGGCTGGCGCGCCCAGCTGCTCGCCACGCCCGGCGACGGCGCGCGCAAGGCCTCCAGCACCATCCTGTTCTTCATGATGCGCCTGGTGGTTTGGACCGTGGCCTTCCTGATGATGCTCGATAACTTCGGCTTCAACATCACCACCCTGGTCGCGAGCCTGGGCATCGGCGGCATCGCAGTGGCCCTGGCCACGCAGAACATCCTGGGCGACCTGTTTGCCTCGCTGTCGATCATGCTCGACAAGCCCTTCGAGGTGGGCGACTTCATCATCGTGGGCGACGCGCTCGGGGCGGTCGAGTACATCGGCCTGAAGACGACCCGCCTGCGCGGCCTGGGCGGCGAGCAGATCGTGTTCTCCAACGGCGAACTGCTGCGCAGCCGCATCCACAACCACAAGCGCATGCTGTCGCGCCGCGTGGCCTTCCTCCTGCGTGTGGCCTACGGCACCGCCGAATCGCAGATCACGGCGATTCCCGCCATGATCCGCGAGATCGTCAGCGCGCGCAGCGACGTGGACTTCGAGCGCGCCCACTTCTTCCGCTACGGCGACTGGTCGCTCGACTTCGAGGTCGTCTACCACTTCAAGAGTCCCGACTACATCCTGCACATGGACGCGCAGCAGGACATCCTGCTGCAGGTCTACCGCGCCTTCCAGCGCGAAGGCATCCAGTTCGCCCACCCGCTGTCGGTGGTCAGGGTGGCGGACGCGAAGGACCCGGCGGGCGGGTGGCCGGCGCCGGGCGCCGGCGGCGCGCCGCTGCGGCATTGATCCCGGCCGGGCGGTGTGCGAGGCCGCCTTTCCCGGCCCCAAGCGCCCGGCAAATGCAAAGGCCGGCGCGCTTGCGCGGCCGGCCTTCGGGATACGACGGGCGACTTGCGTGGATCAGGCCACGCGTACCTGGCCGCTCTTGGCGCCGCTCACGTCCGAATTGACGACCCCGGCCTCCACGGCTTCGGAGGCGCTCGGGCTCAGCAGGCGTGCCTTGTTGCCCGGCACCGCGCCCTGGATCAGCTCGTGCATGCGGGTCGCGGTGCGGTCCCAGGAGGTGCCGGCGACGACTTCGCGCATGCGCTTGGCCAGCGACGACTTCTCGGTCTCCGACAGGGCCAGCATGCGTTCGCAGGCGGCGATATAGCTTTCCGGGGTGTCGGCGATCGCCACCACGTCGCCGTAGGGCACGACCACGTCGGTGATCGGGGTCGACACCGATGGCAGTTCGGCGGCCATGTACTCCAGCACCTTGGTCGGGCTGATGAACTTGGTCGAGTCGTTCATGGCGAAGGGCAGCAGGCAGACGTCCCAGCCGGCCAGGAACTGCGGCAGCTGGTCGTAGGTGCGCTGGCCCATGTAGTGGACGTTCGGCTGCTTCGGCAGGGTCGCCGGGTCGATCTTCACGACCGGGCCGACCAGCACGATGTTCCAGTCAGGATGCGCATCGGCCATGCTCGACACGAGGTCGACGTCGAAGCGTTCGTCGATCACGCCGTAGAAGCCCAGGCGCGGATGCGGGATGTGGGCCTGCTCCGGGTGCGAGATCGCGCGGTCCTGGGCCTGGCGGAAGTGCTTGGCGTCGACGCTGCTCGAGAAGCAGTGGGCGTTGGCGTGGCGGTCGCGCTTGGACTGGTAGAGGCTGGGGCCGCCGGTGAAGACGACGTCGGCCATGTTCAGCAGCGCGCTTTCGCGTTGCAGCAACTGCTTCGGCGCGTTCTTGAACATCGCCAGCTCGTCCATGCAGTCGTAGACGATCTTGGACGGGTTCAGGCCTTGCAGCAGCGGCAGGGCCATCGGGGTGTAGAACCAGACCACCGGCTGCTCGCCGCTCGGGACGAGGTCGGCCAGCAGGGTCTGCAGGGTCGGGATCTGGTCGTCATGGAAGCCATGTGCGTGAATGGCGGTATGCGGCTGGCACACCGTGATGTTCGGCGCCACCGCCGTCTTCTTCAGGTATGCTTGTCCTTCGCTATACACCGGCTCCTCGACAAACAGGATTTGGTAGTGTTCCGCCAAACGCGTCATCAGATGTTGGGGACGCTGGAAGACAAAATCCCAACGCAGGTGGCAAAACACGATCAAGGTCGGCATATTCAGTTCCTTTCGCCTTCGTGGCGCTATTTTGTTGGCAAAGCCTGGCAGTTTCTCTCTCGAAGCCAGCGCCCGGCGACGCGAAACCATCACCGGATTCCGAAATCGTAACATGCAAATTTCCCAATATTTTCATTTATGCATTGCAATATTGGAAATGAGAAACTTCTGACCCGTCGCTGTCCCGACCGCGTCATAGAGAAGACCGTATGGATGAGCAGGCCCATGTAAGGGCCGTCCTACATCGATACAGGAAAATCCACTACGAGCAATACGCGTGGTTTTTACCGACCCCAACAGGAGAAACAGCCGGCAAACCGCCCTTGCCCCCGCTTCAGCGCGCCTCGTAGGGTTCGGCGCCTTCCGCGTGGCCGTCCTCGCTGAAGCCGGCTGCGATCGACACCCCTTCCAGGCCGAGCGCCAGCAGCGCATCGCACAGGTTGTCGACCTCGACGCTCAGGTCGGCGGCCAGGTCGACGGCGCTCTCGACGCTGCCCCAGGGGCGGCCGCCGTCCAGTGCATACAGGTTGATACGAAGCACGATGTGCTCGCCGGCATCGATCGGCGCCACCGCGGCGTGGACCTGGTCGGCTTCGAGCTCCTTGGCCGACAGGGTGCGCGCCACTTCCGACAGGATCGACAGGGTCGACAGCTCGGCCACGCCCTGCTCTTTCGCGCCGTAGAACAGGTCCTGGTAGAGGAAGTCCACGTGCACCCGGTCCGGATTGGCGGCCAGGCAGCGGCGCACCAGCGGCGCGACCTGGAAGGTCCAGGCGCGGTAGCGCTCTTCGCGCGCGGCGTACCAGGCGTCGGCCCCGGCTTCGTCGGCGGGAATGGCATAGAAGGGATCGTCGGCGCGCTTGAGCGAGAAGCCCAGCAGGAAGCGCAGCTCCACGGCCGAATCGTCCGGCGCGAAGCGCTCGCCGCTCCAGCCGCGGATGCTGGCCTCGATGGTCGGCGCCGGCTGCAGCTTCTTCTCCAGCAGCGAAGCCGCGGCTTCGCGCAGCATTTCCTGCAGGGTCGAGAAGGCGATGTGGTCGACCTCGGCCAGGTCGTAGGCATGCTGGATCAGCACCGCCTTGCCGCTGCCGCCCTCCAGGCCGCCCGCATGGAAGCTCTGTGAGAGTTCCTCGAAGGCGCCGGCGTCCTGGAAGGTTTCCTCGGCCACCAGGCCACCCGGGCTGCGCACGAAGAGCGGCACCAGGAAGGCGTCGATCTCGTACTCGGCGTCCTCGCGGCGCAGGCGCAAGGTGGCGGCTTCTTCTTCGATGCGGCCGCGCAGCAGGCGGCAGGCCAGCGGGTCGGTGAAGCGCGCCGTCTCGATCGCCTCGTACAGGGCTTCGTCGCGCTTCTTGCGCAGCAGCTTCCTGACCGCGGCCGCCAGTTCCTCCTCGCGCTCATCGGTCGTGCCGAAGCCCGGCTCGTCTTCGCGCTCGGCGATGGCGAGGGCCAGGTCGGCCAGTTCCTGGGCCTGGCTTGCGGTGTCCGGCTCGCGCGGATTGTTGGAGGTGCGGGGCAGCGGACGTTTGTTTTTCGGCATGGCGATGGTTCGGTAACAATGGAATCGCCATGTTAGCGCATTGGCAGCATGACGGGCTCCCGGCAGCGGCAGATGTTATGCTTCAGCCAAAACAACCCTGGAGCGCAGCGCAATGCTCGATAAATTCTTCAAACTCAGCCAGAGCGGCACCGACGTCCGGACCGAACTGCTGGCCGGCCTGACCACTTTCCTGACGATGGTGTACATCATCTTCGTCAATCCCTCGATCCTCGGCGACGCCGGCATGCCCAGGGAGTCGGTGTTCGTCGCCACCTGCATCGTGGCGGCGCTCGGCACCGCGGTGATGGGCCTGTACGCCAACTACCCGATCGCGATGGCCCCCGGCATGGGCCTGAACGCCTATTTCGCCTACGCCGTGGTGCTGGGCATGGGCATCGCCTGGCAGGCGGCGCTCGGGGCGGTGTTCATCTCGGGCTGCCTGTTCATCCTGGTGACGCTGCTGGGCCTGCGCGGCGCCATCGTGAATGGCATCCCGCGCTCGATGCGGGTGGCCATCACGGTCGGCCTGGGCATGTTCCTGGCCCTGATCGCCCTGAAGAACGCCGGCATCGTGGTGGCCAGCGAAGCGACCCTGGTCAAGGCCGGCGACCTGCACCAGCCGCAGGCCATCATGGCCGTCGTCGGCTTCCTCGCCATCGTCGCGCTCGACCGCCTGAATGTGAAGGGCGCGATCCTGATCGGCATCGTGCTGGTGACCGTGCTGTCCTTCTTCTTCGGCGGGAACACGTACAAAGGCATCTTCTCGGCGCCGCCGAGCATCGACCCGACCCTGTTCCAGCTCGACATCCCGGGGGCCCTGTCCGCCGGCATCCTGAACGTGGTCCTGGTGTTCTTCCTGGTCGAGCTGTTCGACGCCACCGGCACCCTGATGGGCGTGGCGCGCCGCGCCGGCCTGCTGGTCGAGGGCAAGATGGAGCGCCTGAACAAGGCCCTGCTGGCCGACAGCGGCGCCATCGTCGCCGGGGCGGTGCTGGGCACCTCGAGCACCACCGCCTACCTGGAAAGCGCCTCGGGCGTGCAGGCAGGCGGACGCACCGGCCTGACCGCCCTGGCGGTCGCGGTGCTGTTCCTGGCCTGCCTCTTCATCGCGCCACTGGCCGGGGTGGTGCCGGCCTATGCGACCGCGCCGGCCCTGCTGTTTGTCGCCTGCCTGATGCTGAGCGACCTGGGCGACGTCGAATGGGGCGACTCCACCGAGAGCATCCCGGCCGCCGTCACGGCGCTCGGCATGCCCTTCACCTTCTCGATCGCCGAAGGCATCGCCTTCGGCTTCATCACCTATGCCGCGCTCAAGCTGCTCACCGGCCGCGCCCGCGAAGTGGCGCCGGTGGTGTGGGTGATCGCCGCCCTGTTCCTGTTCAAGATCGTCTACATCGGCACTTGACGAGACATGCCAGTTGAGTAAATGCGCGTTAAACAGCGCGTAACTGTGTCGCAATGCATCGCTTCGCGCTGCCTTTGGGATACAATGTCGCCGATCTTGCGAATACCGAGGTGGGCAATCCGATGCAAAAGACAACTCTCTCGCTGCTGGCGCTGGCCGTCTTCGCCGTTCACGGCGTGGCGCACGCCGACGACGACCTTCCCCAGGTGATCGACGTCCACGGTCCGCTCAGGGTGGCGCTGCCGAAGATTCCCGAAGGCGGCTGGTTCACTTCCGCCGAGCTGGGCGCGATCGCCACCTCCGGCAACACCACGGGCACCTCGATCACGGGCAAGATCGACGCCCGCCACGAGACCGCGAAATGGAGCCACGAGTTCGTCGTGAGCGGCTTCTTCAAGGAAGACGAATACGAAGACGAGGAAGGCAACAAGGAACGCAGCAAGTCGGCCGAGCGCTTCGCCGCCTCGGCCAAGGCCTCCTACAAGCTGCTCGGCGCCGGCCGGCGCGCCTTCGTCCTGGGCTCCCACGTCAACGACCGCTTCGGCGCCTACACTCGCTATTCCTCGCTGTCGATCGGCCACGGCAGGCAATTGCTGAGCGAAGCGGACAAGACCCTCGACGTCGAGATCGGCCCGGGCTACTTCCAGGGCGAGCGCGATACCGGCGAAGACGAGAGCGGCGTGACGGTGCGCGGCGCGGCCCAGTTCCGCTGGAAGGTCAGCCCCTCGGCCTTCTTCGCCCAGACCGTCAGCGTGGAAAAAGGCACCTCGAACACCCACTCGGTGGCCGAGACCTCGCTCAGCACCAAGATCAATTCGACCATGCAGATGAAGGCCGGTTTCAGCGCCCGCAACGACAGCAGTGTCACGCCGGGCAAGAAGAACACCGATACCCAGACCTCGCTGACGATGGTGTACTCCTTCTGAGACGGCGCGGCCCGAGGCCGCGCCTGCTTCCTCAGCGCGCCGGCGCGGGCCGGGCGGCGCTTCCCTTCCCGACCAGCAGCAGGGCCAGCAAGCTGAGCAAGGCGGCCGCGCTCAGGTACCAGCCGACCGAGGGCAGTCCATAGTTGCTTGCCAGCCAGGTCGCGATGTAGGGCGCGAGCGAAGCGCCCAGGATGCCGGCGAAATTGAAGGTCAGCGACGCGCCCGTATAGCGCACCTCGGGCGGGAACATCTCGGCCAGCAGGGTCCCGAGCGGACCGTAGGTGAAGCCGACCAGGCACATCCCCGCGATCATGAACACGGCGGCGGCCGCCATCGTGCCGGCGCCGAACAGGGGCCCGAACAGCAGGCCGAAGACGGCGATCGCCACGCTCACCAGGATCATCGCCATGCGCCGGCCGTAGCGGTCGGCGAGCAGCGCCGACGGCGGAATCGTCAGGCCGAAGAACACCACCGCCACCAGCTGCAGGGTCAGGAAGGCCTGGCGCGAGAAGCCGAGTTTGCTCGTGCCCCAGCTCAGCGCGAACACCGTCATCAGGTAGAACACCACGAAGGTCGCCAGCGCTACCAGGGTGCCCAGCAGCAGTTCGCGGCGGTGCTCGCGCAGCACCGTGAGCGCGGGCACCTTGACCCGTTCGCCCCGCTCCAGCACCTTCTGGAAGTCGGGCGTCTCGGTGATCTTCAGGCGCACGTAGAGGCCGACCAGCACCAGCAGCGCGCTGGCCAGGAAGGGAATGCGCCAGCCCCAGGCGAAGAAGTCCTCGTCCGCCATCAGCTGGCCGAGCAGCAGGAAGGTGCCGCCCGAGAGGAAGAAGCCGAGCGGCGCGCCCAGCTGCGGGAACATGCCATACCAGGCCCGCTTGCCCGGCGGGGCGTTCTCGGTGGCCAGCAGCACCGCCCCGCCCCACTCGCCGCCCAGGCCCAGGCCCTGGCCGAAGCGGCACAGGGCCAGCAGCAGCGGCGCGGCGGCGCCGATCGTGGCGTAGGTGGGCAGCAGGCCGATCAGGATGGTCGAGATGCCCATCGTCAGCAGGGCCGCGACCAGGGTGGCTTTCCTGCCGATGCGGTCGCCGAAATGGCCGAACACGGCCGAACCCACGGGGCGGGCGAAGAAGGCGATGGCGAAGGTCGCCAGCGACTGCAGGGTGGCGGCCGCGGGGTCGGCGGCCGGGAAGAACAGCCGCGGGAAGACCAGCACCGCGGCGGTGGCGTAGATATAGAAGTCGTAGAACTCGATGGTGGTGCCGATCAGGCTCGCGAACAGGACGGTGCGCGGCTTGTTGGCCGGCGCGGCAGCTACCCCTTCCTTCATGCGGCGCCCGCCTGGGCCAGCGCCACGCGCACCTCGTCGCTCGAGACCGGGCGCACCACGCGCGCCACTTCCTGGCCGTCCTTCAGCACGACCACGGTCGGCCACAGCTTGATGCGGAAGGACCGGCCCAGCGCCCGCCCCGGTCCATCCTCGACCTTGATGTGGCGCACCGGCTGGGTTCCGGCCAGGCCCTCGCTGATGAGCGGCTCGGCGGCGCGGCAGTAGCCGCACCAGTTGGCGCCGAAATCGAGGACGACGATGCCCGGCAGCGCGTCGATCGCGCTGCGCTCGGGCTGGGCGGTTTCATAAGTCATGCGGATGCTCCTCCGTTTGCCGATATGGCAAGGTTACATCAAAATGCCGCCCGGGAGGAGCATCCGCTGCACCGGCTCAGTGCGCGTGGCCGCCTCCTTCGGCGCAGTGGGGCGGCTCAAGGCGGCAGAGGGCTTCCTGCGCCGCCAGCGCCTGCCTGCGGGCCTCCAGCTGCTGCGGCGTGCGCGCCGGTTCGAGGATCTCGTCGACGGTGATCACCCGGCCGTTCTTGACCACGAACTGCACGGCCGCCGCGGCCCGGATGTCGGCCAGCGGATCGCCCCGCACCGCGACCAGGTCGGCCAGCTTGCCCTTCTCCACCGTGCCGAGGTCATCTCCGACCAGGGCGATGCGGGCCGCGTCGCGCGTCACCGACTGCAGCGTGGCCAGGTTCCCCAGCACCATGGCGGCCCCGCGCATGTTCAGGTGCAGCGAGATGCCCGGCACCACCAGCGGCGAGTCGGTGCCGTTGGCGACCAGGGCCCCGGCCGCGCGGACCTTGGCCTGCTGGGTGGCGTCGTTGACGATGGCCGCGATCTGGGCCGGCGTGGGCGGCTGGGCATTCTGCAGGCCGGTCACGAAGTTCGGCGGCACCAGGACGAAGCGCGGGTCGCTCACGATGCCCGGATCCAGCCCCGCCAGGGCGCCTGCCGAGAACAGGGTGTCGATCAGGTGGAAGTCGCCCTTGCCGAAGATATCGGCGGCGTCCTGGTAGGTGATCGCGCGCGCCAGGGATTTCGACCAGCCGTAGCCCATGCGCTGGGTCGCCGACAGGTGGGTGGTCCCGGCCAGACCGGTGGCGGCGCCCGGCTGCACCATGTGGGTGCCGCTCGGCACGCGCAGGTCCAGCGCCCCTTGGGCGATGCGCTCCATGATCGGGATCGGCGCCCGCACATAGCTCTTCAGGAAGTCGGCGTCCATGCGCTTGGCCTTGGCGATCTCGATGTCCGCGATCTCGGGCGTGCGCAGGGTGCGTGCGAAGTTGTAGAACAGGCGGTTGCCCTCCCACAGCGGCGGCGAGATGAACAGGCGCGGTCCGAGCAGCCTGCCGGCATCCAGGGCTTCGCGCAGTTCGACGCTCTGGTGCAGCGGGCCGGCCACCGACTGGGCGCCGGTGATCCCGTAGGACAGCATCAGCTGGGCGATCTGGCCGAACTGGCCGCCCTGGTACAGGGTCAGCGGATGCAGGTGGGTTTCGATCAGTCCCGGCATCACGGTGAGGCCGCTGGCGTCGACCACCTGCGCGCCGCCCGGATGCGCCCGGTGCGGGCGCACCGACACGATGCGGTTGCCCTCGACCACGATGTCGACGTCGTGGCGCAGGCCGCTGCCCTTGCCGTCCCACAGGGCGCCGGCATGGATCAGCGTGCGCCCGGGCGGGATGGCCTGGCGCCAGTCCAGTGCGACCGGCACCTCGCGCGTGGCGCCGTCGTCGACGCGCACGGTGCGCACCCTTTCCGCCGACTTGTACAGGATGGTCCGGGAGTCGCCGCCCCACGACGGCAGGTCGGCCATGTCCTGGCTGACCTGGCGCGCGGGGCCGGTGGGCGCGCCGCTTGGGCCCACGGGAATCACGTGCAGGCGTGAATCCATGATGAAGGCGACCGTGCTGCCGTCGGGCGAGAGCACCGCGGCGCCTTCGTCGCGCTCGGCGATCTGGCGCGGCGCGCCCGCTACTTCGTGGAAGCGCGCGGCGCGCGTGGCCAGGTCGATCACGCGCAGCTTGTTGTAGCCCTCGCGGAAGCGGTTGTTGATGCGCTCGTTATCCACCAGCAGGATGCGCGCGCCGTCCGGCGTCCACTGGGGCGTGCTGACCTGGGTGCTGATGGAGGGGACGATCACCTCGAACGTCCCGCTCGCGCGGTTCCAGATTTCGAGCTGCCCCGACAGCGTGGTGTAGGCGATGCGTCCGCCGTCCGGGGACAGCCGGGGCGTGGCCATCGAGCGTCCCGGGATGGCGGCCAGCCGGGTGCGCGCGCCGCTCGCCAGCTCGACCTGGTCCACCGCCAGCTGGCCGGCGTTGCCGCGCTCGGACGAGAAGTAGACGGCGCTGCCGTCCGCGGTCCACTGCGGATTGAGGTCGCGGTCGAGGTCGTCGGTGAGCCGGCGCGGGGACTCGCCGATGCGCATGACCCAGATATCGTTCAGCGCGCCGAAGGCGATGCTGCCGCCGTCGGGCGACAGCACCGGGGCGCTGATGCCGGCCACCTTGCGCGTGCCGGCGTCGTCGAAGTGGCGGTCCTTGCCCCTGCGGATCGCCGGACGGCGCAGCAGCAGCGTGGCCCGGAACCCGACGTCGGCGGGCGCGGCGCCGTCCGCCGCGCGGGTGCGGATCTTGCCGTCGGCCGTGTACAGGAAGCGCCCGTCCGGCAGGAAGCGCACCGGGAAGGGGAAGATGTCCTCGCTATTGGTGACCTCGATGCCGTTCACCACCAGCTGGCGCGCGGCGTTCTGGTAGACCAGGCCTGAGCCGTCCGGCGTCCAGGCCGGCGCGGCGCCGGGCGCCACCACCACGGGCGCCCCGCCGCCGATGGGCGCCGTGACCACGTTGGCGCCGTCGACATAGGCCAGGCGCGTGCCGTCCGGGTCCACCACCGGATTGCTCTCCGCGCCGGGCCCGGTGGTCAGCTGGGCCAGGGCGCCGCCGGCAAGGGAGACGCGCCAGATCTTGTACTGGCCGTCGCCGCTCCTGTCCGAGGAGAACACCAGGCCGCTGCCGTCGGGCAGCCAGGCCGGCTCGCGGTCGTCATGGGGACCCGTGGTGAGCTCGCGCGCATCGCTGCCGTCCGGCGCGATGGTCCAGATATGGAAGTTCCCTTCCGGCGCGTAGTTCTGGAAGGCGATGCGCTTGCCGTCGGGCGACCAGACGGGCGCGGTCGGTTCGAGCCGGTAGTCGGTGATGCGCAGGGCGCGTCCGCCGCCTGCCGGCATCACCCACAGGGCCCCCTGCGCCGAGAACACGATGCGGCGCCCGTCGGGCGAGGGCGCGGCCGCCATATTGGTGCCCTCGCGCAGTTCGACGGCGAAGTCGCGCACGGGGCCGCGCAGCGCATTGAGCTGGTCGACGGGGCCGCCGCGCGGCCATTGGCAGCCGGCCAGGACCGCGGCGCCGACCGCCAGGGCGAGCACGGTGCGCACGGGAGAGCGCTGGATGAAGCGGGTGTTCATGGTGAGCCTCCAGGTGGGTTTCCAGGACGCACCGGCATGGTGCGCGGATGACCTTCCGATGCTCTGCCCGGCATCTGACGAATGGCTGACAGATGAGTTCGGCTGGAAAGGGATCGGGGCTTAAACGGCAGGCGAATGACCCGGGTCAAACACCTGGTAGTCCTGCGCGGAACTTTTTCGAGTTGCCGCTGCGGGGAAGAAATGATGCCGCAAGGTGAAGTGTCTAACGGATACCACCCGGGGCCGCTGGCATAGTGGAGTCAAACCCGTAACAAGGAGGCCATCATGTCCGACAATCTGCAAAACCGCGGCAGCCAGGACCGTGCCCGCATCAATATGAGCGAAGACTGGGAAGTGCGCCACTGGACCGAGGCGCTGGGCGTGAGCAAGGAAGAACTCGAACGCGCCGTCAAGCAGGTCGGCTCGAGCGCCGACGCCGTGCGCGAGCACCTGAAACGCCATTGATCGCCAGGGCGTCCGCCCTGCCCTGACGGCCTTGCCTGCCGCCAGGCCCGCTACCCGCCGGCCGGCATCGTCGATCCCTTGCACGACACCGGCCGGCGCCGGGCAGCGCTTGCCCGGCCTTGCCCTACCCCTGCGCCGCATGCCGCGCGTCGCCTGCCTCCTTTTGCCAGTCCGGCTAGCGCGGCCGGCGCCGGTCTTCCCGAAAGGAGCCCGGTTTGAATTTTCACTTCCTCGATTTTTTCCGATCCCTGAACATCACGCTGCCGAACGCCCTGTTCGCCCTCTGCGCCGCCGTGGTCAGCTACGCCTTGATGCACGGCGCCCTGATCCTGTTCCGCAAGCGCCTGGCCAAGCTCAGCGAAGACCGCCAGCACGGCACCGTCGCCCAGATCCTCAGCAAGACCCTGGCGCACACCGGCACCCTGGCCATCGTCGCCACCGCCATCCTCATCGGCCTGTCGGTGCTCGACCTGCCCGAACCCTGGAATACGCGCCTGGGCCACCTGTGGTTCTTCACCCTCGGTATCCAGATCGCCATGTTCCTGCACCGCGCCGTGAAGATCGCCTCGCGCCGCTACTTCCTGGCGCATAACCAGGGCGCGGTCGACCAGCAGGTCACGGTCGCGCACACCGTCGTGATCTGGCTGCTGCAGACCACCGTCTGGGTGGTGTTCGTGCTGGCCATGCTGTCCAACCTCGGCATCAACGTGACGACCTTCGTCGCCAGCCTCGGGATCGGCGGCGTCGCCATCGCGCTGGCGGTGCAGAACATCCTGGGCGACCTGTTCGCTTCGATGTCGATCGCCGTCGACAAGCCTTTCGAGGTCGGCGACTCGATTACCGTCAACAATTTCTCCGGCACCGTCGAACACGTGGGCCTGAAGACGACCCGCGTGCGCGGCCTCGGCGGCGAGCAGATCATCATCGCCAACGCCGAACTGCTGCGCAACACGGTCTACAACTACCGCCGCATGACGACGCGCCGCATCCAGTTCACCCTGCGCGCCAGCCCGGCCACCTCGCCCCAGCTGGCCGCGAAGGTGCCGGCGATGCTGGGAGAGATCGTCAGGCGCCGCGACAAGGTGCGCTTCGATCGCGCCCACCTGAAGACGGTCGACCAGAACTGGATCGAGTACGAAATTGTCTACACGATGCTTGACACCAGCTACGACCTCTACATGGATACCCAGCAGGCCGTCAACCTGGAGGCGATGCAGATGTTCGCCGACCTCGGCATCTCGACCGCGCCGCGGCCGCAGCACGTGCTGCTGCAGGAAGCGCCGCGGCCCGGGGCCGATGTACGCGGCGAAGAAAAGGCGGCCGCCAACGAGCGCGTGGTGGTCACCCCGGATACGGCGGAAGACGGCAAGGCGAGCGATACCGTGTCCCGCTACCTCAAACACTGAAGGGATTGCATATGAACCAGCCGGCGCAGCAGCAGACTCCACCGGGCTCCGAAGCGCAGCTCACTCCCAGGGCCGACCACGGCGAATCGAGCTATACCGGATCCGGCAAGCTGAAGGACAAGGCCACCGTCATCACCGGCGCCGACAGCGGCATCGGCCGCGCCGTCGCCCTCGCCTTCGCGCGCGAAGGCGCCGACGTCCTGATCGCCTACCTGAACGAGCACGAGGATGCCGAGGAGACCCGGCGCCTGGTCGAGCAAGCCGGGCGCAAGGCGGTCTTGATGCCGGGCGACCTGGCCGACCCGGCCCACTGCCGCGCGATCGTCGACAAGGCCGTGGCGGAATTCGGCCGCATCGACGTGCTGGTCAATAATGCGGCCTTCCAGATGACCCGTGATTCGCTCGAGGAGATCCCGGACGAGGAATGGGACTACACCTTCAAGGTCAACATCACGGCCATGTTCCACATCTGCAAGGCGGCGGTGAAGCACATGCAGCCGGGCTCGTCGATCATCAACACCACGTCCATCAACTCGGACAACCCCAAGCCCACCCTGCTGGCATACGCCACCACCAAGGGCGCGATCGCCAACTTCACGGCGGGCCTGGCCCAGCTGCTGGCCGACAGGGGCATCCGCGCCAATTCGGTCGCGCCGGGCCCGATCTGGACGCCGCTGATTCCCGCCACCATGCCGCCCGACCAGGTCGAGAGCTTCGGCCAGCAGGTGCCGATGAAGCGCCCGGGCCAGCCGGCCGAAATCGCGCCCGTCTACGTGATGCTGGCATCGAGCCAGGCCAGCTACATCTCGGGCGCCCGGATCGCGGTGACGGGCGGCACGCCGATCCTGTAGGCGAGGCCGAGCGGGCAATAATCCACCCTGGACGGTGGCTGTTCTGTTAAACTTGCCGGCATTGTCAATTCACAATGCCGGCCATTCTTCGACAGCGCCCACGACCGTTCCGCCCGCATGAAAACCCGCACCTACCTGTTCCTGATGGCCGCCGCCATCCTGATCCCCGTCGTCCTGGCGTTCTGGATCGGGGTGTCCATGCTGCTGGACTGGGAACGCGAGTCGCGCATCCGCCGGGTGCAGGAAACGGCGCGCGCGACCGCGCTGGTGGTGGACCGCGAGATCGCGGTGGCCGAGGCCCTGCTGCGCACCATCGCGAACTCGGAAAGCCTGGGCGACGGCAACTATCCGCGCGTGTACCGGCTGGCCCGGCGCCTCAACGGCGAGGCCGGCAGTACCTGGACCACGCTGGTCGACGAGGAGACCCGCCCGATCTTCAATACCCTGATGCCTTATGGCACGGCGCTGGCCGGCGCCAGCCGTCCCTTCGCCGCCGATGTGCTGCGCAGCGGGAAGACGCGCGTCTCCGGGTTTTTCCAGGGCCCGACCTCGGGCCGCGCCGTGGTGTCGGTGGACGTGCCCTCGCCGCCGGGCGAAGGCAAGCGCTATGTGGTCAGCCAGGTCTTCGACGCCCGCTATTTCGAACGGGTGTTCGCCACCGGCGCACTCGAGGCCACCTGGCTGGTCGGCATCTTCGACGCCAAAGGCGTGACCATCGCCCGCAACAAGGGCGGCGCCCGCAGCCCCGGCAAGCCCATGCACCCCGAGATGCGCGCCGCCGCGGCGGCGGTCGGCAGCGGCGTGCTGCGCCACACCACCCACGAGGGCGTCGAGGTCTACGGCATCTACACGCGCTCCGCCGCGACCGGCTGGTCCATCGTGATCGGCGTCCCCGTCGCTGAAATCGAATCGGCGGCGCGCACCGCCGCCCTGTATGCGGCCCTGGCCCTGATCGTGCTGATGGGCCTGGCCATTTTCGTGGCCGTCTTCCTGGGCAACAAGCTCTCGGCCGCCCTGCAGCAGGCCGGCAGCGTCGCCAATTCGCTGGCGCGCGGCGCCGTGGCCCGTCCGCGCCCGACCCGGGTCGACGAGGTCGACGCCCTGCTCGACGGCCTGCACTTCACCAGCCAGGCATTGAGCCGGGAAAGCGCGGCGCGCCAGGCCCTGCAGCACGAGCGCGAGCAGCTCCTGCTCAGCGAACAGCGGGCGCGCCGGGTCGCCGAGGCCCAGAGCCGCGCCAAGGACGGCTTCCTCGCCATGCTCGGGCACGAGCTGCGCAATCCGCTGGCGGCGATCTCGGGAGCGATGAGCGTGCTGGAGATGCCGAACCTGAAACCCGGGCTGGCCGCGAATGCGCGCGACATCAGCCGCCGCCAGATGCGGCACCTGACCCGCATCGTCGACGACCTGCTCGACGTGCAGCGCATCCTCTCGGGCAAGATCGTGCTGCAGCGCGCGCCGGTCGACCTGGGCGAGGTGCTGCGTGCCTGCATCGAGGCCAAGCGCCTGGTCGACAATGGCAGTCACCACTGGGACGTGGCGCTGGGCCCGGCCTGGGTCGAGGGCGACCGCACCCGCCTCGAGCAGGTGGTCGACAACCTGCTGCACAACGCCATCAAGTACACCCCTGCGGGCGGCAGCATCGCGGTCCGTTGCCAGGTGGAGGGCAAGGTTGTGCTGGTCGAGGTGCGCGACACCGGCGTGGGCATCGCGCCCGAGCTGCTGCCGGTGATCTTCGACGTGCTGGTGCAGGGTCCGACCAGCATCGACCGCGCCCAGGGCGGCCTGGGCCTGGGCCTGGCCCTGGTGAAGGAACTCACCGCCCTGCACGGTGGCAAGGTATCGGTGCACAGCGAGGGACACGGCAAGGGATGCACCTTCACGGTCGGTTTCCCGCTGCTCCCGGGCGCGGCGCCCGATGCCGGCGCCGGCAGCCAGACTGCCGCCCAGCGTCCCACGCTCGACCCGGCCTGAATGCGCCGCCGGCGCTTCCAATCG
>Ga0209023_10001963_pt1 | contig 26524 bp, 25 predicted proteins | sample LakOneMetagenome_FD_187468 | JGI IMG/M metagenome (GOLD analysis project Ga0209023, IMG submission 187468) | Freshwater and sediment microbial communities from Lake Erie, Canada (SPAdes) (version 2) | ecosystem: Environmental > Aquatic > Freshwater > Lentic | place: Lake Erie, Canada...
GTTGAAGGTTGAAATAAACTTGTAAACTAATCAACCATTCAACTAATTTCTTAGTGTGCTGCCCATTCTATCGTACTCAAATCGATCCCTTCTTTATACATTTCCCAAAGCGGGCTCATTTCTCTTAACTTAATAACCGTATCACTTATTGCCTTGATGGTGTAATCTATCTGTTCTTCTGATGTAAACCTTCCCAAACCAAAACGAAGTGAACTATGTGCCAGGTCATCACCTAAACCTAGTGCTTTTAAAACATAACTTGGTTCAAGTGATGCAGAAGTACAGGCCGAACCTGAACTTAAAGCGATGTTCTTATTAAAGCCCATCAGCAAACCTTCACCTTCTACGTGTTTAAAAGAAATATTGGCAACATGTGGTAACCTGTGTTCACGGCTGCCATTTACATACGCTTCTTCCAGCAACAACAGGGCAGATTCCAGTTTATCCCTCAGTTTGCTGATCCTCTTGGTATCGGCTTCCATATCAAGCATGCAAAGTTCGCAAGCCTTGCCGAAACCCACAATTCCCGGGACATTTAACGTACCGCTGCGCATTCCACGTTCGTGGCCGCCGCCATCCATTTGTGCGGTAACTTTTACCCTTGGATTTTTTCTGCGGACATACAATGCGCCAACCCCTTTAGGGCCGTACATCTTATGTGCAGTAAATGCCATCAGGTCAATACCGTCTTTATTTACATCTACCGGAATTTTACCTACCGCCTGCGTTCCATCAGTGAATACCAATACGCCGTGTTTACGTGCAATGGTACTGATCTCTTTGATCGGCATGATGGTCCCAATTTCATTATTGGCATACATGATAGCGATCAGTATAGTAGTTGGCTTTATGGCTGCTTCCAGTTCTTTAAGATCGATCAGGCCTTCTGAATTTACCTGCAGGTAAGTAACCTCACCCCCCAGTTTTTCAATATGCTTGCAGGTATCTAAAACCGCTTTGTGTTCGGTAGTGGCGGTAATGATATGATTTCCTTTCCCTGCGTACATTTCAAACACACCCTTAATTCCAAGATTATCAGCTTCTGTTGCTCCAGAGGTAAAAATGATCTCTTTTGGATCGGCACCGATCAGTTTTGCAACCTGCTCACGGGCATAATCAACCGCCTCTTCCGCTTCCCAGCCAAAAGGATGGTTGCGGCTGGCCGCATTTCCAAAATGATCCAGGAAATAAGGTGTCATCGCTTCCAGCACCCGGGGATCCATCTGAGTGGTAGCATTGTTATCTAAGTAAATCGGTAATTTCAACATAAAGCTTAATGATTTTAAATTCTGTATTTATAACGCAAATTTACTGTAAAAGGTTTTATTTTGAGGATTGACAGGTTAACTTATATGTCAATTTACGCATTTCGTAAACCAAATATTTCGGTCCTAAAAAGTCATTTTTATGAAACAAGTTGAGCATATTGGAATTGCTGTGAAAGATCTTTCCACCTCAATACCGCTGTTTGAAAAACTCCTGAATGCCACCTGTTATAAAACAGAATCGGTTGATTCCGAACAGGTTGAAACAGCCTTTTTTAAAACCGGGGAGACAAAGATCGAATTGGTACAAAGCATTAAAAATGATGGCGTTATAGCAAGGTTTATTGAGAAAAAAGGAGAAGGGCTTCACCACATTGCTTTTGATGTAGCCGACATCAGGGCAGAAATGAAAAGACTTAAAGACCAGGGCTTCGTACTGTTAAGTGAAGAGCCGAAAAATGGCGCCGATAATAAACTTGTTTGCTTTTTACACCCTAAAAATACCAATGGGGTGTTGATCGAGATCTGCCAGGAGAAAGTTAAAAGCAGTTCTTAGTTCAAAGTTTATAGTTGAGGTTATAGAACTTACCTGAGAGCTTATGTGATCTATATAACTATGTGGTCAAAACGAATTTACAAGCAATAAAATCACTACCCAAAAAATGGATTTTCTGCTTTTTCATCTGCGATAGTGGTTGCAGGGCCATGGCCACTATACACAATGGTTTCTCCCGGAAGTGTAAACAATTTTTCCCTGATACTTTTTAATAATGTTTCATGATCGCCCAACGGCAGATCGGTGCGGCCAATACTACGGTAGAACAGCACATCCCCGCTTATGATAAATTTTTCTTCCTTACAATAAAACCCAACACTTCCAGGACTATGGCCCGGGACCAACAATATCTTCATTTCATCATTTCCCAGTTTTATCGGTTCATTTTCCTTTAAAAATATGAACTCCCCTGTATAATTATCAAAAGGCAAATTGTACATAAGTCCGCTGGCAGGTGCAAAGGCCAGCACCGGTTTTTCATTTTCGTGTATGTGAAGCGTTAGCCCATATTTTTCAGCAATGAATTTATTACCGAATACATGGTCCAGGTGACAATGTGTATTAAGCAGCATCCTGGGGGTCAAACCCATCTTATCTATATATTGTACAAGTGTATCCTTTTCATCATCAAAATAACAACCCGGATCAATAATGGCACAATCGTTAAACTCATTGTAAACTATATACGTATTTTCCTGTATCGGGCTAAATTCGAAGGATTTTATTTTCAACATGCATTAATTTTAAATTGTTTTTAATGATTAATGTTAATAAAGTAATTTTAATACTCAATATTAATTTATCAGTTATGGCAAAGTTCAGCAGAATATTTTTGATTTCATCTCTTTTAATATTCTTAGGCTTTATTGCAGATGCCCAGGTAAATGCCGTAACATTTGGAAAGAACAGGGTGCAGTATAAAAAATTCAAGTGGCAGTTTTACCAGACAAGGAATTTCAATGTGTTTTTTAACCAGGGCGGACAGGAACTTGCAAAATTTGTAGCACAGAGTGCAGAAAAAGAATTACCCGAACTGGAAGCTTCGGCAGAATATAGTTTACAACGCAGGGCAAATATCATCCTTTATAACAATTTTGCTGATATGCAGCAAACCAATATCGGACTTGAAACAGATATTTTAAGCACCGGCGGAACTACCAGGCTCGTAAATAATAAAATGCTCGTTTATTTTGATGCCAATCATTACAACTTAAGAAGGCAGATAAGGCAGGGAATTGCAGATGTTATTACAAAAAATTTATTATTTGGTGATGATCTTGGAGAAGTTGCCGGCAATCAAACATTACTTGACCTGCCCACGTGGCTGACAGATGGCTATGTTGCCTACCTTGGCGAGAACTGGAGTACTGATCTTGACGATGAATTGAAAAGCGAGATACTAAGCGGCAACTATAGTAAATTTTCTTCTTTCTCTTTTAAAAATCCATTACTTGCCGGGCATGCATTCTGGTTCTTTATTGAAGAAAAATATAAAAAAGAAAACGTCACTTACTTTCTATACCTGGCAAGGATATACAAAAACCTGAACAAAGCAAGCGTTCAGATCACCAAAAAGAAATTCAAAGAACTACTGGTAGAATTCATGGAATACCAGGATGATAAATACTCAAAAGACATTACTCACAGAAAGGCTTACCCTAAAGGAAATTATATTGATGGTTTTGACATAAGCAAACGTTTGAATTACTATCGCTTTAATGTAAACCCTAATAAAAAGAACAGTTCATATGTAGTAACTCAGTTTAAAAAAGGTATTGTACGTGTCATCTTAAATGATGATTATGAGAACAAAACCTTACTTAAATATGGCATACGCACTTATGAGAACCAAATGAACCCGAGCTATCCATTGATGGCCTGGGATCCAAAGGGGACAAGGATCGCAGTGGTTTATACCACGGAAGGGAAACTGAAATTATTTGTATATGACATTGTTACAAATTTCAAGCAGTATAAAATTGACCTTACCGATAAATTTGACCAGGTGCAGGATATCAAATACATGCTCGACAGCAGGACATTGTTGTTCTCGGCAGTGAAGAACGGTCACACAGATATTTATACCATGAATATCGAGAACGAAAAAATAAAACAGATCACCAATGATGTGTATGACAATTTAGATGCTTCTTTCGTTTCCTTTCCAAATAAAACAGGAATTATTTTTTCGAGTAACAGGCCTTCCGCACCTGCAAAATCATCTGACACAGTATTGCCAAGCAACAACCGGTACAACATATTTTTGATAACTGATTTTGGCGATAAACCGGAACTGAACCAGATAACACAGCTTACAAACCTGAAGTATGGCAATGCCCGTTTTCCTGTTCAGTATAATGTGAACCATTTTACATTCATAAGTGATGAAAATGGTATTGGTAACCGTTATGCCGGATTTTTTACCACACAGAAAGAAGGACTGGATACTTTGGTATTAATAGGTGATGATATTTTAAGGAACCCTTCTGCCAAAGATGTTGACAGCACATTAAGAGCTTATAAAAAAACTGATGTTGATTCAATTGCGGTAGTATCGGTATCAAAAGATTCTGCTTATAGTTTTCCTTTAAGCAATTATCCAAGTACGGTTGGAGAAACACGTATAGCAGGTGATAATAACCAGGTAAGTGAGGTTACACGCCAGAGTGATGAAAAGATACTGTACAAATTAAAGATCGATGAGAACACACTAAAGCGCAGGAATATTACTGCCCAGCCAACTGAATATGCCAAAAAACTGATGAGGGAAAGCAGGCTCACCAAAACATTGCCATCCGCTAAAAATAACAACGCAGCTGTTGACAGCTCTAATAAACGGCAGGAAGACTTTTTTCAAAGTGAATTCAGTCCTTCTAAAAGCGACAGCAATAAAACTGTAACACCAGTTCCTGAAAAAAACATAACCACTGAAACAAAATCAAAGTCAGAAGTTTTGGCAAATGCAAAACTATACAGGTATAAACCATTGAAATTTTCTGCAGATTTCGGGTCAGTCGGATTTAACAGTTCGGTGCTCATAAACCGTTACCAGTCTTACGCCGGCGGTTCCGGCCCTATTATGCTCAACAGCAGTACGCCATTGAATGGCCTTATCAGCCTTGGTACATCAGATCTTATGGAAGACATCAAGATCATGGGTGCATTTAAGATCAGTACAAACCTGAAAGAGAATGAATGGTATATTTCATATCAGAATTTAAAAAGAAGGATCGACTGGGGACTAACTTATTATCGCAACGTACAGCGTATTGACCTTCTTACAAATTTAAGGCCCGAAGCATTACCAGGAAAGATGCCTACCAACCTATACCAGGTAAACGTTGCTTATCCTTTTGATGCAACCAAAAGTGTACGGCTTACAACAGGTATACGTTCGGATAAGATCATCTTCTTAACTGACTGGACTGCGGATACTGTTTCACTTCAGATACCAGACCAGGATAAATTATACTCTGTTACACATTTTGAATATGTGTATGACAATGTGTTGAACCCAACAATGAATATCTGGAATGGCCTGAGGTATAAAGCTTATTTTGATTTTAATCATCAGCTGGATACCAAAACAGCTTCACAAGGAACGAATACTTTCAATTTTGGTTTTGATGCAAGATATTATTACCCGATCTACCGCAACTTTATCTGGGCCGGAAGGGCAGCAGGTGATTTCAGCTGGGGCGACCAGAAAATGATCTATTACCTGGGTGGTGTTGATGGCTGGCTGATGTTTGGCAATAACCAAAAATTTGACAACCAGGGAAGATTAAAAAGGGAACGCTTTTTCAACACCAGCAATCCGCCTGACCCGGATCAGAATTATGCATTCCAAAGCCTGGCCGTGAACATGAGAGGTTATATTCAAAATGTTGCAAATGGAAACAATACTGTTGTGCTGAATAGTGAATTCAGGCTACCGGTTATGTCTACATTCTTCGACAGGACTGTAAACAATGCCTTCCTTCGTAATTTCCAGGTGATACAATTTATTGACCTGGGTACTGCCTGGAATGGCGCTTACGATAAACTCAAACGCCCGGAGGTTTCCTACTCTAACGGTAACGTAACCGTGAGAACGAAAGCAGGCGGGCTTGGTCCATTTGCCGGCGGCTATGGCCTTGGGGCCAGGAGTACGCTACTCGGTTATTTCCTGAAATATGACGTTAGCTGGCCAATGAGCGGATTCTTTAAAGGCAGGCCGATCATGTATCTGGCGCTTGGATTGGATTTTTAATAATTCAATTTGAAAATTTGGAAATGAGATGATTTGAAAATTTTTTCAAATTTGATCTCTCTGCGCATTTCCAAATCAACTCATCAGCAAATCATTTCTTCTCTGTAAAAGCATTTGGTATTATTTTAATGAAGAAATAAAGCAAAGAATATAATGCTGTAAGAATTATTGTTATTGCCCATGTCTTATAATTATCGACAGGAGAAATAAAACGGTCTGCAATATCCATCGCAAGAGCAAGCGGGTTATGAATCACATCCCAGCTGTTCCAGCGCTGAAACCTTCCCAGGTAAACGCCAAAAGATCCTGTAAATAATATTACCGGGATCAGATAAGACACAATTTTTTTCTTAAAAATCCCCTGTAAAAAATATTCTACCCGTTGCAATGAAATAAAAGCCATTATAAGCCCAACAAAAGAAGACGCAAACAATAAAACGGCATCATACCATAAAGGGACATTGGTACTTTCCTCCAGGTGGATCAGGTCGGTTACAATATACAAAGCGTTGGGAAAAAATAGCAACCAGCTTCCAAAGAGGATCAGCTTTTTCCACGGCTCCCTGTTCTTATACAAATTAAAATAACAACTCAATACATAAGGTACCCATGCAAGGAAAATATTCCAGCTGAGAAAAATATAACGGATGCTTCCTGAATAAATAATCCTGGTAGCAATTAATAATCCTATAAAAAATAAAAAAGCTGATAATAAACGGTTGAATGCTGTAAATGATTTCATTGTTATTTGAATGACTTGATGAATAAAATAATTTTAGGAATAAAAATGATCGCACCGCAAATAGCTGCTGCAATGGCGCTAACCAATACTGCACCTGCGGAAATATCTTTTGTAAGTTTTATGCCGGGATGAATTTCCCGGTGAACAACATTGCATAGTTTTTCAATGGCCGTATTGATCATTTCCATACTTAATACCAGTGCAGTACAAAGTAATACGAGCATCCATTCCACGGAGCTGATATTAAAATAATATCCTGCAATGATGACCACTACCGTACAAAAAATATGTATCTTAAAATTGGACTCCTTTAATACGCATTGCTTAATTCCATTCAATGCAAATACAAATGACCAGATTAATCTTGCCATAATGCTATATTGTTTTTTTATTACTCATAAAGTGATTAAGTGTCGCTGTTAGCAAAATGATCCCAATGCAGATGACCCATGCAAAGAAGACCATTGTTCGCAAAGAATCGGTTCTTTCTTCCACTTCTGTCATTGATCTTCCTGCCGCAACAAACTGAAGAGGAGAAGTATTAATTTTTTTAATTACCATGGCCATTCTTACAGCATTCCGTGGTTGCCAGGTAACCCGGTGTTCTCCTTTATTTTTTACTATGTCGAATAAACCTGGAGGCACAGCTGGCATATGTCCGTCTAAAACAGCATTGGAGTAAATTGGCTTTCCTGCCGCATCGTATAATACTATAAAGGGAGACAAGCTTTTCGTGATATCTATTGTATCCTTTCTTATTATATTTTCCCAGGATTTTCCCTGTTCTATTTCCAGGCAGATATTCCTTGTCATTTCTATTTGCGGATCATCAAGGCCTGTGCGGTAAACCTGCTGAATACCGGTATAGATCACTAACACAATAACGGTAGCCAATCCGGCTGCAGCCAGGTAATTCAGGTTGAATATTTTTTTCATGCTTGCGTTTTTAATATTTAAATAAAGTTGGTACCGGTATTGCCCGGCACCAACTAACGGGAACAACTAATCAATCACAGCCTGCCTTTTCTCCTCGCTGTTCCAGTTTACTTTCCTGCTGAAATACATGATGATGGTAAGCAATACGAACAGCCCGATGCTGCCGAACAATAAAGAATTATCCTGTAGTTGTATCAGTACAAAAATGAACAGGTATAATAAAGACAGTATAAAAGAGAATAACAATACAATACCCCATTTTTTAAAAATGGATTTACTGTACCATCCTATCAGCAATACTGTTGCTGCGGATGCTGCCAGGTAAGCCTGTGCAAAGGACAAGTATTCAGATATGGATAATAACAAAGTGTAAAATATCACCAGGGCGAAACCGATCAACACATATTGCAATGCATGAACATTTCTGCGGTAAAATATTTCTAAAAAGAAGTAAAGGAAAAATGTCAGTGCAATGATCAAAACTGCATACTTGATACTCCGCTGCGTTTGTCCGTAAGCGTCTACCGGCTGTAAAAGGTTAAAACCGAAAGCACTTTCACTTACCAGGTTCTCATTCACGCTGGTAAATTGCTGGGGATAAGTACGGTTAAAATGAAGTACTTTCCAGTCGGCAGTGAATCCTTTATCGTTAACGGTACTGGTATCTGGCAGGTACTTTCCATCAAATGCCGGGTTACTCCATTCACTTTCAAAATGAACTTTACTTGTGTTACCAAAAGGTGTTACATACAATTGCTCACTTCCTTTCAATGAAAGACTGATATTGAAAACAGATCCGGCATCTGTTAAAGAGGCTTCTGATAATTTTACAGGACAACTGATCCCTGTTTTCAACCAATTAACATCAGGGAGGCCCGTTTCAAAATTAAAAACACTGTCGTTCCATTTCAGCTGCAGGTTTTCACCGATCCCTTTAAAATCGGTGATCCCCATGCATACCATGGCTTCGTCAAAATGAAGCCTTTGAACAGGCACCGGAAGTTTGTCTGGCTTTAGCATGGAAAATTTCCCTGATATTTTCAAGGCACTGTTATACACCGGCACCTCGAAAATGCTGCGGTGCTTTACCTGCGGAGATATTTTTCCGTTAATAAACAACTCATCTGGCAGCATGAATAAATTTCCTTTTTGTAATATAGTTTCATTAGCACTGTTCTTTACTTCAACATCATATGGTACGGATAAAAACGGGCCGGTAATGGTTTGGGCTCCTGCCCATTTACTGCTTACTTCATGTACTACTTCATCCCTCCTGGTTTCCCTGTCTTTTACAAGGAACATAATAAAAAATGTAGGTATCAGTAATGCCAGGGTAAGAAAGCCGATAAAAGCTGCTTTGAAGATCAGTTTGTTCTTTTGCCAGAAACCGGCAACGGGTTGTTGTGTGTCCATTTTATTTTTATTTAAAAAGTACTTTGTTTTTCAAAGTATAGGTGCAAAAAAAATTATTTACTCATTTTGATCATTTTTTCCAGTGCATCGATATGGGCACTGAATGCCTTTTCCCCTGCTTTTGTAATAGAATAGGTTGTATTTGTCTTTCGCCCGATAAAACCTTTATGTACTTTAATGGCGCCATTTTCTTCCAACGCTTTTATATGGCTTGCAAGGTTTCCGTCTGTAATATTCAGCAGTTCTTTCAGCTCATTAAAATTTACTTCCGTATTCACCATCAGGGCACTCATAATGCCCAGGCGGATACGGCTGTCAAAAATCTTATTTAAATTTTCTATCGGGTTATTCATTGCAGCTTATCCGTTGTTGACGGATTTTTTTAATTTTTATTCAACACTTTTCACAGCATCATTTCCTTTCATACTTATACCACATAACAATTCCGTAAACGATATGCAATATACCAAAGCCAATCGCCCAAAAATACAAACCATAACCTATCATCCAGCAATTAATAATTCCCAAAACGATCTGGCAATAACCAAGATATTTAATTTCTCCCAGTGTGTATTTACTTGCATTAACGAGGGCCAGACCATAAAATATTAACGAACCAGGCGCTATCAATCCATAATTACCTACCTGTATCTCCCGGAGTAAATAAAATCCACCTGCGATCATTGGTATAGCTACAGCAACCATCAATCGCCTGGATGCACTTCCCCATACAGGAACATTGTGTTTCTTACTTCTTAAATATGTAAAGAGGAAAGCCAGTAAAACAGCAGATATGAATGTACACACAGCGATCCTGAATAACTTGTGGCCCATAAATTCCTGGATAGTATCCAGGTCATAATTTCTTATATAAATACGGCTGATCCCCGAGGCCCCGCCACTATCTGCAATCACGCCGTGTGCAAACCAGGCCCCCACCAATGCACATAAACCCGCCATTATACCACTCAAACCACTCAGACTAATAAAACGGCTGCTGCGTTCCATCATCCTTTTGATGTGCTGCAGGTCTTCCAGCGATTGTTGTTGCTCATTCATAAAAGTACTTTGAGATACAAAGTAAATAATTAGTTTTCACAATTACAAACAAATTTTTTAAAATATTCAATAAACAACATTCATTGACCAATACTCAAATTGAAGTTCTATAAATTGTATTACCAGTATATTGAACTTAGTACAGTGAATATTTGTTAGATTTTAGTTTACATTTAAAGTCTTGAAATTTTATATGAAGAAATCATCGCTCCTTTTACTGATCTGTTCCTTTGCATTTCATTCCTATTCGCAAAAAATTGACCCTGTTGCCATTGACATTGTAAGGGATAGCTTTGGCGTACCACATATTTTTGCCAATACAGATGCCGAAGTGGCTTATGGACTTGCTTACGCTCATGCAGAAGATGATTTCAAGACCATTCAACTCGGTTTTTTATCTGGCAAATCAATGCTTGGCATTTATAAAGGAAAAGCTGGTGCTACCATTGATTATATAGCATACCTGTTACGTTGCCAGCAAACGGTGACTGAAAAATATGAATCTGACATTTCGCCTGGTTATAAAAAAGTATTACAGGGATATTGCGATGGCTTTAATGCGTATGCAAAAACTCATCCCGATGAAGTACTTGTAAAAAAATTACTGCCGCTTACGCCGAAGGATATGCTTGCCTATTCCATGCTTCAACTGGCCATATCAAGTGGTATGGATAAAGCGCTAACACAAATATACAATGGCAGTATTGCTGAGATATATGAGTTCAAGGCAGGTGGTAGCAATGCGTATGCTTTTAATTCAAATAAAACTGCAGATGGCAATACATACCTGAATATAAATGCGCATCAACCACTGGATGGTCCTGTAAGCTGGTATGAGGCTCATCTTTGCAGCAATGAAGGATGGAATATAATCGGGGCCCTGTTCCCATGTACACCTAGTATTTTGCTGGGATGCAATGAAAACCTTGCATGGGCACATACTGTTAATTATCCTGATAAACTGGATGTTTACCAGTTGGAAATAAATCCCAATAATAAACTGCAATATAAATTCGACAATGAATGGCTGACACTGGAAGAAAAACAGGTTAAGCTTCATGCAAAAGTGATTGGTATACCGGTTACCGTAAAACGAAAAATTTATTGGAGCAAATACGGCCCAACTGTTATTACAGGCAAAGGAACTTTTTCCATAAGAACAGGGCCGCTCTTTGATATAAGGGCGCTTGAAGAATGGTACAGGATGAATAAAGCTACCAATTTCACCAGTTTTTATAAGGCGCTTAAAATGGAAGCATTGCCTGGTTACAATGTTATGTACGCCGACAGGTTTGATACGATATTTTATTTAAGCAATGGAAAGATACCTTTGAGGAACAAAGAATATAACTGGAGATCAACTTTACCCGGCAATACATCCAAAACATTGTGGACAACATATCATCCTATTGAAGAATTGCCACATTATTTAAATCCTGCTTCCGGTTATCTGTTCAACAGCAACCATTCCCCGTTCAACGCATCAGCAGCAAATGATAATATCAAAAACAAGGATTACGATCCAACAATGGGTTATGAAACAAACGAGAATAACAGGAGCATACGCTTCATGGAATTACTTAAACCGCATGAAAAAATTGATTACGCAACTTTCAAAAAGATAAAATTCGACAGGCAACTGCCACAACAACTACATTATCCTTCAAATGCCGATACTTTATTCCTGCTCGATCCTGCTGATCACCCTGAAATAGCAGCAATCATAAACGGTTTAAAACAATGGGACAGAAAATCGGATATAGACAGTAAGGGCGCCACAATGTTTGATGTCATTTATTATTATGTTGTAGATAAATTATATTCCGGCGATAACAGTTATAATACACTCACCAAAGAAAAATGCATTGAGGCATTAACTTTTACAAAAGATTATTTACTCAAATATTTCGGAACTGTTCAGGTTCCTTTGGGTGATTACCAGAAACTGGTACGTGGAAATAAAGCAATTCCATTGGCAGGTGTTCCTGATGTAATTGCAAGTATGGAAAGCAGCCCTTATAAGAACGGCATGGTGAAAGGCAGGCAGGGTGAGAGTTATATTGAACTGGTAAAATTTACAAAAGCCGGGGCGCAGATAGAAAGCATTCACAGTTATGGAGCCAGCAATAAAGAAGGCAACAAACATTTTGATGACCAGATGGAAATGTTTGAAAGGCAGCAATTAAAACCAATGTCATTGGACAAAGCAACGGTTTATAAGCATGCGGAAAAAATATACCATCCGCAATAAGCGCCACGGTCGGCACCACGATAGGGGTCAGACCGGTAAACAGGTAAATAAATTGTAGGTATATTGCAAATAAAAGTTACCCAAAAAAACAATGCTATTTAACTCAGTAGCCTTTTTAATATTTTTTTCAATATTTTTTTTCCTGTTCTATTTCCTTAATGGCATACAAAGGAAGATACTGCTGTTAATCGCAAGCTGTATATTCTACATGTGGTTCATCCCTGTTTATGTATTGATATTGTTCATAACAATATTCATCGATTATTATGCAGCGCAAAAGATAGAGGACACAGATTCGCAAAGAAAGAAAAAGCATCATTTACTGCTGGGGATCGTCAATACATGTATTGTCCTATTTGTATTTAAGTACTATAATTTTTTTATTGATAATTTCAATGCAATGGGCTTTCACCAGTTACCCAACTGGCACATCATTCTTCCTATCGGCCTTTCCTTTCATACTTTTCAAAGCCTTAGTTATATCATTGAAGTTTATCGTGGAAACATAAAAGCTGAGCGGAGCCTGCTTACCTATTCTAACTTTGTTATGATGTTCCCACAACTCGTTGCAGGGCCGATCGAACGTGCAAACAACCTTTTGCCACAATTACAAAAATGTGATCATGTAATTACCTATAAAGATTTTTCAGTTGGCTTGCACCGCTTTTTTTGGGGACTTTTTAAGAAGGTGGTAGTAGCTGATATGGCCAGCATGTTTGTAGATTCAACTTATAATAATTATGAGTTTCATCCCGGTTCAATGTTACTTGTGGGAACCATATTATTTGCCATCCAGATCTATTGTGATTTTTCGGGTTACTCTGATATGGCGATAGGAGTGGCGAGGATGATGGGATTCAGGTTCAACGAAAATTTCAGGATTCCTTATTTTTCAAAAGACATAACAGAGTTTTGGCGACGCTGGCATATTTCATTGTCAAAATGGTTAAAAGATTATCTCTATATTTCATTCGGAGGAAACAGGCATGGAAAGTGGCAGACCTACAGAAATCTAATGCTCACGATGTTACTTGGAGGATTGTGGCATGGAGCCTCGTGGAATTTTATCATCTGGGGTGGAATAAACGGGCTTTACCTATCTATTGAAAAAGCAACAGGTCTATATAAATTTCATCCACGCATATTTATTGCAAAGGCTTTGCGTGTGTTATATGTATTTACACTGGTATCATTTTCCTGGATATTTTTCAGGGCTGTTACTTTTCACCAGGCAACTACAATTATTAAAAAGATCTTTTTAAGTTTTAATTCAGGAGAGTTTAAATTTTTAAATGAGAATATATTTTTCTCTTCTATGACCGGCATCTTCATATTACTCGGTTTTGAGTATTTTGTTTTTAAAAATTTTTCATTTGACCAGTTATTTGAAAAGAAGAATGGTGAAATCTGGTTATCGGCCATGACATTGTTTTTCATTTTCCTGATCATCTTAATAGGTAATAGCAATGGAAGCCAGTTTATTTATTTTCAATTCTAGCGATGCAAAAAATACTAATTAAACTTATCATCTTATTAGTGGCAATATTTGTCATTGACAGGGCTTTTAGTTATTTCTTCAAGAATAAAATTTTTGAAAAGACAATTAGCGGGGAAGGTGGCGGTTCAATCAATTATATAATAAAAAAGAAAAAAAATATTGATTTCCTCGTTATGGGTTCGTCGAGGGCAAAGTACCAGATAGATCCGGCTTTATTAAAGAATGCATACAATGGCAACGGTTACAATGCAGGTATTAATGGAGTAGGTGGCATCATCTATAACAGTATGTTATTACATGTACTGATAAATAAAGGCATATTACCAAAGGCGGTTATATTGCAGACTGATATATTTTTTTTCCGTGAAGCAAAGAGTGAAAGCCTTTCATTCGAAATTTCAAATTTATATCCCTACATGGATGAAGTGCCCCAATTGAAAGTTTTTGTGAAGCATAATGCGGGATTTGCTGAAAACACGTTACTGCTTTTGCACAGCTATCGCTTTAATGGGAATATGCTGAGTATTGTAAACAATTACCTGAAGCATCGTACAGTTACCGATAATAATGGCTTCGAAAGTTTACAAGGGACTATTGTTCCGAATCAATTCGATATCATAAACAGGGTAAATAAAAAATATGAATACTCATCCATTAAATTGAGTGCATTTGAGGATATCATAGAAACCTGTAAAAAAAATAACATAAGCCTTTATGTAGTGTTTTGTCCCTATTTTAAAACCACTGATATTTTACAAGAAGAAAATAAAGTGCTTATACAAATATTAAGTAAGCTTGGCAATAATAAACTCCTCGACTTCTCAGATATAAATAAGATACCATCATTGCAATCCGGCAACCTGTGGAAAGATGAAAACCATTTAAACAGCACAGGTGCAAACCTGTTCTCAAAAATGCTGAATGATTCTTTACCGGTGATGCGCTAAAAATATTAATCGGCTGTGACTGTTTAGGCGGCACCAGTCTGACCGCACCGGGAAACAGATCAGTTTTCTTTTGCGGCTTCTTCCGCAAATTTTACCAATTGCCAGTAAGGAGGGTTGTAATGATTGGTTCTGATAAAATCATTGGCCATCTGTTGCGTTTTATTTTTAATACTGACGTGCATGGCAACAAAAGATTGATTTTTCAAGGCCCTCGTTGCACTCATTCCTTCAGGTATCATTCCTGTTTTGCCAAACATGTTTTTTATAACGCAATAGGCTTTTATTATTCTTACGATCGGAAGCTGCCAGATATTATAATGTATCTTTTCACCATCATTTGCATGTTCAAGCATGGCATCCATTACTGCATTGTCAATATGATCTTTGAACAGGGTTTCCCTGTCACGCCACTCAGCCACAACAGATAATTGCGGATCATATTCAAGATCAGATGGCATTTGTGTTACAAAATTTTCAACACCGAAATCATGCAGCCAGTTTACAACTCCCTGTGATGAAATAGTTGATACTGATTGCCATATTTGTAAACCATTTTTCCTGTATGCATAAGAAGCCACTTCCGAACAAAACATATCAGCAGAATCATGAAAGTTCATTTTAAAATCATAAGGGATATGGCGCTGTTTTGATTCATTGAACATTTTTGCTGCTGCCTTTTGCGGCAACATCGGATCAGCTATCATTGCAGGAAGGTCAGCCCTTGGCCTCATCACCATAAAACGCAGTTTCTTATCATTTTCATATTGCCCAACAGATGAAACGGCAACTCCCTTTTCAATATGTGCTTCAATTAAAAATGGTTCATTGGTTTTTTGATCTACATACAGTAAAGCAACATGCGAAAAATTCCCGGGGTAATCATTCCCTCTCGAAATAAGTGCAGAAACTTCTGCGCCGCCACGTGATACGAGCAAATCGCCGCTATGAACTTCAATACCGAATATTTTTGTTGAAGGCGTTACAGATTTTTCATTGTTCACAAACATGGCTGAAGGAAATTCTGCACTATCGGTTTGAAGTAAAACTTCCTCAACTGCTGCCCGCATTCCATATAACAAACTATAAATACTGTTTCTGGTAGCTTCGTTATTTATATCCCATTGCTGCGATTTATACTTTATCAAAGTCCGCAGCCTGTTGCAATAATCGATATACCATGGCAATTCATTATTCCTTACTGCGATCAATGGGGCCAACGAAAAGAAATTATTTTCAATCGCGATAAGGCTGCTGTCTGTAGCAGGCATATCATTCATCCTTACATAGAAAAAACTTCCTTCTGCCTTTAGTTTTAAAAAATGAATGGCAGAATCAAGTTCTTCAGAATTAAGTTGCTTTGCTTTTACAAAATCACTTTCCAGTTTTTTCCAGAGATCATCTTTGTTCCATGTAAAAGGTTTGTGAGTCGCTTTTATTACAGGACTGTTTTTTCCAAAATCAGGTATCAGTAATACAACATAAAGAATGGCAAGGAAGCCAATAAATTGCAGTATTATTTTTTTGATGATCCTCATAATTTTTTATAAATCGGGGTTTGGGAATACTGCAGTCTGACCGCTTGGGCGGTACCGACTGCAGTACCGGTCAGCACCGCGATAGCGGTCAGACCAGAAACGCATTTAAAACATCAACAATTTTTTTACAGGCAATACTAATATCCGCATCAGGAATATTCAATGGCGGTACAATGCGCAAACTGTTTGATGCAAATAAGAACCAGTCAGTAAATATTCCCTGCTCTATCAAAGCATCAATTATTTTTTTATTTGTTTCAAAATCACTGAACTCAACAGCTATCATTAAACCAAAACTGTTTACATTTTTTATTAACGGATGCGATAGCAATGACCGAAATAATTTTTCTTTATTCTTTACTTCATCAATCATCTTTTCCTGAAGTAATACTTTAAAAGCAGCAAGTCCGGCAGCGCAACTGACTGGATGTCCGCCAAATGTATTTATATGTCCAAGCACCGGGTCATGTGTCAATGAATTCATTGTTTTTTTATCTGCTACAAAAGCGCCCAAGGGCATTCCGCCGCCAAGTGCTTTTCCCAATAACAAAATATCAGGCACCACATCAAACTGTTCAAATGCCCACAGGCTGCCATTTCTGCCAAAGCCACATTGTATCTCATCGAGCACTAACAGTGTACCTGTTTCTGTGCAACGTTTACGCAATGCTTTCAGCCAGTCATTTAAAGGAACATTTACGCCAGCTTCTGCCTGCACTGTTTCTGCAACAACACAGGCTGTTTGCTCTGTAATATTTTCAAGTTCTTCAAAGTTGTTATAATTAAGTTGCACAATACCGGGAAGCAATGGACGAAATGCCTGTTGCCAGTATTCACTGCCCATAATGCTCAAGGCACCTTGTGTACTTCCGTGGTATGAATTTTTAAATGAGATGATCTGTGTGCGGTTGGTAAAACGCTTGGCCAGTTTCATGGCACCTTCTGTTGCTTCACTTCCGCTGGCTGTATAAAAAACAGAATTTAGTGATGAGGGTAAATGATCTGTCAGCATTTTTGCATAAGCCACCTGCGGGTTTTCAACCAGTTCACCATACACCATGATGTGCAAGTAATCATCCAGTTGTTTTTTGATGGCATCAATAACAGCAGGATGGCGATGACCAATATTGCAGACACTGATACCCGCAATAAGATCGATATACTCTTTACCATCTGCATCCCACATCTTAGTTCCTTCCGCTTTTACGATATTTAAGCATAAAGGGGCCTCCGATGTTTGTCCAACGTGATCTAAAAAAAGTTGCCTTTGATTCATGAATAACCTTGTTTGAATAATTAATGCGAAATTAGTGGAAAGATATGTTAGCCACGAATGCACGAATGAAATACAATGATAGAAATGACATTCGTGCATTCGTGGAAAAAAAGTTCATTGCTGGTATACCGTACAAGTGAGCCCCGCCATGGCGGGGACGATGCCGCCATGAAAAACAATTGCCGGTAACAAAATTGTATTTAATTCAACATGTAAAATTCATCATTCAAAATAAAATATTATGTCTCCTGTAATACTTCCTGTAAATGGTATCAGCCCGCAAATGGGCAATGATTGTTTTATTGCTCCGAATGCAACGATCGTTGGCGATGTTGTAATGGGCGACAATTGCAGTGTATGGTTCAATGCCGTTATAAGGGGCGATGTGAACAGCATACGCCTTGGTAATAAAGTAAATGTGCAGGACGGGGCAGTTATTCACTGCACTTTTGAACGAAGCAAGACATATATCGGAAATAATGTTAGTATCGGACACAATGCGATCGTACATGGATGCGTTATAGAAAATAATGTGCTGATCGGCATGGGATCTATCGTGATGGACAATGCCCGGATAGGAACTAACAGCATCATTGCAGCCGGGGCGGTTGTGCTTGAAAACACAATAGTAGAGCCGGGAACGATCTACGCCGGCGTACCGGCAAAAAAAGTAAAGGACATCAGCCAGGAGCTGATCAGCGGCGAAATAAACAGGATAGCAGATAATTATTTAAAATACAGCAAGTGGTTCAAGACATAAGAATGGAACGAGGATTAACAGGATATTCGGCATTTTGAAATGAAAAGTTTAATATCTTTAAAACATGAAAAAAATACTACTTGCTCTATTCGTTTTATCCATGCTGAACAGCTGTTTTGTGGCCAGGATTTTTCATAAAAAAGAAAAATACGGTTGCCCTACCAATGGAAGAAATATCGGTGCAGAAAAAATTGCTGCAGGCGATGAAAAAGCCATCAGGGCCAGCAACAAAGCAAAATACCGCGGCGGAAAGAAGAGCTATTAACGATTGATTGCGCCGTTAACACAAGATTACCCTCTAAACCACAATAAAACCTATACTCTATGTGTTACGAATTAAAGACCAAGTCGGGCGGCACCGAAGCCGTCATAGACGACAATTGCGGCATCTCAAAATTCTACGCTATTGCAAACACCCTTGTTGACCACCTGAAAGTTAAGTTCCTGAACCAGGTTGACGATGCAGATACGCTGGACTGGGATTTTAAATACAAGGACCAGTTCTTAACGCTGCATTACAACATCTTTAATGGTGTGAGTATCTATCACCAGCCGATCAAAACTGTAAAAAAGGATGATAAGACTGTGATGGAAGTAGCTTATTTCCTTCAAAAACAAGCTTATTGATCAGCATTACATTAATGAGTAATCAATAACTCTTTTCCAATATTGTATCCCTGATGTTTAGGTAGCTGAGGTATCGTTCATGATGGATGGTGCCTTTATTAACAGCGTCTTTAACTGCACATCCCGGCTCTTCCAGGTGCATACAATTATTAAACTGGCAATTGTTCATTACTGCCCTCATTTCGGGTAAGTAATGAGCAAGTTCCTGTTTGGAAATATCTACCAACCCCATTTCCCTGATACCGGGTGTATCAATAATTTTTCCCCCAAAAGAAAGATCGAACATTTCGGCAAAGGTAGTCGTATGCAAACCCTTACCACTCCAACCGCTTACGTCCTGTGTTTTCAAACTAAGTTCAGGAAAGATATAATTGATGAATGTTGATTTGCCTACTCCTGAGTGGCCACTAAGTAAAGTTGTTTTATCTTTTAGTAACGCTTTTACTTCTTCTACTCCCTGCAATTTCTCAATACTCATGAGCATGATCTTATAACCAATGGGCTCATATATTTCTTTGATCAACTGAAATTTTTCATTTTCCTTTTTTCCAAAAAGATCTGCTTTATTAAAAACGATAATGGCAGGAACATGATATGCTTCTGAAATGATGAGGAACCTGTCGATGAAACCAAGGGAGGTTTTGGGATCTTTTAATGTAGCAAATAAGAGCGACTGATCGAGGTTTGCAGCAACAATATGATGCTGGTTCTTATTATGAGGTGATACCCGGTTAATATAATTCCTGCGTTCGTATATTTCTGTGATGACGGTGCTTTCAGTATCTGTTTCATCTTCTATTTCAACAATATCCCCCACTGCGATCGGGTTTGTGGAAGTGATGCCATCAATCTTAAATTTCCCTTTGATACGGGCATTGAAAGTTTGTCCTTCGTTGTTCTTAACGATATACCAACTTCCGGTAGATTTATAAACGGTTGCCTGCATGGTTGCAAGATAGTAAGAATAACCCTGTCGGCGGTTGCAAACACCGACAGCGGTTGTTGATTAAAATAATATTTATTTTATTAAACCGCCGACAGGGTTAAAACCGCTGTCGGGGCGGTTATGGGAATTTCCTAAAAATGGTATAATTCAAAATCACTTCGAGTAATAAAAAAACTATGGCTGCTAAAATGAACGGGAAAAATTTATCCTGGTACCTGACGGTATTAATAATTTCAACTTTTGATTTTTCAAGCCCATCGATATTCCTGTAAATACCGGCCAGGCTTTCATTATCCCTTGCCCTGAAATATTTACCACCGGTTTCTGTAGCGATCTCCGTCAATAATTTTTCATCGATAGAAACTTTTTCATTCTGCATCACTACTCCCAATGGTGTGTTTACGGGTTGCGGTGCATATCCTTCTGAACCAACACCAATGGTGTACACCCTTACGCCAAATGATTTGGCAATTTCTTTTGCTGTTTTAGGATCGATAAGTCCGCCGTTGTTTTCTCCATCAGTAAGCAACACCACGATCTTCGTTTTTGATTTGCTTCCGCGAAGCCTGTCAACACTGGTTCCAAGGCCAGAGCCAATGGCAGTTCCATCTTCCAGCAATCCATTCCTGATATTTTGTATGGCATTGATCAGCACATTGTGATCGGTTGTAAGCGGGCACTGTGTAAAACTTTCGCCGGAAAAAATAACAACCCCGATCCTGTCTGTTGGTCTTTTATTTACAAAATCAATCGCCACATTTTTGGCAGCTTCAAGCCTGTTTGGCTGAAAATCCTGTGCTGTCATACTACCGCTTACATCAATACATAAAACAATATCCACACCCTCGCCTTCTGCGTGCTGATCATCATTCACTGTTTGTGGTTGCGCCAATGCAACTATGATAAATGAAAGGCAGAAAAGCCTGCACATAAAAGGAAAATGCCTCAACGATGTTTTCCAGGAACCCAATCCATTTGCTGCAATGGCAGAAACAGGAAGTGATGATCCGCTCCTGTTGTTTTTATAAATATACCAGCCAATGAGCACAGGTAATAAAATAAACAGGCTAAAGGCCCAGGGCTTGGTGAAAGTAATATCGTTGAAATAATCAAATATCAAACTGCTTATTGTTTTTGTGGTGATGTATCCTGTTCAATTTTTTCTATCGCTTCTTTGATCAAAGAATAATTTTTCCCTGATTCTGAAATGCCGGGAATATACTTTGCAAACTTTACAGCATCAGCGCCACGCAATGCAGAAGCAACTGATGAAAGTAATCCGGGATCGGCTGATTGTTCTTTTATCTCAAGCAGCATGTCACCGGTTGTTTTATTCATCATGTTCTTTGAGCGTTTCCTGCTGTAATATTTTTTAAATATTGCATCAAGTGCTACATGATATAATTTTACCTGGTCAACATTATCAAGATCATATTGTTTTAATTCCATTAATGCTTTCATTGCCTCATCATAAGGAGAAAGTGCTGAATGAAATACCGGAACAGGTTTCTTTTTCCTGTTCTTAAAATAAAAATAGAGCAATACAATGATGATGGCTACAATCAATATACCGCCAGCAATATAGATCCATGTATAATCACTAACCGTAACTTCCATTACCGGTTTTATATCCCTTAGCTGGTTCGTACTGTCGGCGGGGGAATAACCAACATTCACCAAAAGGGAATCTGTTACCAACCTGCTTGTAACATTATTTTTTTTGAGAAGCACTTCAAATGCAGGCAAACGCCATGCACCGGAATCAAAACTGGTGAATATTATTTTTTTTGAGATCAGCCAGGAGCCGCTGCTGCTGACCGTATCAAAATTTTTATTTTCAATGATATCAAAATGGCCTATTGAATCAGGGACTTTTACATTGATCTCATACCCATCGGCCGGAAGGTCCAGCATCATGTCAAACTCCAGCCTCTCCCCGATAAGGATATGGTCTTTATCTGTTTTTGCAATCACAGATTGCGCATGCAGTACAAAACTGCCCGCACAAAATAATAAAGAGAATATTAACTGATATGTAAACTTACTATACGAGATAATTCTGCTATTTTCTTTTTAAAAAAAACTTTTGTAACACTTTTACATAATCCTCATCTGTTCGTACATGTAACAGATCTGCCCCTGCTTTTCTGAAAAATTTAGTGCAACTTTCTGTCTGCTGAAAAAAATGTTGCTGGTAATTATAACGAACCATCGGATCACTGCTGTCGATCACCTTAACTTTTCCTGTCTCGGCATCTTCCAGTTGTAATAAACCGGCATCGGGCAATTGCATGTCCATTTTATCGTACACTTTGATGCCGATCACATCATGCTTTTTGCCAATCACTTTCAGATCATTATCATACCCTGTGTCCAGGAAATCACTCAATAAAAATGAGATACTTTTCTGCCTGGTTGTATTGTTGAAATATTTTATCGCTGCGTCCAGGTTTGTACCCTTTGTGTGCGGTTCAACAGTGAGTAACTGTCTTACGATATACAATGCATGTGTCCTTCCTTTTTTGGGCGGAATATATTTTTCAACTTTATTACTGAAAAAGATCACTCCTACTTTATCGTTATTGCTTACTGCACTAAAAGCCAGCACTGAAGCTATTTCTGTGATTAGCTCTTTTTTTCTTTTGCCTGTTGTGCCGAATAAATTACTGGTACTTGTATCTATCAGCAACATCAACGTAAGTTCTCTTTCCTCTTCAAATAATTTTGTAAAAGGATGAGAAAAACGTGCGCTTACATTCCAATCGATAAACCTCACATCATCACCTTCAGTATATTCCCTCACTTCCCGGAAACTCATTCCCTTTCCTTTAAATGCCGAATGATACTCACCTGTAAAAAGGTGTGTGGTTATTTTTTTACTTTTAATTTCAAGTTCGCGGACTTTTTTTAAAAGTTCAGTTGTTGTTAATAAACCGGCATTCTCCTGTGAAAGAGTTTCTGCAGAACTTTGGGCTATATCTTTTTTCCTTTTGAACAACTGTTATAAAACTTTTTAAAATAAAATTTAGTACCTGTTTACATTATGGAACATTCACTGCTTTCAGTATTTCACTGATCACCTGCTCAACATCAACACTTTCCGCTTCCGCTTCGTAGGTAAGGCCGATACGATGGCGTAACACATCTTTGGAGATATCTCTCACATCTTCGGGAATTACATAACCGCGTTTATTTAAAAATGCATGCGCTTTTGCGGCCAGTGCCAGGTTAATGCTTGCCCTTGGCGAACCACCAAAACTGATCAATGGCTTTAATTTATTGAGGTTATACTTATCGGGAAAACGGGTCGCAAAAACAATATCAAGAATATAATTCTCCACTTTTTCATCCAGGTAAACCTGTCGTACCAATTCTCTCGCTGCCAGTATCTCTGCTGTTGATGCAACGGCATTGATCACCGGCGCAGCCAATCCCAATGTATTTTGTCGTATGATGAGTTGTTCTTCAGATTTTGTTGGATAACCTACCACAACTTTCAACATGAACCTATCTACCTGGGCTTCCGGTAATGGATAGGTACCTTCCTGCTCGATCGGGTTTTGTGTGGCCAGTACCAGGAATGGTTCCTGCAATTTGTAACTCGTATCGCCAATGGTTACCTGCCGTTCCTGCATCGCCTCCAGGAGCGCACTCTGCACTTTAGCCGGTGCCCTGTTTATTTCATCGGCCAGGATAAAATTGGAGAATATTGGTCCCTTACGCACAAAAAATTCATTCTTCGATTGGTTATAGATCATGGTACCAACCACGTCGGCTGGTAAAAGATCGGGCGTAAATTGAATACGGCTGAATTGTGCCTGTATGGTTTGTGACAAGGATTTGATGGCCAGTGTTTTTGCCAGGCCAGGCACACCTTCCAGGAGGATATGACCATTACTCAATAAGCCGATCAGCAGGCGTTCTACCATTGTTTGCTGGCCAACGATCACTTTGCCAAGTTCGTCGTTGATCCTGGTAACAAAAGCCGATGAATAACTGATCTTTTCATTTAGCAGGCGGATGTCTTCAGCAGTTTGTAACATAAAATATTGTTTTAGAAATTCCCGGGCAACTGTTCAGTTTTGCCCGGATTTACAGCTTTAAAATGGTTAAGTTAAGTATTTATTGAACCCACTCAATTTCTTTATTATGAAAGGTTATAATGAAAAATTTTATTACTTAATTGAATGGCATGCAAATTACAAACAATGCCACAAACAAAAATTCAGCCGTTTTGCCGTTTCAAGAAAACTTTGTTAAAATGAGGCTAACTTTAAGAAAAGAAATTATCATGATAGAACAACAACTTATTACAACATCAACTGAGCTTGAAGGTTACCGCATAATAAAACACCTCGGAATTGTTCGTGGTATTACAGTCCGCAGCAGGAGTTTGCTGGGAAATATCGGCGGCGGTATCCAGTCATTATTTGGCGGGCAACTTTCCATTTATGTTGAATTGTGTGAAAAGACAAGGGAAGAGGCTTTTCAATACATGGTTCAACATGCAAATGAACGTGGCGCCAATGCAATCATAAATATGCGTTATGATGCCAACGATGTTATGTCGGGAATTACAGAAGTGCTGGCTTATGGATCTGCAGTCGTGGTAGAAAAAATTTAAAGGTCCACATTTTATTTTTTTGCCACGAATGCACGAATAAAACCCATCGTTTATAAAATTCTATATTCTTGCATTCGAGGCAAAATTCTAAGAAAGATATTTTCCTACGATCGGCATCCTTCTGCCTACACCAAATGCTTTGGGTGAAACACGGATGATGGGACAAAACTGGTTCCGCTTGTATTCATTTACATTCACCATTTTTAATACCCGGTCTACCAGTGCAGCATCAAAACCCTGTGCTTTTATTTCATCAGGGCCTTTTGCCTGTTCAATGTATTGATACAAGATTTTATCGAGTACACTATAATCGGGCAGGCTGTCACTATCTTTCTGACCAGGCCTTAGCTCCGCACTTGGCGGCTTACTGATGATATTTACAGGAATGATCTCTTTCTCTTTGTTTATGTATTTCGCCAGTTCATACACCTGCATTTTATAGCAATCGCCTAAAACACCCAATCCACCGGCCATATCGCCATATAAAGTTCCATAACCTGTTGCAAGTTCACTTTTGTTGGAAGTATTCAATAAAATATACCCGAATTTGTTTGCCATTGCCATTAATAAATTGCCCCTTGTGCGGCTCTGGATATTTTCTTCAGCAATATTAAATGGCAGGTCTTTAAAAAAAGGTTTCAGTTCACTAACAAAGCCTTCATAAATATTTTTAATAGGAATGATATCATAACGGTTCTGCAGGTTGATACTGAGTTGTTCTGCATCACTTACCGAATGGGATGTTGAGTATGGAGAAGGCATCAGGATAGCATGAACATTTTCACTCCCGAGTGCTTTGCATGCAAGCGCCAGCGTCACTGCACTGTCTATTCCCCCACTGCTGCCAAGGATCGCTTTTTTAAATCCCATTTTGAAAAAATAATCGCTGATACCCATTACCAATGCTTCATAAATATGGGCAATGTTCAGGCTTTCTTCCAGTGTTGATGGATTAAGGTCTGTGTCAGAAATTTTATCAGCAGGTTCAATGATACCGGCTTCAATACTTCCATCATCCTTTAATATAAAAGACCGCATATCTTCTTTGAAACTCGCCAGCCTGCCACAAAGGTTCGCATTTTTATCAAACACGAGTGAAGTGCCGTCGAACACGATCTCGGTCTGGCTGCCAACTCCATTGCAATAAAACATCGGTATCTTATACTTGATCACATTTGCTTTAACTGCAGCTTCCCGATCCTCTTCATGAGTATAGTCAAATGGGGATGCAGATAGGTTTATCATCACATCAGGTTGCTGTCCGATCAGTTTATCCATCGGGCAATAACGGTAAAGCGGGTCATTGCCAAGGTTCCAGATATCTTCACAGATCGTAACCGCAATTTTCTTTCCCCGATAATTTATAACATTCCATTCATTGGCCGGTTCAAAATAACGGTCTTCATCAAACACATCATATGTAGGCAGACAGGTTTTATGAATTACCTGTTTTATTTCCTTATCTGCAAGGAAATAAGCCGCATTGAAAAGACCCTTGCCTTCAACTACATTGTTACGATGCGGCGCACCAACCAATACGGCAATACCGTCTGCATGAAGTTTGATCGCATCAATAGCCGCATAACATTTATCAATAAAATCTTTGAAATATAAAAAATCCCTGGGCGGATACCCGCAGATACAAAGTTCACTGAACACAGCTATATCGGCCCCATCGAGCTTTGCCGCTTCAATCGCTTCAATGATCTTCTTTGTATTGCTTTCAAAATTCCCGATGTGATAATTCTGTTGGGCCAAAAATATTTTCATCTGCTGACTATAGCTGTTTTAACTTTATTGTTATCAATAAAAGCTTTTCTTTTGCAAAGTTAAATTA
>Ga0209023_10001965_pt1 | contig 26518 bp, 26 predicted proteins | sample LakOneMetagenome_FD_187468 | JGI IMG/M metagenome (GOLD analysis project Ga0209023, IMG submission 187468) | Freshwater and sediment microbial communities from Lake Erie, Canada (SPAdes) (version 2) | ecosystem: Environmental > Aquatic > Freshwater > Lentic | place: Lake Erie, Canada...
ATCAGGATGTGTTGATGGATGCGGCTGTTGACGATCTGCGCCTCGCCGTCCGCGCCGAGCACGAAGATCGGCGGCATTTCGCCTTGAACGATGCCGCGCGGAAACTCGACATAGACGCGCCTGCCGTCGTCATAGACGGCGACGGGCTTCCAAGCTGGATTGTCGCCTGTCAGTCCATAGCGATAGTTGCGCGCGGCGACGGCCGGGATGACCGGCGTGGCCGGCACCGCCTGCCGCTGCCCGGCCGGCTGCTGCGGATAGGCCCAGGCAACAGCCGGCATATAGGGCTTCTCGCCCGAGCGCAGCTCGAGCATGTAAACGCGCCGGTCGGTCGTCACGACAAGGTTCGTGGTGATGTCCGGCCGGCTTGGCTTCACGAGGATATGGACGCGGCGCATGACGCCCGAACCGGATTCCGTATCGCCGATAATCCAGCGTGCCGTGTCGCCGGCCGCTATCGGCCCCGCGCCGGTCAGGCTTTCGCCTGGCTCCAGGGCGATGTTCGTGATCTGGCCCGGCGCGGCATAGACCTGATAGAGCGCGCCGTCGCTCCACGGGTAAATCTGGATGGAGTTGTAATAGCCCTCGCGGCGCGGCTGCACGCGGGCGGCGGCATTGGCGTTCTCGACGCGCGCGGTCGGTGTGCCAGCGGCGGTGCCGCCGCGTGCGACGGTCCAGGCGGGCGGGATATGGATCGGCCGCGGCCGGTCGTCGGTGACGGCCGCGGGGACGGCCGGCAACGGCGGCACGCTCGCATCGTAGCTGATCTGCGGCGGTTTGTAGGTCGCGCAGCCGGCAAGCATGGTTGCGGAAAGTAGGACGGCGGGAATCGCCGGGGTGCGGATGATCGTCCTCATTGGCTCATCTCCCGCGACCACGAAATTGCATTGACGTAGATTCCCAACGGATTGGCGCGCAGCCGTTCGGTATCGCGCGGCGGCTGGATTGCGATGGTCAGGATCGCGGTCCATCGCTCGGTTGTTGAAAGCTGGCCGGATTCGTAGTGGCGTTCGGTCCAGGCGACGCGGAAGGAATCCGGCGAGGCGCGAATAACGCTCGACACCTCGACCGCGACCTGTTGCTTTCCGACTTTGGTGAACGGGTCGTTGGCGCGGGCATAGTCGTTGAGCGCCGCCGCGCCCCTGTCAGTCGTCCACTCGTAAGCGCGTAGCCAGTTCTGGCGGACGATGATGGGATCGGCGGGGATGCTCCTGACCTGTTCGATAAAGCGCCCAAGGTGCCATGCCACTTGCGGATCGGTCGGGCGATAGTCGGCCGTGGCAGGCGCGACGGCCTGCGCCTGGCCGAGCCGATCAACTTGGACTACCCAGGGCACAACGGTCCCGCGCGCCGATTGCCAGACAAGCGCGGCGGCGAAGCCGGCCGAAAGGATCAGGCTGCCGAACGCCATGTAGCGCCAGTTCCTCGCCTGCACGCGGGCCGAGCCTATGCGCTCGTCCCAAACCTGCGCGGCGCGCTGATAAGGCGTTTCGGGTTGTGGGGTCTTGCCGTAATGCACGGCGGGTCGCTTGAAGATGCTCATGTGCGGTCGCTTTCAGAGAGGTTGACGGAAGAACCAGAGGCGTGGCTGTCGCCAGAGCGGACGGCGTGCGCGGCCGTCTGGACGGCATGGCCGGTGTGGCCGGATTGGCGCATCCGCTGCGCCCAGCCGGGCGATGTGCCAGCGGCCGGCGCGGATGCGGATGTGCTGCCGGCCGATCCCATGGAGGATGTGCCGCCGGTCGCGCCGAACCCGGCTTTCACGCCATCGGAAAAGCTGGATTTGACGCTTGCCGCCGCGCGGCGCAGCGGCGATGTGGCTGTGCTGCCTGCCGCCCGCGCCACGCCGCCCAGGCCGGACGCGACGCCCGCCGCGCCGGACTGGCCGAGCGAGCCAAGGCTATAGGCGGCGGATGCTGCGCCGGCTGCGGTCGCGCCTCCGCGCACGGCGGCAGCGCCTCCCTTTGCGGCAAGCCCGGCTGCACCGCCTGCGGCCAGCGCCGCGCCACCAACGGCAAGGCCGGTGCCGACCGCCGCGCCCGCGCCGAGCTGCGGGCCGCCGCTGACAAGGCCGGAAGCGATGCCGGGTCCGAAGATGCCCAGCCCGACGAGCGAAAGCGCCGCGAGCACGATGGCCATGGCGTCGTCGATGCTAGGAGTCTGACCGCCGAAGCCTTGCGTGAATTGCGAAAACAGCGTCGAGCCGATGCCGACGATGACGGCGAGCACCAGCACTTTGATGCCGCTGGAAATCACATTGCCAAGCACGCGCTCGGCCATGAAGGCGGTCTTGCCGAACAGGCCGAACGGGATCAGCACGAAGCCTGCCAGCGTGCTCAATTTGAACTCGATCAGCGTCACGAAAAGCTGGATGGCGAGGATGAAGAAGGCTAGGATGACGAGCGCCCAGGCGAACAGCAGGCACGCGATCTGAATGAAGTTCTCGAAGAAGGCGACCCAGCCCATAAGGTTGGAAATGGAGTCGAGCAGCGGACGCGCTGCGTCGAGGCCGGTTTGCGCCACCTTGCCGGGCCGCATCAAATCCTGCGCGGTGAAGCCCGTGCCGGATGCTTTCAGGCCCAGGCCGGCGAAACTGTCGAAGACGATCTTCGCGAGGTTGTTCCAGTTGCCAATAAGATAGGCGAAGACGCCGACGAACAGCGTCTTCTTCACCAGCCGCGCAATGATGTCGTCGTCTGCGCTCCAGCTCCAGAACAGCGCTGCGAGCGTCACGTCGATGACGATGAGCGTGGTGGCGATGAACGCCACCTCGCCACCCAACAGGCCGAAGCCGGAGTCGATGTATTGCGTGAACGTGCCGAGAAAATTGTCGATGACGCCTGCGCCGCCCATGCGTCACCGCCCTTCCGGTGCGGCCGGCGCGCGCGTCCGGCCGAGAAAGCGGTCACGGGTTTCGGCCCATACACGTAGGCATTCCGCGTCGTCGGCGGCTTGCTGGCCAAGCTGCTGGCACCGGCGCTGCCCTTCGCGCAGCGGGTCACGTTCGGGCTGGAGAAGACGCGGCGGTGATGCCGGCGCGTCTTCCTTGCGGGTCATTTCGATGGCTGTCGCCGTGATGGCGATGGCCACGAATACGATTGCGCCCAGCCGGGCCAGCATCTTGCCGTCCATGGCCGCGCCCTCAATTGCCGTTGTTGAACATTTGCGCGTTGCCGGGCTGGTAGCCGTTGCCGGGCGTGAGGAAGCGGCGGCGCTGCTCGCGCCCCTGTTCTGCTGCCGCTGCGCGTTCGGCCTCGGTCAGCGCGCCCGCCCGGCCGTTGGCTGCGAGCAACGCAACAAGGTCGGAAAGCTGCTGCGACTGGAGGGCTAGAAGCTGGTTGCCGGCTTGCGTCGCCTGGAGTGCGCCGGTCGCGTTCTGGCTCTGGCCGACCAGCTCCGACATCTGCGTGCGGTTGCTGTCGATGTTGCCGACGACGCCGGCCTGAACGCGCATAGCGTCCTGCAAGCCGCCTACGGTGTTCTGCCAGCGCGTGCGAGCGTTGGCGACGAGCTGCTGATCCGTCGCCGACATCGACACGTTGCCGTATTGCTGCTGGAACGCCTGGTCGATGCGCTGCACGTCGAAGGCGATGTTCTGCGCCTGGCTCAAAAGCTGCTGCGTGCGCTGGACGTTCTGTTGAAGCTGCTGGAGCGACGAGAACGGCAGGCTCGCCAGATTGCGCGCCTGGTTCATCAACATGGTCGCCTCGTTCTGGAGCGAGGTGATCTGATGATTGATCTGCTCCAGCGTGCGCGCGGCCGTGAGGATGTTTTGCGCATAGTTCGACGGGTCGAAGACGATCCTTCCGAATTGCGCATGTGCCGGCGTTGCCAGCATGGACGAAACGGCCAGCGGGGCGGCGAGCATCGTTGCGGCCATGACGATGGCGCGCGAGCGGAAAACACGAATGGTCATGGTTGGGACTCCTTTTCGGTTTGGGGGATCAGCGTCGGGAAGTTCGGAAGAAGATCGACGGCCCAGCCGACATCGCGGGTCGTGAGCCAGGCCGCGAGAAAGCCGTCGCGGCCGTGTTCGGCGACAATCTGCGCAATGAGCGTCTGATCGGATTTGGCGGATGCGGCGCAGAGCGCGAGGCCGATTTCGGACAGGCCCAGCTCGAACAGGCGATTGCCGCGCCGCGACTGGCAGTAGTAATCCCGCTTCGGCGTAGCGCGGGCGATCAACTCTATCTGGCGGTCATTGAGTCCGAAGCGCCGATAGATGGCGGTGATCTGCGGCTCGATGGCCCGCTCGTTCGGCAAAAGCAGCCGCGTCGGGCAGCTCTCGATGATCGCAGGCGCAATATTGCTGCCGTCGATGTCGGACAGGCTTTGCGTGGCGAAGATGACGCTGGCGTTCTTCTTGCGCAGCGTTTTAAGCCACTCGCGGAGCTGGCCGGCAAAGCCTTCATCGTCGAGCGCAAGCCAACCCTCGTCGATGATGAGCAGCGTCGGCCGTCCGTCCAACCTGTCGCCGATGCGGTGAAACAGGTAGGCTAGAACGGCGGGCGCGGCTCCCGTGCCGACAAGCCCCTCGATCTCGAACGCCTGCACGTCGGCCGAGCCGAGATGTTCGGCTTCGGCGTCGAGCAGCCGGCCATAGGGACCGCCGACGCAATACGGCCGAAGGGCTTGTTTGAGGTCGTTGGATTGCAGCAGCACCGCGAGGCCGGTGATGGTGCGTTCCCCGACTGGCGCGGAGGCAAGCGAGGTCAGCGCCGTCCAGATATGTTCCTTCACCTCCGGCGTGATCGCCATGCCTTCGCGCATGAGGATGGCCACGATCCAGTCGGCGGCCCAGGCGCGTTCATAGGTGTCGTGAATGCGGGCAAGTGGCTGGAGCGATACGGAAGCGTCGGAACCTTCGGTCAGGCCGCCGCCCAGGTCGTGCCAGTCGCCGCCCATTGCGAGCGACGCGGCGCGGATGCTGCCGCCGAAGTCGAACGCGAAGACTTGGCTGCGGACGTAGCGCCGGAACTGTAAGGCCATGAGCGCGAGCAGCACTGACTTGCCCGCGCCGGTCGGGCCGACGACGAGCGTATGGCCGACATCGCCAACGTGAAGGGAAAACCGGAACGGGGTGGAGCCTTCGGTCTTTGCATAAAGCAGAGGGGGCGCACCGAAATGCTCGTCCCGTTCCGGCCCCGCCCACACCGCTGAAAGCGGGATCATGTGGGCGAGATTCAAAGTGCTGATGGGCGGCTGCCGGACGTTCGCGTAGGCGTGGCCGGGCAAGCTGCCGAGCCATGCGTCAACCGCGTTGACCGTCTCCACCATGGCGGTGAAGTCGCGGCCCTGGATGACCTTTTCGGCCAGCCGCAATTTTTCGTCGGCAATCCTGGGGTCCGCGTCCCATACGGTGATGGTGGCGGTGACGTAGGCCATGCCGGCGACATCGGCCCCAAGCTCCTGCAAGGCCATGTCGGCGTCGGCGGCCTTGTTGGCGGCGTCCGTATCGACGAGAACGGATGCCTCGTTGGTCATCACCTCTTTCAAGATCGCGGCGATGCTTTTGCGCTTCGCGAACCATTGCCGCCTGATCCTGGTGAGCAGCTTCGTCGCGTCGGTCTTGTCGAGCAGGACCGCGCGCGTGCTCCAGCGATACGGGAAGGCGAGCCGGTTCAAGTCGTCGAGCAGGCCGGGCGTTGTCGCGGTGGGAAAGCCGGTGACGGTCAGGACGCGGAGATGCTGGTCGCCAAGGCGCGGCTCCAGCCCGCCGGTCAACGGCTGGTCGGCGAGCAGCGCGTCGAGATAGATCGGCGTTTCGGGAACGCGGACGCGATGCCGGTTGGTCGAGACGGTGGAATGGAGGTAGGTCAGCGTTTCGCTGTCGTCGAGCCACCGGCAGGACGGCATGAAGCCGTCGAGCAATGCGAGCACGCGGTCGGTGCGGTCGATGAAACCGCGCAACACTTCATAGGGATCGACGCCGGATTGCTCGCGGCCTTCATAGAGCCAGGTTTCGGCGCGGGCGGCTTCCTCGGCCGGCGGCATATAGAGGAAGGTCAGGAAATAGCCCGACACGAAATGCGCGCCAGCTTCCTCGAAGGCGGCCTTGCGCTCGGCGTCGAGCAAGGCCGACGCGGGATCGGGAAAGGTGCTGTCGGGATAAGTCGCGGCTTCGCTGCGCTGCGCCTCGACGAAAATCGCCCAGCCCGATCCGAGACGGCGGAAGGCGTTGTTGATGCGACCGGCGACGGCAACCAGCTCGGCCGCAACGGCGGAATCCAAATCGGGACCGCGAAACCTGGCCGTGCGCTGGAACGAGCCGTCCTTGTTCAAGACGACGCCAGAGCCGACCAGCGCGGCCCAGGGCAGAAAGTCGGCAAGGCGACTGGCGGTGCGGCGATATTCGGCGAGGTTCATCATGGCCACGCCCTCACGCTGCAAGGTTTGCGGGGATGCGCAGATGCCGCCGCCCCACCTCGACAAAGAGCGGGTCGCGCTTCGCCGCCCATACGGCCGCGAAATGGCCGATGGCCCATATGGCGAGGCCCACAAGCCAGAGGCGCAGGCCAAGGCCCACGGCCCCGGCGAGAGTGCCGTTCATGATGGCGATGGAGCGAGGTGCGCCGCCGAGCATGATGTGCTCGGTCAGCGCCCGATGGACCGGGACCGAAAATCCCGGCACGGCGTCGAGTTGTTCGAGGACGGCGGCCATCAAACGAGCGCCCCGCCGCCGAACGAGAAGAACGACAGGAAGAAGCTCGATGCCGCGAACGCGATGGACAGACCGAATACGATCTGGATCAGGCGACGGAAGCCGCCCGACGTATCGCCGAACGCCAGGGTCAGGCCGGTTGCGATGATGATGATAACGGCCACCACCTTGGCAACCGGCCCTTCGATGGATTGAAGGACTTGTTGAAGCGGTTGCTCCCACGGCATTGACGAGCCGGACGCATGAGCGGCCGGGGCGAGGATCATGCTGATGAAAACAGCGGCGGTTGCGGTCGCCATGGTGCGGTAGCCGCGCGAAAGCGTGCGGATCATTTGGGTTCTCCTGTGCTGTTGGGGATTGCGGGGGTGATGCGGTAATCGCCGTCCGGCCCCAGCCCTTCGACGTGGGCGAGTTCGGCCAGCCGGCGCGCGGAACCGCGCCCGGAAAGGACGGCAACAAGGTCGATGGTTTCCGCGATCAGAGCGCGCGGGACCGTGACGACAGCCTCTTGAATGAGCTGTTCAAGGCGACGGAGCGCGCCGATGCCGGTGCCGGCATGGATGGTGCCGATGCCGCCCGGATGGCCCGTGCCCCAGGCTTTGAGTAGGTCGAGGGCTTCCGCGCCGCGCACCTCGCCGATGGGGATGCGGTCGGGGCGCAGGCGAAGCGAGGACCGCACAAGATCGGATAGCGTCGCCACGCCGTCTTTCGTCCGCATGGCGACAAGGTTGGGCGCGGCGCATTGCAGCTCGCGCGTATCCTCGATGATGACGACGCGATCCGCGCCCTTCGCCACCTCGGCGAGCAGCGCATTGGTCAGCGTCGTTTTGCCGGTGCTCGTGCCGCCCGCGACAAGGATGTTCGCACGCGATGCGACGGCGGTGCGCAACGTCACGGCCTGGTCGGCGGACATGATGCCGGCAGCTACATAGTCGTCGAGGCTGAACACCGCGACGGCGGGCTTCCTGATCGCAAATGCCGGTGCAGCGACGACGGGCGGCAAAAGTCCCTCGAACCGCTCGCCGGTTTCGGGAAGCTCTGCCGAGACGCGCGGGGATCGCGCGTGAACCTCTGCGCCGACGTGGTGAGCGACAAGACGGACGATGCGTTCGCCATCGGCCGGCGACATCGTTTCGCCCGTGTCGGCCAGCCCTTCGGAAAGTCGGTCGATCCAGATTCGCCCGTCTGGATTCAGCATGACCTCAACCACGGCCGGGTCTTCCAGAAACCGGGCGATGGCCGCGCCGAGCGCGGTGCGCAACATGCGCGCGCCGCGCTGTATCGCTTCCGGCTTATGGTGTGTGGATGTCATATCGGCCCCGATTCCTGACGGGGCGCGACAGACCGTCCCCGCAACGGGGTCGATTAAAGGAGCCTGAAATCAGGCTGATTCAACAAGTATCGAAGAGGATGCGGTGATCGGCGGCTATCGGCGGCGAATAGGACGGGTTGGAAATTCAGGTTACGCTGCCATCGGCCTCGAACTGATCTTGCGATGGACTATCGGGAAGCGAATCGACATCGCGCGACAACTCTTTGAGGAACCTGTCGCCGGTCGCAAGACGCCGGCCGAGCGTCTGCATGAAACCCTCGAACCGTTCGGCACCTTTCGCGCGGGCGGCGGCCTGCGCGCTCTCCGGCAGCGGCGGCGTGGCGGAAAGCCAGATGTTGACGAACAGCGAGACGGTTTCGCCGAGCACGGCAAGATCCTCGTCGAGCGCGTGGATCTCGCGGCCGAGCTTGTCGAGGCGGCGCGACATGGCCGCCTCCAGCCGATCCGAACTGTCGCCGGACAGGAAGGAAGCGACGGCTGCCTCGACGATGGCGGATTTCGACACTTGGCGGCGCAGCGCCAGCGCCTCGACCTGGGCGAGCAAGTCCGGGGCGAAATAGACGTTCATGCGGGTTCGGGTGGTCATGGGCGTATCCTCAAAGCTCGATGCCGTCGCCGGGGTCCAGCGACGCTTGCCGCGCGACCATCCGCATACGCTGGCGCAGCGCGCGGGCTTTGGCGGCGTCAACGTCCGGTTCATCGTCCAGAATGTCGAACTCCTGTTCGGGCGGACGTGGCGGCGCGACGATTTCCTCATGCTCCGGCAATTCCGGCTCGCGGCGGATACCGGCATTGGCCGGATCGCCTTCGGTCCCGCCGGCCGTGGCCGGGGCCGCTGCTTTCGTCGCCGCGACGATGCGGCTCGACCAATCGTCGGATGACGGGTTCGCGGCGGCGGGATCGGCTGCCGGATCGGGCGGGGTCAGGATGCGTTCCATGAACCGCGCATCCTCGAAATAGCGAGCCTTGGTCGCGCGGATGGGCGGCGTGCCGGCGACCATCACGATTTCGTCGCTCGGCGGAAGCTGCATCACCTCTCCAGGCGTGAGCAGCGGCCGTGCCGTCTCCTGCCGCGAAACCATCAAATGCCCTAGCCACGGCGCAAGCCGGTGGCCGGCATAGTTGGTAGAATCGCGCAGCTCGGTCGCGGTGCCGAGCGCATCGCTGATCCTTTTCGCCGTCCGCTCGTCGTTCGTCGCGAAGGCGACGCGGACGTGACAATTATCCAATACGCTGTTGTTCGCCCCGTAAGCCTTTTCGATCTGGTTGAGGCTCTGCGCGATCAAAAAGCTTTTGAGGCCATATCCGGCCATGAAGGCGAGCGCGGATTCAAAAAAATCGAGCCGGCCGAGCGCAGGAAACTCGTCGAGCATCAAGAGCAGCCGATGCCGCTTGCCGGACGTGTGCAATTCCTCCGTCAACCGCCTGCCAATCTGATTGAGGATCAGGCGAATGAGCGGCTTGGTGCGGTTGATGTCGGACGGCGGCACGACAAGGTAGAGGCTGACCGGCTTCTTGCTGCCAACAAGATCGGCAATGCGCCAGTCGCACCGCGCCGTGACGCGCGCCACGACGGGATCGCGATACAAACCCAGGAACGACATGGCGGTGGACAACACGCCGCTGCGCTCGTTCTCGCTCTTGTTCAACAGCTCGCGGGCCGATGACGCGATGACGGGGTGAACGCCGGCTTCGCCCAGGTGCGGCGTATCCATCATCGCGCGCAAGGTCGCCTCGACGGGGCGCTTCGGATCGGAAAGGAAGCTGGCGACGCCGGCCAGCGTCTTGTCGGGTTCGGCATAGAGGACGTGCAGGATTGCGCCGACAAGCAGGCTGTGGCTCGTCTTCTCCCAATGGTTTCTTCGATCCAAGCTCCCTTCGGGATCGACGAGAATATCCGCGATGTTCTGCACGTCGCGGACTTCCCATTCGCCTTGCCGGACTTCCAGCAGCGGATTGTAGGCAGAGGATTTCGCGTTCGTAGGGTCGAACAGCAGGACGCGACCGTGCTTCGCGCGGAAGCCGGCTGTCAGCGTCCAATTCTCCCCTTTTATGTCATGAACGATGCAGCTTCCCGGCCAGGTTAGCAGCGTCGGCACCACGAGGCCGACGCCTTTGCCTGACCGCGTAGGTGCGAAGCAAAGCACATGCTCCGGCCCATCATGGCGCAGATAGTCGCCGTCGTGCCGGCCGAGCACGACGCCGTCGGGACCGAGCAGACCAGCGGCGCGGATTTCCTTGTCCTCGGCCCATCGTGCCGATCCATAGGTGGCGACGTTGCGCGCCTCCCGCGCCCGGATGATCGACATCATGATTGCGGCGGCGATGGCCATAAGCCCGCCCGACGCTGCGATGACGCCACCCTCGACAAAAATCGAAGGCGCATAGGCGTCGAAGGCATACCACCACCAGAACAGCGCGGGTGGGTAGTAGATCGGCCAGCCAGCCAGCTCGAACCATGGATTGCCGAGTTGCGCCTGAAAGCCGAGACGCCATGCGGTCCATTGCGTCGCCGCCCAGGTCATCACCAGAACGATGGTGAAGACGACGGCGATCTGACCCCAAAGGATTCGGCCTCCGCGCATACGGGCTCCAGTCGGAAAAAGAGACGGAGCCGATCAGAGAGTAGGCAATTATGGGACAGGCAACAGTAAAGGTGGAGCGGGAGGGCTGTCGGATACTATCGGCGGCAAATAGGACGGGTTGCGTCCACTCATTTATCTGCGCGGATGTCTGTCGCGGGAAGACAGTAACGAATCGCGGACGAGACTCAATCCGCCGGGGTAGTTCGCCCCATTTCTCTTGCGAGGGTGAGCAAATTGCGAAGCGCCGCGCTACAGTTGAATGGCGACCAGACGGCCGAGAAAGGAACCGGCTCCGGTTCGTCCGCGACCGGAAGGAAAGTAACGTCGGAAGTTCGTAGCAGCGACGTAGCCGCGCCGACGATGGTGACGCCGAAGCCCTGTCCGACCATGGAAAGCAGCGTGCCGCGCTCGACATCGAAGCGTTGGATGGATGATGCCGGCCAGCGTCCGGCAAGGCGCAGCACGATATGGTCATGGACTTGTGGGCCGGTGCCGCCGTGCCGGGCAAGGAACGTCTCGCCCGCTAGATCGGCCCAGGTGACGGCGGCTTGCTTGGCGAGCCGATGCCTATCCGGCAGCGCGGCGACCAGCGGTTCGGTCCATATCCGCCGCGTGTGGCAGTCGGGTAGCTCGGGCGTGCCTGCCATGAATACGATGTCCAGACGGTCGGCGCGCAATTGCATAACCGCATCGCGTGCCGTGCCTTCCGTGATCTCGACTTCGATGCCGGGATAGTCTGCGCGATACTGTCCGATCAGTCCTGCGAGGAAGCTGCGAGGGATCAGGGCATGGACGCCGATGCGCAGGCGTCCGCACTCTCCTGACGCCGCCATGCCGGCGGTCTTCACGGCATGGTCGAGTTGATCGACGCCGGCAGAAACATGCTCGACGAACTGGCGACCGGCCTCTGTCAGCCGGACGCCTCGCGCATGGCGCTCGAACAGCAAAACGCCAAGGTCTTGCTCCAGCGTCTTCACGCGAGCACTGACGCTCGACAGGCTGACGCCGAGTGCGTTCGCAGCGTGCCGGAAGTTCAGATATTCGGCGACGGCGAGCGTTTGAATGAGGGACGCGAGGGGAATGCGTGAACCCAACGAGGTCGGCACTCCCCATTTGCGGTCGATCATGGGTGTTGAACGCCGCCGCCGCACCGTTTCACCTGTGCTCGGTCAATCGACGGCGACCGTCGCGCCGGACACCGGGAACATTGTGAATGTCTGACCGGAAAATCAGTGGCAGACCGATCATGAGACGGCGGCCTCCCATCCGCCCCCTAGTGCCTTGTAGAGAGCGACAACGGCCATCAGTTCGCCGACGCGAGCATCAAGGCTCGCACGCTCCGCAGCGCTGTATGCGGATTGCGCGTCCAGCAATATCGTTAGGTCGTCCTCGCCAGCTTGGTAGCGCTGGCGGGCAAGATCGACCGCAGCGGCCGCCTGCGTTGTCGCCCCCTCCGCTTTCCGGCGCATGATCTGTGCGGCGGCATATCGGTTAAGCGCCGTCTCACTGTCAGTAAGCGCGCCCGTTACGCTCCGCTCGTAGCGGATCATGGCTGCATCGGCTCGGGCATCCGCCGCCCGAATCTGCGCTCGGATGCGCCCCATGGAGAATATGGGCCAATGGAAGCTCGGCCCAACTTGCAATCGTGTGCTCGCCCCCGATGCCAGATCGCCCGCGCTCTGAGCTTGCTGACCAATCGACCCAATGAGCGATAGTCGCGGAAAGAGGTGAGCCGTGGCCACGCCAACGTCAGCGGTGAACGCCGCCAATTCGCGCTCTGCCTGACGTATATCCGGGCGTCGCCTTAACAGTTCGGATGGAAGCCCAGCCGTAATCTGCGATGGAGCAACCGGAAGCGACCCAGGGTTCAACAGCCGAAGTGAAGTGGCCCCCGGTGCTTGGCCAGTTAGCAAGGATAAGCGATAGGCTGCCGCGCGCGCGTCGGCCTCAATCCCATCAAGGCTTACGCTGGCTGCCCGAGCCTGTGTGTCGGCACGAGCAAAGTCGAAGCGCGACGCCTCGCCGGACCTAAACCGTCTTTCGACCAGGCTGGCGATGGCCTGCTGTGCGTTGGCGTCTGCGCGAGCAACCAACAGCCTAGTTTGGGAGCCGCGTAGATCGACATAGCTTCGGACAACCTCTGCGATCACCTGTAAGATGACATTGCGCCGGGCTTCCTGCATTGCCTCTGCACGGGCGTCCGCCGCTTCGATGCTACGCCGTGTTCGGCCCCATAGGTCGATTTCCCACGACGCATCGAATCCGAAATCGAAAAGGGAAAATTGAGGATCGAACCCCGGAACATTGGCAACCGGCAATTGACCGTTTCCGCTGACGCGGTTCGCCGTGGCCGCGCCGGATAGTGCTGCATCTGGACCGGCGCGACCGCGTGCGGCGTCGCGTAGCGCCCGCGCTTCGCGTAGGCGCGCTTCCGCCTCCCGAACGTCGTGGTTGCTGGTTACAGCCAATTCCACAAGTTCAACGAGTTGTGGATCATTGAACGAGCGCCACCAATCTTCATCAATCGGATGTGGAGTGGCAGCGGAAATCCAGCCGGGCGCCACCGCCGGGCTGGATTCGACATAGCTTGGTCCGACCGTGCAGGCCGCAACGCTAAGAGAGGCTAGTAGTGCCGGGAACGGGGGATGACGCATGGGCTACTCCATCCGAGCGCGGAAAAGAATTGCCGAAACGGTCAGCGTGACGGACGCGATAGCCGCCAGCGGCCATGTGTTCGCGAGAATGACCGCCGCAGGCATGTCTTTCAGGAAGACGCCTTCGGAGACGACGAGGAAATGCCGACAGGGATTGGCGAAAGCGATCACCTGTAGCCAGCCGGGCATGTTATCGACTGGAGTGGCGAAGCCGGACAGCAGGATTAGCGGCACCGTCACCAGAAACATGCCGAGAAAGGCTTGTTGCTGGGTTTGCGACAACGTGGATACCAGCATTCCGACGCCGATCAGCGACACTACATAGAAGAACAGAGAGAAGTAGAACGACGCCACGGAGCCGGTAAGCGGCACTCCGAAGACCGTGGGGATAAGGATCACATAGAGCGTGGCATTGAAGAATCCGATCAGCAAAGGCGGTGCCATCTTGCCAATGAGGATTTCGTGGACCCTCAACGGCGAAACCATAAGCTGATCGAAGGTGCCTAGCTCCCGCTCGCGGGCAACGGATTGAGCCGTAATCGACAAGGTGCCGGTTGCGCCCAGGGTCACAAGCAACGCCGGCATCACGAACCAAAGGTATATCAGCGCGGGATTGAACCAGTTGGTGACGACGGTTCGGGTAGTGGGCTGCCCTGGAGTTGCGGCGGGGCGCGCTTCGGCTGCGACCTGGCCAATGATCTGTTGCAGGTATGAGGAAACGATCTGCGATGCGTTCGAGCGTCGCCCGTCTAGGACGATCTGAACCTCGCCAATCTGCCCGCCCTCGATAGCCGCGCTGAATCGCGAATCGAAACTGAGAACGGCGATGACCTGCTGATTGTTGATTGCCTCCCGCATGTCGTCGGGCGAGGCGAGCGGCACCATGCGGCCGACGTTGGGGCTGCCTGCCACCCGCGAAACAATTTCATGGCTCCAGATGCCGGAATCGCGGTCTAGCACGCCAACGTCGAAGTTGCGCACTTCCAGCGTCGCCGCGAATCCGAACAGGACGAGTTGAAGTAACGGAGGCGCAATAAGGGTGATGCGAGCCCTGGGGTCGCGAAAGACCGCCCATAGCTCTTTCACGATGATCGCAGATAGTCGCGCGAAGCTGGCGGAACTCATCATGCGATCCTCCGGCGCGTCACTCGGAAGGCGAGGCCGAAGAACAGGAGGCCGAAACCCAGCATCGCCAGGATGCTGCGAACGAACATCGGCCAAAGATCGCCCACCACGAAAACGCTGGTCAGGGGCGGGATGAAGTAGCGGGCTGGAACCGCATAGGTCATCCCCTGAATGAATTTCGGCATCGAGCCGATCTCGAACAGAAATCCAGACAGCAGCAGGCCCGGCAAAAATGCCGTTAGCAACGCAACCTGGCTGGCCACGAACTGATTCTTCGTCGCCGCCGAAATCAGCAAGCCTTGGCCCAATGCTGGCATGAGGAAGGCCGCGCCAACCGCATACAGCGCGAGGATCGACCCTCTAAAGGGCACGCCGAACAGGAAGACGGCGACGATGACGCAGAGCGTCATCGAACCGAGCCCGAGCACAAAATAGGGAATGATTTTCGTGGCCAGGAACTCGCCCATGCTGACGGGCGTAGCCATCAACGCTTCGAGCGTGCCGCGCTCCCATTCCCGCGCGACGACGAGCGCGGTCAGAAGCGTCCCGATCATCGTCATGACAATGCTGATCGAGCCGGGAATGAGAGCGAACCGACTTTCGAGGCCCGGATTGAACCAGAAGCGGGGCAGCGGGGCGATTGCGGGAGCTAGTCGCACGCCACGATCCAATGCACGGCCTTCCGCCCAGGTGGCCCGCACACCTTCGGCATAGGCGGCGACAAAGGATGCCGTGTTCGGCAGCGAGCCATCGGTAATCACCTGGATCGGCGCGTCGATCCCGGCTGCGACCCTCTGGCCGAAATCACTCGGAATGACCACGATGCCCCGGATATGCCCAGCGATCAGTTCATCCTTGAGCGAAGTCACGTCGCGCCGGGATTGAACCTCAAACCACCGGGATGATCGGTAGGCCCCCGCCAGGCTGGCCGCCGCTTCGCTGGAATCTTGAACCGCCAAGCCGATCCGCGTCCTCGCCGTATCGAGAGACACGCCGTATCCAAACAGGAAAAGCAGGAGCAGCGGCAGCACAAAGGCGATCAGCATCGTCGAGGGGTCGCGGAGAATCTGTAGCGACTCCTTGACGAGCAGGGCCATGAAGCGTCGAGGATAGAAGCGGTCGTTCATGCGGCCTCCCGCTTTCGATCCGTTTCCTCGATCAGCGCAATGAAAGCGTCCTCCATCGTAAGGTCTGTGCCGCCACTGATTTCAGCCGCGCGGATTTTGAGGTCTTCGGGCGTGCCTTGGGCGATTTCCTGTGCGCGATAGATCAGCGCTATGCGGTCGCAATATTCCGCTTCTTCCATAAAGTGGGTGGTGACGAGCACCGTCACGCCGCGTTGCACGAGGCCGTTGATGTGCAACCAGAACTCGCGGCGGGTGATAGGGTCCACGCCCGATGTCGGCTCATCCAAGAAAAGCACGGGCGGTTGATGGAGCACGGCGCAGGCAAGCGAGAGCCGTTGCTTGAAGCCTAGCGGCAATGTTCCGCTGTTCACCGGCAGATGACGTTCAAGCTGGAAAATGTCGATGACGCGCGCAACGGCCTCGGCCCGCTGGCGTCGATTCAAGCCATAGGCTCCGGCGAAGAAGTCCAGATTTTGTTTGACGCTAAGATCGCCATACAAGGAAAATTTCTGCGCCATGTAGCCGAGAGACTGACGCGCCTCCGCGCTGGCGGTGCGAAGATCATGGCCGGCAACGCGGCCTTCGCCCGCTGTCGGCGTGAGAAGCCCGCAAAGCATCTTGAAGGTCGTGGATTTGCCCGCGCCGTTCGGCCCGAGAAGGCCGAATATCCGGCCTTGCGGCACGGAGAATGTGATGTCGCCTGCCGCCGTGAACGTCCCAAACACCTTGGTAAGCCCTCGCGCCTCGATGGCCGGCGCGTCGGACTTTTCGATGGGCTTGTAGCTCGCGGCGAGTTGGCTGACGCCTTTCGGTCCTCCACCAAGGATGTCAATGAACGCATCCTCAAATCGCGGCTGCACGGCTTCGATTCGGTCGCCCTGCGACATTCCGAATCGTTCTGTGGTCGGCGCAGCAGCGCCTTCGTCCATGAGGACGCGAACGGAAGCGCCCTGAATGGTGGCGTCCTTTACATCGTCGCGAAGGACAAGGCTGGCGAGTAAAGACCGCCGGCTTTCGGAAGGACCAAACAGACGATAGGTCCGACCTTCGACACGGGATGTCAGCCGCTTCGGCGGTCCACTGAACAGCAGCTTGCCTTCGTTCAGCAGGAATACCGTATCGCACTTCTCGGCCTCGTCGAGATAGGCGGTGGACCAGACGACGCCCATGCCCTCCGTCGTGAGCTGGCGGACCATCGCCCATAGTTCCCGTCTGGCCACGGGATCGACGCCAACGCCAGGCTCATCAAGCAGCAGCACGCGAGGGGGCCGCACCAGTGCGCAGGCCAGGCCCAGCTTTTGCTTCATGCCGCCCGATAGACGGCCAGCCAACCGGGGGCGGAATCGCTCAAGGTCCGTGAAAGACAGGAGTTGGGAAAAGCGCTCCGTGCGTTCTTTCCCTGGGGGTAAACCGCGAAGATCAGCGTAGAGTGAAAGGTTCTCGATAACCGACAGGTCTTCGTAGAGTCCGAAGCGTTGCGGCATGTAGCCTAGTGCCGATCTATCGGCCGCGATGGCGGGCTCGCCGAGAAGGGTAACTTCCCCTTCATCCGGGTCGAGCAATCCAGCGAGCAAACGGATCAGGGTTGTCTTGCCCGCGCCATCAGGGCCGACCAAGCCCGTCATCACGCCGCCCATCACCTCCATGCTCACGGCATCAAGTGCCGGGGCTGCATTGGGCGCGAAGCGTTTGGTGACATCTACAGCGTGGGCAACTGCCTCTGTCATTTCACTGGCCCGCCCCTGGGTCCGGGCTCTGCTGGAGCCTCACGGTCACGGGCTGACCTTGACGGAGACGGTCATCGGGATCGGTGACGTTGATCCTCAAACGATAAACGAGGTCGGCGCGCAGTTGTTCGGTCTGAACCGTCCTCGGCGTAAATTCGGCGGTTGGTGAAATGAAGCCGATGACACCACGATAGACTTTGGGGTTGCCGTCAGTGGTTACGAACACGGTCATGCCGGGCGCGATCCGCCCAAGGTCGGGTTCGGCAACATAGGCGCGCACCCGGATCGGCCGATTGATGGTGAGCGTGAAGATAGTTGCGCCGGATTGGACGATGGCACCGGGCTCGGCCGCTCGCGTGAGGATCGTGCCAGCGTCCGGTGCTTTAAGCGTCGTGTCGGCCAGATTGGTTTTCACCCTATCGCGTTCCGCTATCGCGGCCGCGAGTTGCGCCTCCGCAGCCGCGATGTCTTCGACGCGAGAGCCGGCGCGCAGCAGCGCCAAGGCTTCCTCCGCCGCGCGAAGCTGCGCTTCGGCGGCGCGGTATTCAGCCTCGGCGGCCTCGAAAACCGATTGGGATACAGCGCCGGTAGCAACCAGCGCCCGGCGACGCTGGAAGGCTTTTCGGGTTCGCACCATGTCCGCCCTTCGGACGGCGACCGCAGCCTCCGCCTGGGCAATTTCCTGGGGTCGATTCCCGTTGCGCCGTTTTTCGAGTTCGGCGCGAGCGGTCGCAACCTGCGCTTCCGCACCCGCCAGCGCGTCGATGAATGGCTGTTGGTCAAGCTGCGCCAGAGTTGCCCCAGCCTCGACCGAAGCACCTTCATCAATCGGCATTTCGGCGATACGACCCGCAACGCGAAACCCGAGATTCACCTGACGAATATCGACATTCCCATAAAGGACCAGCCCCTCGTTGGGCTTGTCCAAGAAGCCGAAGCCGCGAGTGTAGTATCCCGCCGCTGCGACGCCCGCGATGATGACTGCCAGGATGATGATGCGGCGGGACACTATGCGCCCCCCACATTCGGGGAGGCAGGCGCAATGGACCCGACGAGTTCAACCACCAAAGCCTCAATGGCTGCGAGGCCCTTGTCGTCTATCGTCTCCCAATCGAGCGCGGCGAGGACCGAAGCGCGCCCCACCCTGAACATGAGGACGCTTCCAACCAATGCGAGGGTTCTGAGGCGCACATGCTCGGAAGCAGAGTCTTCGTCGAGCAAGGTTCCAATTAGATGGTCACATATATTGAGCAGCGGTCCCATCAAGTCGTCGTAGAGGCAACGAAAGGCCGTAGTCGGCTGCATCTGCTCGCGGATAATGAAGCGCGCCCAAGGCTCGGAACGGCTGCTCACGAATAGCGCCGCCATCCGCTGAATGATCTCGGTCAGCAGGCGGCGTGCCTCATCCGTGCCAAGCGGCGTTCCCGAGCGCGCTTCTTCGACACGGGCAAAGACGAGGCTTCGCAGCGGGGCGATATGATCCTTGATGCCATCCCCGATGGAGGTGGCCGCAGCGAGGTAAAGGCCCTCCTTGTTCCCGAAGTAGTAGGCGATTGCCTGCTGGTTTGCCCCGGCCTTCTCGCAAAGCATCCGGGTCGTCGCGCCGTCGAAACCGACACGCCCGAAAACATCCACGGCTGCGATAAGCAGCTTCTCGCGAGTTTGATCGCCGCGTTCGATCTTTCGTCCCGACATGACGCCCGTGCTCCATCCTTCATCTTGGGAACCGAAAGCCGCCCTGCGCTCCCTCGCGGCGAGTCGGCTCCATCCCACGATCAAACCTAGCGTGGACCAGAGACTAAATCAATCATCTGATTTAGTTAAGGCTTGATGGATAGACGGCTGCGAGAACTGTCATTGCGATCCAGCGATAATTCGCGCCGTCTGGTTGAACGGCCCTGACAGGAGGCGGCCTGTGGTGTCGAGCAGATAGACGCCAGCCTGTCGGACGCCGCTAGCAACATGACCATCTTGGGCAGCCGCGAAATAGCGTGCCGCGAAGGTGGCGAAGCGGTCATGGTTGAAGGCATTGCCTGCTGGTAGGGTCGTGATGTCGATGATCCGTATGCCACCCCGGCGAGAAATCTCCTGTATCTCCGGGTCATCGACGCGGGCCGCACCAAGGCGGGGCCTGCCATTGGCAAGCCGACTCGACGCGGCAAGTGCCCGGTCGTCTTCGGATACAAGGACAGTTAGCGGCGGTGACAGTCGGCCGACCAAAGCAGCCTGTGTGCGGAAGACATCCACATCAATATCAGGGGCGGCAAGCCCGACCTGTAGGCGAGAGATAACACCGTCCCGTCCCTGGAGGCGAAGCTGTCGAAGCGCTTCCATGACCAGCCATGCGCCCAAGCTATGGCCGATCATGATCACGCGCCGCTCTGTGCGTGAACGGCTCAACGTGGCGAGCAAATGAACTAGATCGTCCCGCGCATAGGTGGCGGAGTCCCGGTCGGCGACGTAGCCTCTAACGCTGGCCTGCGAAGGCCAAGAAAAGAGGATTGGCACAACTCGCCCATCGACCTCGGCGCTCAACTGCGCAAGGCGGAAAACCGCCTCCTGATAACTGTAGTTATAGCCATGGACGAACACCGCGACCGTGCCGCCAGCATCTTTCTGCATACGGTTGACGCTATCCTCGAACGCTTTTTCATCGAGTTCGCGCCGTCCGACTGTGATAAAGTCTTTTGAGGGATCGCTGCTGCGAGCGTTGACAACCGCGCCCGCTCTGCCGCCGTCCGCTGATGCCGCCTGCATTGTGAACTGTTCGTAGCGCAGGATGCCGCGCCCGCTTCCTAAGACGGGGCGCACCAAATCTGTCGAAGAACGATCTGTCGCCGTGAGGACCGTGATGCTGCTAGTGTTCCCTGCTGCGCGCCGGCCAGCGGGATCAAGCGTCTCTGGTCCGGGCCGCGCTGCGCACCCTGCAAGCGCAGTCGCGAGGACCAGAACCAACGGGATGAAAGCCGCTCGTGCTCGTGGCATCGTTCTGGTTCCGCACAAAGGTCAATGAGAGGGACAAGCCAGGCGCTTCCTGCCAGCGTCCAACAATCAGTCTAGCGTGACGTAAAAACTAAATCAATCATATGATTTAGTGCCTATCCGGTTCCTGCGTTGCCAGCGCCTCGGTTGGACAGCGCTACAGCCCCAAACCCTTCTGCCGGCCCAATTGCCACGACACCGAACCGCCCTGCACGACGCCCGCGATTTCACGGCCGAGCTGGCGGTCGATGACAGGTCGCCATGGGACAAGGGTAAACTCGTGCGCTTTCTCGACGATGGCGAACTTGCCGCTGGTTAGCTGCACGGTGCCAGTGAACTTGCCGCTGACGGTTTCGCCATCGGCGACGGCGCGGAACGGCAGCGACTTGTTCGCCGCCATCGCCGTGCCGAAGCTGGCAACCTCGCGCTCGCGCAGCGTCGCGAGAAGATTGCGCCGATAGAAGATTCGGCCGTCCCGGCTGCGCGTGGCGTCGCCATGCTCGACGTGATGCTCGCGGCGCTGGTCCATCGCCTCGCGCACCTGCTGGCCGAAGCCGGCCGATGCAAGGTCGGTTGCGTCGGGCGTAACCAAGCGCCGGTCGAGCCAGGTCGCGCCGTCCGCGCCGATCTGCTTTTCAAGGTCGAGCACCGAAAGGACGCGAACGCTGGCTTGCCGGTTGCGGCCGGCGTCGTAGGCAGTGGCGCGGCTCTCGAAATCCTCGGGGATGCGCCATTGGTCGGCGTCGATCCGCGCGACAATGCCGGCCCGGCGCAATGCCTCCAGCCGGCGCACATGAGCATCGACATATCCCTCATAGTCGCCGCCCGGAACGCGGCCCTCGAACTTCGCCTGTTCCAGATGGCGGCTCGGCCGATAGACGCCATCCTCGGCGATGGCGGCAATGGTCCGGTCGGACGGACGGCTTGCCGTTTCGGCCGGGCCGATCTCGACGACGCTGCCTATCCGCGCGTCCTCAACGCGGGCCGGGTCGATGCCGGCGACATGGTGGGTCCGGCCGTCGATCCCGTCCACCACGACGGTCAGGTTCTCGCCCAGCTCGTCGGACAGATACTTATCGACGACGCGGCCGACGATGGGCTTTTCGGGCGGCCCGTCATGGACTTGGAAGGTCAGCGGGTCGCGCTCCAGGCCATCGGCCTTCAACGCCTTGTGCATGTTGCGGATGATGTCGCCGCGCTCGCCCATCTCGCGCAAGGTCGGCTCCATGCGCTCGCTCATTTCCCAAACGCCCGGCGCGTGCTCGGTCGCCAACCCCATCTTGTCTAGCTTGGCGAGACGGCGCAGGCGCAGGGCGCGATTGAACTGGCGGCGCGGCTCGGCCGGCTCTTGGCGAAGGTCGAGGAACCTGTCGTCGGCTTCCTCGACCATCGCCCGGTCGATGCGGGTGAAACGGTCCTGGTCGATCTCGGCCGACAGCTTACGGGTCTGCTCGATCTCGGAGACGGGGCCAAGCTCCAGCGTGGTCAATTCGCTTGCCCGCTCGCGTATGCCGTTGGCGAGATAGTCGCCGTTGATGACAAGGTTCTCGCCCAGGTCGTCCTTGCCGCGCACGATGACATGCACATGGGGATGGCCGGTGTTGTGGTGATTGACCGCAACCCAATCCAGTTTCGTGCCAAGGTCGGCTTCCATCTGGCGCATGAGGTCGCGGGTATAGGCTGTCAGGTCCGACAGGTCCGCGCCGTCCTCCGGCGAGACGATGAATCTGAATTGGTGGCGATCCTCCTGGCCGCGCTCAAGGAATGCAGCGCCATCGGCGCGGTCCTCGGTCGCCGAATAGAGCTGCCCGCGCTCGCCGTCGCGCGATGTGCCGTCGCGCTGGATGTAGCGCAGATGGGCGGCCGCCCTTCCGTTCCTGCCCGCCTCCTTGACGTAGCGGGTCTTGACGACGACGCGGCGCATTCCGGGCGCGCTGTGACGCCAGCCGCCCGACAGGGTGCGAGCGCGCACGAAGGCCGCGCCGCGTCCGCGCCGGACGCCCGGTCCTCCTGACGAACGCGCGCCCTTGCCGCCCTTGGCGGTCGGGGTCTTGCCTGGGCGCGGCGACGATCTGGATGACGTGGTGCTGTGCTGCCGCGCGATCTTCTTCGCCTGCGTGAGAAAGCTCTTGGTCTTGCCGCCCTTCGGCGCGTCGGATCGGATGCGACCGGGCTTCGGGCGGAAGCGGGTTTCGTCGTCGGCGCTCATGGACGCGCCTCCGGCCAAAATCCAAGGAAATCGGGCACTCGGCGGTCATGGTGCCGGTCGAAACCCAGCAAAGCCAAGGCTTTGCGCAACATCGCGGCACGCGGGATTAAAAAGCATGGTGCCGCTCGCGGCTCCCCTAACCAGTGTGCAGACAACAACAATTTCAGAAATCCGGCCGACCTAGTGCCGGTTTCCTTTATCTTGCCCTCCGCTCTTTCGTCCTTCTCTGCCTCTCCGGCCCGGTATGCTGCCAGACGCGAACCCGCCTGACTGCACACCGGATCGTCCGCCGCCGAGCGCGGGAATGCCACCTTCATGGCGTATCTCCGACGCTCGCGCGGGCTACAAAAATGCTGCCGTCTTGCGGTTCCATAGCGGCGGGATCGCGCACCGGAACGGTCGCGCGAGCGTCGCCGGATTGCGCGTCGGACGGCTGCGCGGCGATTGCCCGGCTGTCATTCGGCCGCATGATAAAGAGCGGTGCGTCGCGCCAGTCGGGCGGCGGTGGCGGTGCCGATGACGGCGCTTCCGATGCAGCCGCACCGCCAAGGATCGGCGCGAGCGCGGCGACATAGGCGCGTGTCTCGGCCGGTAGCGGACGGCCGGTCGAACGGTGCTCGTCGTAGCGGCCGGGGCCGGCATTGTAGGCCGCGAGCATCGCGCCGACATTGCCGTAGCGATCCCACATCTCGCGCAGATAGGCCGTGCCTGCGAGGATGTTGTCGCGGGGCTGATAGGGATCGCGGCCGAGCCGGTGACGGGCACGCAGGCCCGCCCAGGTGTCGGGCATAACCTGCATCAATCCCATCGCGCCGGCCGACGAAATCGCGCGCACGTCGCCCGCGCTCTCGGCGCGCAGGACGGCGCGAATCCAGTGTTCGGGGATGCCGAACCGCTGCGACGCCTCGGTGATGTGCGCGGCATAGGGATCGACGGCAACCGGGCGCACGACCGACGCGGATTGCGCGACCGCGACGCCCGATCCGGCGCTGACTGATAGTGCGCCGGCCAGCAACAGGACGGCATAGCGCCATGGCTTCCTGTCGCCGCTATGACGCCAGCCTGCCAGCGTGCTCGCTACGGTAAAGGGTGCGCGCAAAGCGCCGGCCGGTGGCCGCCCTTGACCTTCGCTGCGCGCGCCGGCCGTCTTGTCGCCGAGCGGGACGAAGGGATGCGAGTGCGTTCCCGCGAACAAAGGGATGATCGGAACGCGCACCAATTAGCTCCGATCCTCGCGCGCCTTCGGCCGCTTCCACGCGAGCCGGAAGGTGCGTGCCTCGTCGTCGGCCTGGAACAGCGCCGGGCGAAACAGCGCAGGGAAAAGCGGGCTGTCGATCTCCAGGGCGATGTAATCCCCCGCGCGTTCGCCGACACGTTTCCAAGCCCCGCCGATCTCGGGGCCGTCCTCGTCGTCAAGGTGGATGCGATAGGCCGGCGTGTTCTCGCCGTCGCCCGGCTCGATGGCGACGAGCACGATTGCCTCGTCAATGCCGAACAGCCGGACGCGGCCGGCGTAACCGTTGGCGGTGGGTTCAAAGATATTGGCGGGCATTGTAAGTCTCCTTGCGATTGGTTGGGGAAGCGCGAAGTCAGTGCGTCGGCGCGCGCCACTCGAAGCGGCCGACGCCTTCCTCATCGGTCCAGAGCGGGACCGCTCGGCCGATGACGGAGCTTGCGGGGATGGGTCCGAAGTAACGGCCGTCTAGGCTGTCGCGGACATCCCAATTCATGAGGAAGATTTCGCCGGGCGCGATGACGCGGCAGCCCTGCCAGGCAGGCAGTTCACGGCCGATCCGGTCGCGCTCCAGCGCCTCGCCCATCTCGATCCCGTCAACCGTGATCGTGCGGCCGGCGCGGCAAACCCACTGCCCTGGAAGGCCGACGACGCGCTTCAACAGCGGCACGCCGCGTCCGACATAGCCGCGCTGCACCATGAAGGCGGCGAGCGGTTCGGGCGGCATGACCGCGACCAGCTCGGGCACCTCGATCCGGTCGGCCGGCTCGACGGTGTAGAAGCCTACCGGCGCGCTGGCCGTGGCGTTCCAAATGAGTTTCGTCGGCGTCTCGATGGCGCTTGCGACGGCAACGCCCATCGCGGCCAGCGCCGTGACGGCGAGATAGCGGCGGCGCGTCACGGGTCGATCCTCCGACGCCCAATCCACGCCGCATGTCGTTCCGGCGTGTAGTCGCTCGGCTCCAGATTGGCGGCTAGGCGGTTGTGCGCGTGTCGCCAGTAGTCCGGTGACACGTCGGCCGGGTCGAGTCCCAGCGCCTCCACGGCGTCGATGACGGCAAGTGCGCGCTGCACTTTCGGCCAGCCGTCCAGGCGTAAAAGGATGTCGCCCCCAGGCCGGACGAAGGGCAATGTCTGGAACGGCTCGCCCCGACCGATGGCCCGCGCGATGTCGATGCGTGAAATGATCGTGCCGTGCTCGCCGGCCGCCCAACGGACGAAGGCGAAGATGTTGTTCGGCGCGAAGCCGACGACGCTTCGGCGACGGTCGATGATCTGTTCGTAGCTCTTGCGGCCGAAGCGTATCCAGTGCTCGACCTTGCGTTTCTCGAAAGTCAATTCGACAAGCGTGGTGAAGGGCGCGGGTCCGTCCGGCAGCGGACGGCCGTGCGCGCTGCGATGGGCGCGACGGGTCATTGTTCGTCTCCGGTGATGGCTTGGGGGTTGCGCGGGCGCACCGCGTCGAGCGCGGGCGTCATGGTTCGCCTCGCTCGGCGGCACCGGCACCACGCCTCGCGTGTGCGCGCGTCAAAGAAGAAAAGTTAGATTCTCTGTTAGACTCTAAGTTAGCGGTCGGATTGCGCGTTTCAGGCCAAAGCGTTAGCTGGGGTTCGTGCGCCTGATCTGCCGATAGGGTTGCGCCTGATGTGCCGATACCCCGTGCGCCTGATGTGCCGATGGCATTCACACCGTTATCAACAGGCACTGTGGACAGGTTTACCGGGCAGATGCGAAGCAGCTCACGGCCGTCTTCCCGCTCGATCTGGAGTCGATAGCCAGGAAGCGGCTGGCGGGCCGCGATGCGGCGCAAGTCGAGCGCAAAATCGGACAGCCGTGCGAGGCTGCCGGATTTCTGATGAAGGTGCGCAAACTCGAACAGCCAGCCATGGCGCTGGCGGCCGGCGTGCTTACGGGCGACGCGGTAAAGCCAACGCTCGATGCCGCCTGTCAGCCGGAAATAGGCCGGGTCGATGGTCAGGACCAACGAGCGGTCGATGACGCTGTTGTAGAACCATTCGGGCAAGACAAATTCCATGCCCTCGACGCGGCCGGCGCGCGTCGTCATTTCCTCCCACTCGTTGATCCATGAGAATTGCCGGCGACGCCAATGCGGGCCGTTGCGGATGGTGGTGGCGATGACGGTCGATTGCAGTCGCGCCAGCGCGGCTTTCAGCAGCAGGTATTGATGGTTGCCGGTCGGCCGCCCGATGGCGCGCAGCAGATGGTAAGGCGTGAAGCGGACGAAGCGTGACGTGGTGAGGCCGTTGTTTTCGGCCGCGACGATCTGCGAGGCCGCCCATATCAGCACGTCGGCGTCCCATATCGTCGCCATGCCGTGCTCGGGCATCCCGAACACCTGCACCTCGACATCGGCGGCCTTGTAGAAAATAGGCTTGGTGCGCGGCGTCTTCGCCAGGGAGAAGAACGGCCGCTCCATCAAATCGCGCTGGTCGCGCGGTGCGGCGTCGCCGGTCGCGACCACGAAGGGGTCGAGTCGGCTGCGTTCGCTGGCGTCGGCCGGCTGCGCGGGGCTATGGTCGTCCTCGCGTAGCATTCAGCAATCGCCCAGCTCTTTGGGCGTGAGCGGACGCGCGGGAAAAACCGTGCCGGCGTTCTTGTCGCGCGTGGATTTGCGGGTGCCGACCGCGCTCCAGGCTTCAAGGTCGCGGACGGTATAGAGGACGCGCCCGCCGATCTTGCGATAGGTCGGGCCGGTGCCGTATGTGCGATGCTTCTCAAGGGTGCGGACGGACAGGCCGAGAAAGCGCGCGGCTTCCTGTGTGCGAAGCAGGCGCGGCGGCAGGTCCGCGTTGCGGCGGATGGCCATAAGATCACCTCTGGTTCGTCGGTTGATGTGGCCGCCGAAAACTTCGGCGGGCTG